>Ga0181531_10001824_pt1 | contig 13339 bp, 11 predicted proteins | sample PEATcosm2014_Bin_38_FD_119743 | JGI IMG/M metagenome (GOLD analysis project Ga0181531, IMG submission 119743) | Peatland microbial communities from MTU Mesocosm Facility, Houghton, MI, USA - PEATcosm2014_Bin11_10_metaG | ecosystem: Environmental > Terrestrial > Soil > Wetlands > Peat | place... | reverse complement strand
GCCGTCGACAAGCTGCTGGCAGTGGCTCGCCAGGAATACAGTTTTGTGATCGTCGATGCGGGATCGAGGCTCGACTTGGCCGGCACGGCTCTCTTTGACGCATCCGCCACGGTTTATCTCGTCACCCAGGTCGGCATCCCGGAACTGCGCAACTCGAATCGCCTGGTGTCGGAATTCTTCACTGTGGGCGGCCCCAAGCTCGAAATCGTGCTCAACCGGTATAGCCATCGCGTCTTGGGAATGGACGAAGAGCATATTACGAAGGCGCTCACCAGGCCGGCCGAGTGGAAGGTTCCCAACGATTGGGCCACTGTCCGGGAGACCCAGAACACCGCCACCCCGTTCTCGCTTGGAGACTCGGCCATTTCCAGGGTGATCCGGCAAATGGCCAGAACGGCATGCGGCCTGCCCAAGAACCCAGAAAAGAAAAAGGGCTTCAAGTTATTCGGATAAGTGCACTGTTTCTTTTGGTGGAGTAACGTGGAACAACTGAATCTCGAGCAGTTCAAAGCGGAGATACATCGGAGCCTGATCTCAAAACTGGATCTCGAGAAGCTGTCGCGCGTTAATTCAAACCAGGCCCGACAAGCTGTGGCCGGCATGGTGAATGAAATCATCGGCAGCCAGCGGGTGCCGTTGACCTATGACGAGCAGGAAAGGATTCAGGCCGACCTGCTCGACGAAGTCTTCGGCCTTGGTCCCTTGGAACCGCTACTCAGGGACTTGAAGATTTCAGACATCCTGGTGAATGACAAGGACCACGTTTTCATCGAGCGCGGAGGGCTGCTTCAGAAGGTCGACACGAAATTCCGCGACGATCGTCACCTTCTCCAGATAATCGACCGGATCGTGTCGCGGGTGGGCCGCAGAATCGATGAGTCCTCGCCGATGGTCGACGCGCGCTTGCCCGACGGTTCCCGCGTCAATGCTATCATTCCGCCCCTTGCCCTCGACGGCCCTTCGTTGTCCATCCGCCGATTCGGCACTGGACCCCTGGCCGCTAACCAATTGGTGCAATTAAAGAGCATTTCTCCGGAAATGATGGAGATGCTATCCGCCGCCGTCCGCGCACGAATCAGCATCCTTATCTCCGGTGGAACCGGTGCCGGCAAGACCACCTTTCTCAACATCATGTCGCAATACATCCCGCAAAGCGAGCGGATCGTAACCATCGAAGACGCGGCGGAACTGCGGCTGGCGCAGGAAAACATCGTACGCCTTGAAACCCGTCCCCCCAACGTCGAAGGGGTGGGAGCTATTCGCCAGCGCCAGTTACTTATCAACAGCCTCCGCATGCGCCCCGACCGAATCATTATCGGAGAGGTTCGCGGAGAAGAGGCTTTCGACATGCTTCAGGCCATGAATACCGGGCACGAGGGCTCGATGGCCACCATCCACGCAAACACTACGCGCGATGCACTCACTCGACTTGAATCGATGGTGGCCATGACCAGCATGAATCTGCCGGAAAAGACCGTCCGCCAGCAGATCGCCTCGGCTCTCACAATCATCGTCCAGGTCTCCCGCATGAGCGACGGTACCCGCAAGGTGGTTGCCATCTCCGAGATTACCGGTATGGAAGAGAGCGTCATCAGCATGCAGGACATCTTCACTTTCAACAAGAAAGGGATCGGACCCGATGGCAGAGTCATCGGCACTTTTCAGCCGAGCCACATCCGCCCCAAATTCCTCGAGAGGCTTCGCATTTCGGGCATCATCCTGCCCCCGAGCATGTTCGAGCGTGCGCAGGAAGTCAATTGAGCGGGCAGAGGGTTCAGAGATGGAACTGATCATAGGCGTCGTTTTCGTTGGAGTCTTCGCGGTTGCGGCTCTACTGATGATTGCGACGGGTACAGGGGCATCGCAGAAGGCCAAGGACGTTCTGGCCACGCTTGACTCGGCTCTGGCGGCGGGCCCGCTGGAATCGCACGATCAGATCGTCGATCTGCGCAGGAATGAACTGCTCAGCGCGATCCCCTGGATCCATCGCTGGCTGCTGAAAATGGAACTGGCGCCGCGGTTGAGCGTTCTACTCTATCAGGCCAATCTCAAGTGGACAGCGGGGGGACTGATGCTGATGTGCATCGCAGGCCTTGTGGTCCCATCGTACCTAATTCACACAATGATCAGATCCAATCTCTTGGCCCTGATCGCTGGAGTTTTGCTGGGTTCCTTGCCCATCCTCTACGTGCTCCGGAAGCGCCAAAAGCGCTTTGCCAAGTTTGAAGAGGGGCTGCCGGACGCGCTCGACCTGATGGTAAGCGCTCTTCGTGTCGGACATAGTTTCAGCGCCGCCATGGGCTTGGTGTCTCGTGAGTGTGCCGACCCCGTGGGGAGCGAGTTCCGGGTATGTTTTGACGAGCAGAACTATGGTCTTGAACTGAAGACCGCGATGAACAACATGATCGCCCGCGTCCCCCTCCAGGATCTCCGAATTGTGGCCACTGCCATCCTGATTCAAAAGGAAAGCGGGGGAAACCTCGCCGAGGTGCTTGACAAGACGGCTCATGTAACTCGCCAGCGATTTCGCCTCAAACGGCAGGTTCAGGTTCACACCGCTCAGGGACGCCTCACAGGGTGGGTTCTTTCGGCTCTCCCCGTAGCGCTCGGAGTCGCGCTGTATCTTATCAATCCTGAAATGATGAGCGTTCTGTGGACGCGTGCGATTGGCATTAAGCTTCTCTGGACGGCTGCGGGCATGATGGTAGTTGGTGGCTTGATCATTCGCAAGATTGTCAACATGGAAGTTTGAAGGGAAACCATGGGAACTACGATCCTCGCCTTTTGCGCCATCTTCGTTTTGATCGCGAGCGGTGGGCTGCTTCTGTTCTACCGCGAAGCGATGATCGACCGGATCTCCGAAGCGGTCACAGGGCAATCGACCCGGCGGAAAAGCATGTTGGAGAACATTCAGCAGTCGGGTGTTTCACTGGGCGGGGTGGTGGAGCAATTCGAACGCGTCCTGCCGAGAAGCCAGGCGGAATCGTCCGTCGTGCAGCAGCGCCTGATTCGCGCCGGATATCGCACGGACACTGCGGTCAAGGTATTCTACGGCGCAAAAGTGTTGGCTCCCCTGGTTCTCTGTTCGCTGGTCCTGGCCAGCGGACTTGCGCGCCAAGGCGCATTCTTCATATATGCCACAGTTTTGAGCCTCGGGTTTCTGGCTCCGGATTTCTGGCTGGGCAAGATGATTTCAGCCCGCCAGAAGAAGATTCGGCTTGGCCTGCCGGATGCGCTCGATCTGCTGGTGATCTGTATCGAGGCCGGTTTGAGCCTTGATCAGGCTGTTTGTCGCACCGCCGAGGAATTGGTTAAGGCACAGCCTGCCATTAGCGACGAGATGAGCCTCGTCGTGCTGGAACAGCGCGCCGGACGCGCTCGTTCCGATGCCTGGAAACATATGGCGGAGCGCACCGACGAGAACAGTGTGCGCAGTCTCGTCTCCATGCTGGTGCAGTCGGAACAGTTTGGGACAAGTGTTGCCAAGACATTGCGCGTTCATTCCGACACCCTCAGAACCCAGCGCATCCAGCAAGTGGAGGAGATGGCGGCTAAGACGACGATCAAATTGCTCTTTCCGCTTGTACTTTTCATTTTTCCTTCGCTGTTTCTGGTGACTTTGGGCCCGGCAGTCATCCTTATGTCGGAATCGTTCAAAACGCTTTTCAATAATTGAGAGAAGGGAGAAACGATATGGACAATGTCACGATTATTCGCATAGTCGCCGGCGTGTTGTTTGTTATCGTGCTGGTCATTTTGATCCAGCGCCGTCGCACACGGGTGAAATAACACAGGCGTCATAGGCGGCAGGGGGCGCCTGAGCAACGCATCGGCTTCACCTGCCAGCGCGCAGTTCCGCAGGCTGAGGATCCCGCCGCCTTGACGGCGGGTATCTTCGGTGTTCTTTCGGCGCGGCGGGAGACGCCACGCACCTATCGGACCGATTCGCCGGCTGGCGCAGTTGTCTCGTCCGTTCCTGACGGAGCTAGATCCCCAAGGGATCGGGCGACTTCGGAGAAAGGAAACACATGATTAATTGACTGGACCAAGCGGGTTGAACCGCAAGCGGGGGCTTTATGTTAACGCGCCAAAGCGGGTACGCGCCGACGGCAGGGGACGAAATGGAGACACAGAAATACTGCGTATACAACCAGACTCGCGAATCCTTCCTTAGCTTGGGGGTCACCTTGGGCGATAGCAGGTTTGCGGATGTCAAGGATCTGGTTGACCGGCTTACACTCAAGTTCGATGAGGGCCTATGGCTGGTACCGGCAAGGGGAATTCCTACCGTCGGGCTGCATTCGCCACTCGATCTGGTTTATCTGGACGAGGATTATCGAGTCGTTGACGTTATCGAGTCTTTCCCCGCGTCTCGCGTCACTCCGTTAAAGACACCGGCCGCAAGCGTATTGGCCCTGCCAACCCACACAATCTATACTTCGCAGACTCAGCAGGACGATCGCCTTGTGATCTGCCTGGCTGAGGAAATGGAAGGCCGGCTAAAGGAGGAGCGCCCCAAAACTCAGCCGCCTGTTGAAGTAAACGGCTTCAAACTGGGGATGGACAACTTGAGCTCATTGAGAAAAAGGTTCGAGAAATGGTTCGCCCGGGAAAACCGGAAAGCCGAACGTGTGCCGACCCCCCAGCTGGTCGCTTATTACTGGACCGGCGCCGCTCCGGTGGAGCACAGTATCCGGGATATCAGTTCGACCGGCTTGTATCTGATTACCGACGAACGCTGGTACCCGGGCACCCTGGTCAGAATGACTCTGCAAAGGAAAGACATCGCGGAAGATGACGCTGAGCGTGCGATCGCCTTGCACTCGAGGGCCGTCCGGTGGGGCCCCGATGGGGTCGGCCTCCAGTTTGTCCTTCCACAGAACCAGGATTCAACTCGCCGAGCGAACTCCCTGGTTGACGTCGTCGATCGGAAGAGGCTGGAGGCCTTCTTGAAGCGCCTCCGGCTTGGCAAAGGCTAGGCGCGCTTTTGTGCGCCATGCAGGTGTGTGTTTTTGTTGCTGGCGGGATTGTCGAGCCGGAATTTCAAGGCTCCCAATGCCAGGAGGAACTAGATGAAGATTCTGAACTATGAGCGCGTGCGAGAAATGGTGCTCATGCGAGTCGCGAGGCTTCCTGTCGCGCCGCAGGGGGCGAGGGATACAGCTCCGCGTTTCGCTGAGCGGGCGGCCGCCCGGCTGCGCGTTGGGAACGACGGAAACGCCATTGTTGAGATCGCCCTGGTGCTGCCGCTGCTGATGATCGTCATGACAGGCATCTTTTCGTTTGCATTCGCCTTCGGCAACCAACTGTTGCTGACACAGGCCGTGGGCACCGGCGCGCAACGGCTGCAGGTGATCCGTCCCACGACCACGGATCCCTGCGCTGACGCTTTCACGGCGATTACGAGCGCGGCGCCGACCCTCAACCCCGCGAATATCAACCTCACAATTACGATCAATGGCGGCACGCCTCAGACTGGGAATACCTGCAAGGGCGCCGTGACTTCGTTGGTGGCAGCGCAGAATCTACCCGTGACGGTTGCAGCCACCTATCCTTGCAATCTCTCATTCTACGGAAAGACCTTTTCGCCAACCAGCTGTCTGCTTTCAGCACAGGCCACCGAGTATGAGTACTAACACCAGGATCATCGAGGAAAAATCAATGAGAACGAACAGATTGTCTTTTGTCCAGAAAGTGTTCCACTGCGAGAGCGGGCAGGTGCTGATTTGGTTGCCGTTCATGATGCTTGCGTTTCTAGCCATGGCCGGGTTGACAATCGACGTCGGTCATGCCTACATCATTCACAGTCAGCTCCAGAATTCAGCCAATGCGGCGGCGTTGGCTGCCGCTGGTGAAGTGTACAACACCTCATCGACCAATAATGCAACATCCTTTTGCAACACCTACAGTGGTTCAGCCTCCGATCAGAACGTCGGCGCGAACCAGGTAACCGTGACTACAGCATGCAATCCCGAGTGCCTCAACATGCTGTTGGCAACCGGATCCAAATGCACTGACACCCCGGCTCCTCCCAATAATGCCATCCAAGTCACGCAGACGGGAACCGTGCCGACCTATTTCATGAGACTCTTCGGCATCAAGACGGTTACAGTGAGTGCGATCGCTGTGTCGTCGATGCAGGGTATGGCGGAGCCGTGGAACGTGGCCATCATTTTGGACGCGACGGGGTCGATGAACGTGAATGACCCATACTGTCCGCAGGCGAATACCACGTCCGAGCAGTGCGCAATGAATGGCATTCAGGTCATGCTGAAAGGCATCAACCCATGCAGAGGCGTGGCGGGCTGCGGGGTCGGTGACACGACCACGAATTTTCGCGTGAGCCTTTTCTCGTTTCCAAATGTCTCAACGGACACGGTGGCGAATGACTACAACTGCGGCAGCGCGCCGACCGCGCAGGAGTACACCCTCCCCGTGATCCCCGCCTCAGGGGTAACGTCGGGCTATGCTCCAATCACATATTCCCAGACGACGACCGGCAGGCACGGTCAGCAGACTACAACAACTCTTACCTCGACTTACCAGATCACGCCGCCCAGTGTCGGCAATGCGGATGTGAATGGCTTCATGAGCGACTACTACCAACCTTCGGGCTCGGGTGGATTGAACTCCAGTTCCATCATTGTGAAGGCGATCGGCAACGGTACGGCCAACGGCTGCTTGCAGCCCCCAGGCGGTCTCGGCAGCGGCGGTCAAACCTACTTTGCTGGTGCGATTTATGCGGCCCAGGCAGCGCTCATGGCCGAGCAGGCGAAGGTAACCAATCTCGGGATAACCTCGAACAACGCCATCATACTGGTCAGCGATGGCCAGGCGAACACGGGTTATAACCAATACCCGCAAGCTACAAGCACCGCTTCTTCCACCGGCGGGGTCGGTGGGATATCGGTTACGTTTGCCGGAAACTCGTCGGAGAATCTGACAGGGACCGCCAGCAGTTTCGGAGTGTATCCGGATTACAACGACGATTGCCAACAGGCAATTACGGCGGCCAACTATGCCAAGGGCTTAGGAACAAGGATGTACGCGGTTGCATACGGCTCGGAGAGCAACGGATGCACCTCCGACTCTAGCGTCGTTGTGAGCGGCACTCTTAACCTCCCAATCGCCAAGGCGTCCGCCGTCATCCCATGCCTGGTGATGGAGGACATTGCCTCGCCTGGGGCCACCTCCGCAAATCCCTGGTACTTTTACACCGACGGCTCAAGCGTACACAACGGCTGCACAGATACAACGCATACATCCACGGATCTGAGTTCCATATTCGGTGCCATCGCGGCAACCTTCACAAATCCGCGGTTGCTCCCCCACGACGCCAAGTAGAGGCGTGAAAATGACTAACCTCCGCATCCCGGCGAGTCCTTCCATTGGACAACCCGGGATGTGGACCTCATTCCGGCTCTTCGGGGATAATCAGCAACACCTCCACTTTGGCACTTTGCCCATTTTGCATGGCGGGCCGGAACTGCCATTGCTGCAGCATGTTCAGCACGAACTGTGCCTGCGAAAACTCGGGCGGGAACACCATGGCCAACGCCTCGAAACGTCCGGCCTCATTCACAAAACCGTGAACCATGAGAGCGTCCGCGTCGACGTCGCCTGAGGCCAGATTGGGCCGCACGATGTTATAGGGCCAGGGCGCTTCCAGCCTTGCGACATTTCCCCCCGACGCGGAATCGGCGGAGCGCGGAACCGAATATTGCAATATCCAGCTCTTCGCCAGCCCGACATGCAGGTAAACGGTATACGCCAATCTGCCTCTCCATACCCCGGCCGACTCCGGATATTGTTCTTCCATCGATGACCCCACCACGACCGCTCCGAATTGCCCGTTCTTCGGCAAATTAATATGTTCGGCCGAGTGCTCCCGGTCTTGACCTGGGCCGGCGCCAGCCTCTTGCGCGGACCCGCCGGTGGCCTCCTGCGTGGGAGCGGCATTGGATCCCTTCGGCTTGGCGGGGCCTTCCGTGGGGTCGGCCGATTTCTTCGAATCGCCTGAATTTCGTCCAGCGCCTATTGCATCTTTCCTCCCGGCTGGCCCGCTCGTTCCTTTCTGCGAAAGACCCCCTGCCTGCCCGTTCGTCAGAGGCTTCGCCGCAGCCGCTGGCCCGGTCTCGTTGGCGGGCGGCAGCGTAACGGTCCCTTCCCGCATATGAAGATCGGAGAGCGACATCGCCGCCGCGGGAGTTGGCTGCTCGTCGCCTTTCGAAGTTGTTTCCGGAACGTGCTCCTTCTCAGGTCCGCGGACTGCGACGGGTGAAGTCGTGCTGGGCGACAGCGCCTGGGGTGCGGCTGCAATATCGGCGGCTGAGACTCCGAGGTCCGCCAAATTCGCTTCCTCATTGGGCGGATCGAGGGAAGGGCGCACCTCGGCGGCTGTGGCCTCATGCGGCTGGGGTGGCACGATCTTTTTGGTCGGGGTCTTCTGCGCAGACCACAGCAGCACGGCAGGAATTGGGGTCTCCCGCGGGAGTTGGAGATTGGGAGGAAGGTCCGGCTGCACCAGCGTCTGGGGCGCGGGAGTTCGCTGGGCAATCTCTCCCGGAAATGAGGCCGGCACAACTGGTTGCTCGCCAGGGTCGTTCCCTTGCGCCGTGGGTTGCGGGCTAGGATACATTGCGCTGCTTTCCTCTGACGGCTGCTTCATCGATTCCGGGGTATGCAGGTCCAGATGCCGAAAAACATATCGTTCGGATAACATCCGGTCGTTGATCCCCGGATTTTGCACGATGCCCAGATACAGCAGACCCAGCAATGCGCCATGCACCAGAGTTGAGACTAAAAAGGAAGTTGGCCTTCCGGTGGATTGCGGCTGTCCAGAAAAAAGCGAAACCGGTTGAGAAGACCTCATGCTTGGCCAAACTTCCTCTTGGGAGTTTCCTGATCCTACTTTACATTGGCGCGAAGAACTCGCGCGCCGTCGGGGTTGGCGAGAGGGCGTGGCACGCCTTTTGGCAATTGTTCACACTCGCTGCCATCTTTGCGAGTTGACTGTTGAGAATCGCATGCATGCCAAAAAAAGGTATATGACGAGACGGCTGGAGGGATGCTAAACTATTTAACTGTCAGGTGCTTTGCCGTTTGATTCCCCCAATGGGTTGTGAGATGGATCGGCGCTTTCTTTGGCCGAGCAAGTGTTACAGGCGACAGGAAAGCGGAACTGGCCGAGAGGCCATTCCAAACAGGGTTCTGAATGAATCGCAGGCTGCTCACCATCCTCCTCACCGCTTTTACACTCGCCCTCGCAAGCGCCTATCTCGTCTATCGAGCGATCAACGGCCGTCTTTCGGCATCCCGCCCGGTTGCTACGACAAGCTTGGTCGCGGCTAACGCGGACATCAAACTCGGAACCATTCTCACCTCTGGCGACCTGACGACTGTGGCGATTGCCGGACCACTCCCCAAGGGGGCCATCCAAGACCCCAAGAACGTGATTGGCCGTGGTGTGGTCTCCGACCTGTATCAAAACGAGCCCATTCTCGAAAGCCGCCTGGCCGCCGCCGGCTCAGGAGGGGGGCTGGCAGCCACCATTCCGCCGGGCATGAGAGCCTGCGCAGTCAAAGTAGATGATGTCGTCGGCGTTGCAGGGTTTGTCACTCCCGGAATGCGTGTCGACGTTCTTATCTCGGGCGTTCCTCCCGGCGCTCCGAACCCGGCTGAAGGGACGCAGGTGGAGACCATCCTTCAGAACATCCAGGTCTTGTCGGCTGGAACTGATTACCAAAAGGATGCGGACGGCAAAGCGAAGCCGGTCCAAGTCGTCAACCTTTTGGTAACCCCGGAGCAGGCGGAAATTCTGAGCCTGATCGGCAATCAGGTGCGCATCCAGCTTGTGTTGCGCAACCCCCTGGATACGACCATTGCCACGATTCCTGGCACTGCCATGGGCAGCTTGTTTGGAAATAAGAACCCTGCACCAGTAAAAGAGCGGGCGCCGGAAAGGGTCGCTCCGAAACCCGCAGCGCCCAAGCCCTTTTCCATTGAAGTGATCAACGGAACGCAGCGAAGCGAACAGAAATTCTCTCGACCTGAGGAAAAGCCTTGAGAGTGAAACCTGCCATTGCCATCGCATGCTTGAGCGCATTGAGTATTGGCATCTTCGCCGAGCCAGCCCTGCAAGCCCAGACCTCTGCGCCTCTCTCGCAATCCGCGACGGGCTCCAGTCAGGACTCCGCAAACGATCTCTCCGTGGCTGTGGGCAGGTCCGTGCTGGTCGACTGTGCGCGGCCGATCGCGAGGGTTTCCATCGGATTGGGCGATTTCGCCGAAGCTACCGCAATTACCCCTACCGAGATCCTGGTGAATGGCAAAGCTCCTGGTGAAACCAGTCTGATTATCTGGGACACGACCGGCGGCCGGCAGTTCTTCAATCTCACGGTTCGCCCCAGCGCAACGGTCTCGAACGATGGCCTGGAGGCGATTCGCCGCGAGTTCAGAACGGAACTTCCCGGACAGACCCTGAAGATTTCCTCCGAGAACGGCATGCTCTTTCTCCGCGGCACGGTCAAGGACCTCACCAGTTCCGCGCGGGCGGTCGAAATCGCCGCCTCCGCCGGCAAGGTGGTCAACCTGCTCAACGTGAATGTGCCTCCCGCAGACCCGCAGATTCTCCTCAAAGTGCGCTTTGCCAGCGTCGACCGCGTCAAGAGCAAATCGCTCGGCCTCAACTTGGTCAGCCTGGGCGCGGGGAACACAGTCGGATCGATTACGACCGGACAGTTCAATCCGCCGATCGTTACGAATGGCCCGCCAGCGTCAGCAGTTTTTACGAATCCGTTCAACCTCCTCGTCGAGGGTCCAGGCAACCTGCCGTTCGGCTTTGACATTCAGGCCCTTGAGAGCAAAGGCGTGGTTGAGATTCTTGCGGAGCCCAACCTTCTGGCGGCAAACGGCAAGCAGGCCAGCTTTCTCGCCGGCGGAGAGTACCCGTATCCCGTCGTGCAGGGCGGCTCGGGCGGCGCGGGTGCGTCGGTCACCATCTTGTTCAAGGAGTATGGAGTTCGCCTCGGCTTTATCCCCACCATTACGCCCCGCGGCACGATCCGTCTCCAGGTGGCCCCGGAAGTGAGTTCACTGGACTTCTCCAATGCCGTGGAAGTTTCCGGATTTAACGTGCCTGCAATTGCCACCCGGAAAGTCAAGACGGAGGTCGAACTGAACGACGGTCAAAGCTTCGTCATTGGTGGATTGCTCGACAACCGCGAAACCGAGACCTTCCAAAAGATCCCGTTCCTGGGAGACATTCCAGTTCTGGGCAAGTTCTTCCAGTCGATATCTAAAAACAGGACAAATACAGAGCTAATCGTAATCGTGACCGTGGAGATCGTGGCCCCCATTCCGGCTGGCGCACCCCTACCGAACCTCAATTACCCGGAAAAGTTTTTGCCACCCAACTCCGCCATACCCATGCATACACCAGACGCCAAAACGGCCGCGGATACCCCCGCAGCCCCGCAGGCAACAATGCCGGTGGAGAAGCTGATTGACAGTATGAAAGCGGAGCACCCGCTGGCAGGCGACGGCGTCCAGGGTGGCATGGACTCCCTATCGGGTGGGTCGAGCACCAGTACCGTACCTACCCCGGCTCCTGCTCCTGCACCCCAGTAAGGCTCCCGGCTCTCTTGCCGTCGCCTTGCGGACCCGGGGAAGGAGCTTCCGCACTCAGGCGCGGATTCAACTCGTTGTGTGCCGGATTCCGCGAATGTCGACGTTCCGAGAGCAACGACGCAGTGCACAAGCCGCTTGGGATGGCGGCAGAAGATGGGCGGAAGGACCTGAGGCCACCGGATGAAACCGCTTAGATGGATTCTTGGGGGGCTCAGGAACCGCATGGTTCAGCCCAGCCGGGAAACTCCCCCCCCTCGCATGCAGGTTTCAAACCTTACTCGCCACACAGTACTTGCCTCCTGCATGGAAGTCGCCGACAGCGGTCCAAAGCGCAATAAGGGTCTGCTGGGGCGTTCGCGTCTCTCTCCTGGTGAGGGCCTGTGGATTGTCCCCTGTGAGGCCGTACACACTTTTGGCATGAAATTCCCCATCGACCTTGTCTATCTCGACCGCAAGCGCCGGATCGTAAAGGTCAGGGCCGGCGTTCCTCCATGGCGGCTGTCTGCCTGCCTCTCTGCGCACTCCGTCCTCGAGCTTGCTGCCGGCGCTATTCGCAACACGCAGACAAGCCCCGGCGACATGCTGGAGTTCTCGCCCGCCTCTCCGCCGGACGAGAGTTCCAGCGAAACTTCAGACCAAACCTTGAGAGCGGGATAGAACGCCGATTGATCGAGTGGAGTCCCAGGCAATCCGCCGGCGTCGGATCCTTGCCGATGATCATGAACACCGATCAACGGCCTGACCTTCGATCCGCTCTTCGAAAAGAGAGCAGAGACGGCCTCAAAATGACAAAAGCGCAACTCGACGGTCTGCTTTTCGTTTTAATTGGATGCGTCACGCTCATTTTGGTGGGCGGAGCGCTGGAGAACGCCTCTCAAGCCCCAATGCTGGATTTCAGACTGCTTTACTACCCTGCACGATGCCTCCTTCAGCATGGTGACCCGTACAAGGAAAGTGAGGTAATGCGCCTTTATCAGGCGGAGGGAGTTTATAGCCAATTGGATACCGCGAGGGAGCGGGAAATGACGGCGAGTTATATCTACCCTCCGACCGCATTTTCTTTGACCGTTCCCTTCGCGATGCTTCCGTGGGGGCCGGCGCGGATCCTTTGGATGATCCTCACTGTCGGGAGCCTCATCTTTGCTTCATTTCTGATTTGGAATCTCGGGGCGAATTACGCGCCACTTGCCTCTGGGGTCCTGATTGGCTTTCTTCTCGCCAATAGCGAGGTGCTCGTGATTAGGGGCATGTGCGCGGGCATCGCAGTGAGCCTTTGCGTGGTTGCCGCGTGGTGCTTTCTTCAGGAGCGGTTTGTCCTGGCCGGCATTCTTTGCCTGGCCATGAGTCTTGCAGTCAAACCGCAAGATGCGGGCCTGGTCTGGCTCTATTTCTTATTGGCAGGCGGAGTTTACCGCAAACGCGCGTTGCAAACCCTCCTCGCTACGGTTGTCCTCGGTCTGCCGGCAGTCCTGTGGGTTTGGCACGTAGCGCCAAACTGGTTCCAGGAATGGCATTTCTATCTCTCGGGGTCTCCGGTACGAGGCGGTATCAACGACCCTGGCCTCGCTTCAACCGGCGGCCATGGCCTCGCCATGGTGATAAGCCTCCAAGCGGTCATCAGCGTCTTTTGGGACGATCCGGGCATTTACAATCCGGTCACCTATCTTATATGTGCGCCCCTCTTGCTTCTATGGGTATTCGTCGCTCTGCG
>Ga0181531_10001823_pt1 | contig 13340 bp, 8 predicted proteins | sample PEATcosm2014_Bin_38_FD_119743 | JGI IMG/M metagenome (GOLD analysis project Ga0181531, IMG submission 119743) | Peatland microbial communities from MTU Mesocosm Facility, Houghton, MI, USA - PEATcosm2014_Bin11_10_metaG | ecosystem: Environmental > Terrestrial > Soil > Wetlands > Peat | place... | reverse complement strand
TTCAACTTCCAGTCCCACCGGCGGATCAACCTTACCGGGCGGGGCTTGTCTTTTTATAAGGAACGGGCTCAGGGAACAAGCTTCAAATAGGAGATGGCAGATGGAAGTTGGGAGATGGCAGATGGCGGAGCGCGGGGGACGTGTGACGCGTGGATCAAGACGGGGAACATCGAATGGTTTTGGACCAACGGCAATTCGGCGCATTTTTAGCCTTTAACCTTCAGCCATATTTTTACGGCGAGCTTAACCTGAAAAAGCTGCTGGTGTTGGTGAGGGTAAGTGTGACTTGATCGTTGCCATTGGAGTTCGCCACGGCGTTGGTGATTTGCTGCCAGGTCGCCGGCGCCAGGTTCGTGGTGTTGTAAAGGTTGAAGCCGGTGGCCGGTGCGGGCCACATCAGCGTGACGTTGGTGCCGCCGGCATTGCTGATGGCCAGTGACGGCACGCTGTCGAGGATGACCGGGGCAAAGTTGACAGTGACCGCGGAGACGTTGGTCAGGCTGGTGACGTTGTTGGAGAGGTCGCGCATCTGAAAGACATTCCAGCTCGCGGGAATCGCACAGTTCGTCGTCACGTCGGGGTTCCAGAGGACGTGCGCGGTGGTGAATCCGAGCCGTTGCAACGTGGCGATCCAGGTACCGTTGGTGTCAATCGTCAGGTCAGTCATCTGCGCGCCGACAAGCCAGTTGGCCGTGTTGCTGTAGGCGATTCCGCCGGCATCGGGTGTTTCGCTCGGCGGATTGATGCTCAAGGGAACGTAGCCGGCTGAAGCGCCTTTGTCCCAGGTGTACCAGCACCAGTTCTGCACGTTTTGCGTCCACCAGAACAGCCACGCGCGCGACACGATACCGGCGTTGGCCTGCGGATTGGCGTTGGTGGAAGCCGCGCCTTCGGTGCACCAGATGGGCAGCGCGCTCCATTGCGGATATCGGGCCAACATGTCGCGCAGGCCGACGATTTCGCCGAGGCTGCTTTCGGGGCGCGACTCGGTGTAATCATGGAACGTCACGATGTCCGGCAGTGGTCCGCCGGCCTGGATGAATTGTTCCAGCCAGCCCAGCCCGCCCAGGGTGATGTTCGGGCCAAGGATTTTTATCGTCGGGTCAACGTTGGTCAGGACCTCGCGCGCGATTTGGGCCATGGTCACCATGTTGGAAATCGCGCCGGTGTAATACGACTGGGAATCGGTCTCATTCCAGACTTCGTAATATTTGATGAGACCCTTGTAGCGCAGCGCCACGGTCTGGACGTAATTGCTCCAGTCGTTCATGTCGCGGGGTTCGGACGAGGCGCCGGGTCCATTTTTGGCCGTGGGTGTGTTGGTGGTCAGCGCCGCCCAGGCCGGCGTCTGGCCGAGCGTGTAAATGATTTGCGTGGCCGGGTTGTTGGTCCAGACGACATTGGTGCTGTCATCGAATTTGGTCCAGACGAAATAGTTGGTGTTGGTTTCCACCTGGTTCCAGTGGATGCCGATGTCCCAGAATCGCACCACACCCTGTTGCAACGGCGGCCAGTTGTTCGTGGCGGTAAACATGTTGATGTGCATGCCGAAGAGCGTGGCCGGCGCGGCGGAGGTAGTGTTCATCAGCGGCGCGTGAAGATAATTCGAAGTCACGTCGCTCAAACTGGCGTCGTCGATCCAAAACGTGCCGTTGGTCAGGAAGTTGATGGTGAATTCTCCGTTGCTGCCATTCTGCCAGCCGCCGTTGATGATGACCTGCTGCCAGCTCGTGCCCATCGTCAGGACGTGGCTTGCGGCGGCTTGCAGGAAACCATGTGTGACGTTGGAGCCGCGCAACTCGAACTGCACCAGGGAATTGGTGGCGGCGCGCAGCCATACGCTGCCGTTATAGACGCTGCCAGGCTGGAACGTGAACGGCTCATAAAACATGGCGGCATTGGTCGCGTTCAGGCCGGTAACGACGATTTCCTGGCAGCTGGATCCACCATGCACGTTGGTCGTTTCCTGCAGGCCGTCCAACTGCGCGCCTTGGACGGCCAACGCCGTCCAGTTGGTGGCAAGGACACCGGAGACATTGGGGACGGTCGGGCTGATGAATGGCGTTTCGAGACCCGGATTCAACAGGAGATTAGTCTGGGCGCGCAGTGCCAGACCCGGGCCACCGGCCAGAAGCAAAGCGAGCCAAACTGTCGGAACGAACCTCATGCGACCTACAATAATCCGGGAAGTCGTTCCGGGCAATGCCAGGAAAGAATTGGCAGTGGTACGTTTTGAAAGGTGATTGCTAAAATGCGAATCGTCGTCCGCGTTTTTATCGCCAATTTTGTTTATCGCCTGTTTTGGTTCCTTATTTTTAGGTCAAATCCCAAGCCGGTGGATATTGTACAGAATATAAACATACATGAAAGGCCCACTGCCGATTGTTGGCATTCCGCGATTAAGGCAAGAGGCATGAAAACTGCTAAAAAGGGCACATAGGATGAAAAGTTTATTTTATAAACGATTAAGATTTGCCGTCATCGGAGCGACGCTGTCGGCCTGTGCCACCCTTGGGTATGGCCAGTCATCTTTTTCGATGCAGATTGTGGCGGACAACGATTTCGCGGTGTTTGCCGGAACATCGAGCAGCGTTACCGAACTCCTTTATCAGAACGATTATAGCTGGCCCGACCAAATTGCCAATCTCTCGACCTTGAGTTTCGATTTGCAAAATGGGGAGACCACTTTTTACCTCCTGGGCATGGGCGGTGGCGGGGAGGAAAACATTAGTGGAACGGTCAATGGCGTGGACATTACCACGATTGGCGACGTTTCCATGAGCTCAGATATCGGTCCCTCCCTGACCGGCTATGAAGCTCAATCGAGCAGCGGCACAGTTGCCGACGGGACGTTCGATGCCAGCCTTTCCGATGTTCAAGCGGCCTTCTCTTCATTGACGTGGGGTCCGCCTTCGCTTAACTCCAGCGATGCTGTGATACAGATGGCTAGCCCGAACGGGTATGGCTTTGATTTTCCCTCTCAGACTGCCCATCTTTTCAGTTTTAGTACGGCGGATGTGGGTGTCACATCAACGCCCGAACCTTCTACAACCGGCCTGCTGCTCGTGGGTGCGGGTATGGCCATGGTCGCCATCTGTGTCCGCCAATCTCCGCCCTGGCTTTGACTTGTTTGGCTTCGATTCGGTAAAATTCCTCCGATTTCCGCACCGCTCCCATTCAACGAGCGAAGGGCCCGTCGACACGCACAGCCTCGAATTAAGCTGGGCTGCTCGCACAGTTCGTCCCGCCGAAGTCATTACAGCGCCGGTTGCACACTTTTGTCTTGAAACCAGCGACCAATAAAAATAAGATAATCGTGCCTTGGGAATCAGAGTAATGAATCCTCAGTCAACCATCGGCTCGGGCTTCGGTTTCAACCGGTTTCCACCCATTTTCAATCTCCCGCCCACTGGTCGTGTGGCGGACAAGTGGAAAATAATCCCCCGGCAGGTTGGCGGCCGCAGTCTGGATCGTTGGTTATGGCTGCTGTGGGTGGTCATGATGATATGGGTTCCATGCCGGCTGGATGCGGCGGGAACGTGGATGCCGTTGACGAATTCAGCGCCGGACAACATTGACCTGCTGTTGCTGCTTTCCGATGGAACCGTTCTGGCGGCCAGCGGCGAGCCTGGCGCCGGCGGAATTGGAAATGCCTGGTATAAGTTGACGCCGGATGCCAACGGCAGCTACCTCGACGGCACCTGGTCCACGCTTGCGCCGATGAATTACGACCGGCTTTACTATTCCTCCCAGGTGCTGCGCGATGGCCGGGTGCTTGTGGCGGGCGGCGAGTACGGCACCGGCACCAATTCAGCGGAGGTATACGATCCGCTGGCCAACACCTGGACCATCACGCCGCCGCCGCCGGCGGGGCAGGTGCGATTTCACGATTCCGTTTCCGAAACCCTGCCCAACGGCAACGTGCTGGTCGCCCCGGTGACCCCCGCCGTTTACGGCGGCACGGATATCTACGATATCATTTCGAACGTGTGGGAGGCCGGGCCGATCCTGGCCAACAATAGTTATTATCAGGATGAAGCGAGCTGGGTCAAACTGCCGGACGGGAGCATTTTGACCATTGACCCTTTCGGCACCAATTCCGAGCGTTACATTCCCGCACTCAACCAGTGGCTCAGTGACGCGAACGTGCCGGTGGAGATTTATGGCGGTTACGAAATGGGCGCGGGTTTCATGCTGGCAGACGGGCGGGCTTTCTTCCTCGGCGGCACGGGCAACACGGCATTTTATACTCCTTCCGGCAATACGAACATGGGTTCTTGGCAGGCCGGTCCGGTCATGCCCGATGGCATGGCGGCAGCCGACGCCCCGGCGGCCATGATGGTGAATGGAAAGATTCTTTGCGCGCTGACCCCGACCAACGGTATTCCGACGAGCTTCTATGAATATGATCCGGTGACCAATGCATTCACCCAGGTGGACGGGCCGCTCGGCACGAACTTTTACTCGATCTCGGACGAGATGCGGATGCTGGATTTGCCCGATGGGACGGTGCTCTTTGTGTCCGACAACTCCCAGCTTTACGTTTATCAGCCGGACGGTTCGCCACTCGCCGCCGGCCAGCCGGTCATCAGCACGCTCACCACGAATGGCGACGGTTCGTATCACCTCACCGGCAAATTGTTCAATGGCATCTCCGAAGGGGCCGCCTATGGCGACGACGCCCAGATGAGCAGCGATTATCCGCTCGTGCGCCTGACCAATTTCACCGGGCAGGTCTATTATGCGCGAACCTACAACTGGAGCAGCACCGGCATCATGACGGGCACCAATATCGTCAGCACGGAGTTCACCCTGCCCGCAAACCTGCCGGTGGGAATTTATTCGTTGGTGGTAACGGCCAACGGGAACGCCTCGGCTCCCATCCCGTTTGTTTTTTCTCCCGATGCCCTGCTGGTCAGCCCTGCAAACGGCTTTTTGTCCACGGGCACCGTGGGCGGCCCCTTCACTCCGGCATCCATTAATTATACGCTCACGAACGTTGACGCCGCCAGCCTCAACTGGTCGCTGGGCAACACCTCGCTCTGGCTGAACGCCTCCCTGACTGGCGGGACATTGGCGGCGGGCGGTTCCGCCGCGACCGTGACTGTCAGCCTCAATTCAGCCGCCAGCAATCTGGTTTTTGGCACTTATTTCGCGACGTTGGCCTTCACCAATTTGAATGATCATTACGTGGCGAGCCGACAGTTCAATCTGCAAATCAACCCGCCGCAACTGGTGCAGAATGGTGGTTTTGAGACCGGCGATTTCACCGGCTGGACCCAGTCGGGAAACATTGACGGTTACGAAACCGTTGTGAACGACCCGGCGTTCGTTCACTCCGGCAACTACGGCGCGAAGATCGGTCCGGGGGGAGGGCTCTATTATCTGTCGCAAACGCTGCCGACCACACCGGGCCAGCTTTATCTGGTCAGTTTCTGGCTGGTCAATTACAACGGCACCGGCCCCAACCAGTTTCTGGCCGACTGGGGCGCCACCACACTTTTCAACCAGATCGATATGCCTTTGACCTCCGGCTGGACAAACATGCAATACCTTGTCACGGCTGCGGGAACCAGCACCACGTTGCAGTTTGGCTTTCGAAACGACCCTTACTATTTTGCCTTTGATGATGTCAGTGTGACCGCCGTGCGTGTGCCCGCCTTCCAATCGCTGGTGAAATCCGGCGGCTCGGTTAATCTCACGTGGACGGCGATGGCCGGCCCCAGCTATCAATTGCAATATACAACCAACCTCACCCAAGCCACCTGGATCAATCTGGGAGGTGCCATCAACGGAACCAACGGCATCATTAACGCCACGGACATCTCGCCCTCCGACCCGCAGCGATTCTACCACCTGCAATTGGTGCCGTGAACGCGTCTGGCTGCTCGCCCGCCAGCTTCACCCGTTTCCGCTCTGTGGGAAGAACCGGCATCCATCCGATGGGCGGACGGAGAGGACGTGCGGGCCGCGCGTCTCTCCTGATTATTTCGTCAGGCCCTTGCAGAATTTCTCAATCCGGTCCAAACCTTTTTCGATTTTCGCCATGCTGGTGGCGTAGCTGAGGCGGATGTAATCGTCCGCGCCGAAGGCAATGCCGGGCACGGCAGCGACTTTTTCCGCTTCGAGCAGCTTCGCGCAGAAGTCGGTGGACTTGAGGCCGGTGCCGGAGATGTTTGGGAACAGATAAAACGCGCCCTTGGCATTCACGCAGGAGATGCCCGGGATGCTGTTCAATTTCTGATGCGCAAACCGGCGGCGTTTGTCGAATTCCGTCACCCAAAGTTTGAGGTGATCCATTGAGCCGGTGATGGCGGCCAGTCCGCCTTTTTGCGCGAATGAAGTCGGGTTGCTCGTGCTGTGGCTTTGCACGGCGTCGATGGCCTTGGCAATCGGTTCCGGTGCGGCCAGAAAACCCAGCCGCCAGCCGGTCATGCTCCACGCCTTCGCAAAACCATGAACGATGATGGTGTGCTCCTGATGTGCCGGCGAAAAACTCGCAACACTCTTCACCTTCGCGCCATCATAAAGCAGGTGCTCGTAAATCTCGTCGCTCATGATGAGCACGCCCTTTTCAACACAGATGTCGCCGATAGCTTTGGTTTCCTCCGGCGTATAGACGCTGCCGGTCGGGTTGCTCGGCGAATTAAGGATGAGCAGCCGGGTGTTGGGCGTGATGGCGGCGCGGAGTTGCGCCGGCGTGATTTTGAAATCGGTCTTGTCCGAAGTTTGCAGAATCACCGGCTTCGCGCTCGCGAGCTTGACCATTTCCGGGTAGCTCAACCAGTACGGCGCGGGAATGAGCACTTCATCGCCTTCCTGGCAGGTGGCAATGATGACGTTGTAACAGGAATGCTTGCCGCCGCAGGAAACGATGACCTGTGACGGTTTGTAGGTGAGGCCGTTCTCGCGTTTGAACTTGTCGGCGATGGCCTGGCGCAATTCCGGGATGCCACTGGACGGCGTGTACTTGGTGAACCCGGCGGCGAGCGCCTGGGCGGCCGCGTCCTTGATGTGTTGCGGGGTGTCAAAATCCGGTTCGCCGGCGCCGAAGCCGACGACGTCCTCGCCCGCGGCCTGCATGGCCTTGGCCTTGGCATCAATGGCAAGCGTGAGTGACGGTGACAACGACGCGGCGCGCTGAGAAATTTTATAGTTCATTTGAGCGGCGGAGAATTTACGCGTCGCGCAGCAAAATTCAAGGAAGGAAATGATCGGGGCGACGGATAGTTTTACCTGTAGCAGCGGACATCTGTCCGCTCATTCTTTGCCAGCCAACGTCAGAGCCGACTCACGTCGGCTGCTACAAATCATTATTTACTTCGTCAAATAATACTTCTGGGCGTATTCCTTGACCATGCGGTCGGTGGTGAACTGCGGTACGAGCGTGGCCATGGCGCGGCGGATGCGCTTGATCCAGTCGCGCGGGATGCCCTGGTTGTCGCGGTTGTAGAACATCGGCACGACCTGTTCGGTGAGCGTCTGGTAAAGGTTCGCGCTGTCCACGCGGTCCTGTTCCTCAACACTGTCGGGATGCGAATCCGGGCCGATGGCGAAGCCGTTCGTGCCGTCGTAACCCTCGCGCCACCAGCCGTCCATGATGCTGAAGCCCATGCAACCGTGGCAACTGGCCTTCATGCCGCTGGTGCCGGAGGCTTCGAGCGGTCGGCGCGGGTTGTTCAGCCAGATGTCGCAGCCGGAAACCATCTGTCGCGCCACGTGCACGTCGTAATTTTCCAGGAACACCAGGTTGCCCGCCAGGTCGCTGTGTTTGCTAAGGTGGATGATTTGCTGGATGAAGCGTTTGCCGTCGTCGTCGCGCGGGTGCGCCTTGCCGGCGTAAATGAACTGCACCGGACGCTGCTTGTCCTTCACGAGCTTCACGATATTGTCGAACTGCTGGAAAATGAGCGGCGCGCGTTTGTAGGTGGCGAAGCGGCGGGCAAAACCGATGGTGAGCGCGTCGGGATTCAGCAGGTGATCGAAGCGGATATAATCGCCGGGCGTGACGCGTTGGCTCTGGTACAGCAGCCGGCGCCGCGCGAATTCAATCAGCTCGCGGCGCAACATGTAACGCAACGCCCAGATTTCCTCGTCGGAAACAAATCCCGGGTCGGTCATCTTCTGCCAGAATTCGGCGCTGTTCAACGCGTGCGCCCAGTTGCCGCTGAATTTGTCGCGGAACAGGGCGGTATCGCCGTCGCCGCCGTTGGTGAGTTTTTTGCGCCAGAACTTGCGCACCGGGCCTTTCATCCAGCCGAGCAGATGAATGCCATTGGTGATGTGGCCGATGGGAACCTTTTCGACGGGCACACTGGGATAAAGGGCGTGCCACATCTGGCGGCTGACCTCGCCGTGCAACTCGCTGACGCCGTTGGCGGCGCGCGACAGTTTCAACGCGAGCACGGTCATGCAAAACGGTTCCAACGCGTTCTGCGGATTTACGCGGCCCAGCGCGAAAATTTCGTTGAGCGGAACCGGCAGTGCGCCCAGGTAACGCTGCAGGGCGTAATTCATCAGTTCCGGGCTGAAACGGTCATGCCCGGCTTCAACCGGCGTGTGGGTGGTGAACAGGCATTCCTGCTTGGTGGTGGCGTAGGCCTCGGCGATTTTCCTGCCGGCGGCCAGTTTCTCGCGGACGAGTTCCAGCGTAAGAAACGCCGCGTGGCCCTCGTTCATATGGAACGTGGACGGCTCGATGCCCAGTGCCCGCAGCAGGCGCACGCCGCCGATGCCGAGCAGGATTTCCTGCATGATGCGCGTGGTGCTGTCACCGCCGTAAACGCGCGTGGTGAGGTCGCGGAAATGCTGTTCGTTTTGCGGCAGGTTGGTGTCGAGCAGATAAACCGGGATACGGCCCACGTTCACGCGCCAGACCTGATACTCCACGACGCTCATGCCGATCTCGACGCTGCCCACCAGCCGTTCGCCATCCGCGTCCAGCACCGGTTCCAGCGGCACGTTATGCGGGTCAACCGCGTTGTAGTATTCCGTCTGCCAGTTGTTGTCGTCGATGGCTTGTTGAAAATAACCTTCGCGATAGAACAAACCGATGCCGACGAAACCGAGTCCCAGGTCGCTCGCGGATTTTGCGTGGTCGCCGGCCAGAATGCCCAGGCCGCCGGCGGAAATGGGCAGGGATTCATGGAACCCGAATTCGGCGGAGAAGTAGGCGACCGGATTTTTGTGCAGTTGCGGCGCGTGGTGGTGGCCCCAGGTGTTTGGCTCGTTCAGGTACGCGTTGAAATTATTCAGGACACCGCGGGCATGGCTTTCAAAATCGGCGTCCTGCAGGCGCACACGCAATTCGTATTCCGAGACCTCGCGCAGGACGGCGACGGCGTTGTGGAAAAGATTCTGCCAGCCGCGCGGAGAAAGTTCATAAAAAAAATCCTGCGCCTCCTGGTCCCAGCTCCACCACAGGTTGCGGGACAACTTTTGCAGCCCCGCGACCAATTCATTAAGCTCCGCGACCGCCAGCGGTTTTTTCATCATAGGCTTTGTAGTTCCTTAATTGAACCGGCTCCCGACCGGTCGTGAGGCGAACATTAAAGTCGCGCGCGCCGTTCGGCAAATAAAAATTTGAATTCAAAACGCGCGGGGCGGGGGACCTGCAGGAAAATCCGGGTCGGAAGGAATTAGGGAAAGTAACGCGGCACCCGGGCTGACAATCGATCAGGGACGGCCGGCGGCGACACATCTGGCGGAAGCACTGAGTGGGAGCGTAGAGTAAAACCCGATCCGACGGCGGCCGGTTATTTCGAACGGCGCAGGCGGAGCCCCGCCACGGCCAGACCCATGAGAATCAAGGCGCACGATGCCGGTTCCGGCACAGCGAGAGGCGCATAGCTGTTGACGTTCACTGTCTGGCCATCGGTAATGCCCGCCGTAGTGGAAGTCCAGTTCAGGGCATCCGTCTGAATGACCAACAAGGCGCTGCTGGCCCCGGCCCCAATCGGGCTGGTCAGGAAAGTAAATCGTACCACGTTGCCCGCCCCGGAACTCCGGCTCATGTAGTCCGGCACTTCGGTGCCCGCATAGATGCCGGTATTATTATAACTCGTGTCCGTTTGGAAGGAGGTGAAAGAGCTCACGCTGATCTGGCTGGCCGAGTCGGCGCTCAAACTGGAAACAACGATTTGGTATGTGAAAGTCAGACCAGCAAACGAAACGTTGGTATTGAGGCCGCTGGAAATGACTGAGGAAATTAGCGTCCCCTGCAAAACGCCGGAACTGAACGGTACGGAAGTGGTGGCGAGTACCGTCCCACCCAACGGAGCGGGCCCATAGGTGGCCGCCAGAACACCTCCGGGGGAAAGTAATACCGCCCTTACTTGGGATACGAACGGGCACGCGAATAACAGTGCCACCAGAATCAGGTGTTTGAAATGACGGCCAAAAATTTTCATACGACGGGCTACTGAAAAGCACACTGACAGCGCTTAGTGCTTCACACCATCAACGATTTAATCTTCAAATGCCCTTGATGTCAAGCATTTTAACCTCTGCTGTTGCTAAAATACAGCAGAAAACAGCGAAATCCGATTCAACGATTAATAGTTGATGAATAGTAACTTATGCTTCCAATCTGGCCTATGGTCCAAGTGAGAAGTTCGAATGTTGCAATTTGGGGTGAGAAATTGGAATCGAGAAGCATCAGTGGGAGACTCAACCAGCAGGTCTGTTCACACCCACGCACAAAGAAACCGACGGTGTTTTGCCCACCACTTTTTTGAAATTTGTGACCGCCGGCAGGTGATATCGGACGTCAAAATTTTCCAATCGCCATTTTCCCCACCATGGTTAAATTCCATTCGCATCGGGAGAATGAAAAAATACTGGCACGTCATCGGGATCGGCATTCAGAACAATCTGACGTATCGCGTCAATTACTTGGCGCGGACCCTGTTCAGTTTCATCCCGTTGTTCGCCATGTTGTCGCTCTGGCGCACGATTTACGCGGGCAAGGGGACGGCCATCGCCGGGTACACGCTGGCACAGATGATTTCCTATTATCTGCTGGTCGCCGTGGTGGACGTGCTGACGGCTGTGAACGAGGACGACTGGCAGATTGCCGCCGACATCCGCGAAGGCAACATCAGCCAGTTCCTGCTCAAGCCGATGGATTATCTATGGTACCGGCTGTGCCTGTTTTTGTCCGGGCGCGTCGCCTTTCTGGCCGTGGCGGTTGTGCCGCTGGTGATTTTTATCGCTTGTTTCGGTCACTATTTTGTCCTCCCGGCCAACGCCCTGGCCCTCGTGGCGTTTCTCATCTCACTGGTGCTGACGGCGCTGCTGCAATTCTTCATTTCCTACGCGATGGCGCTGCTGGCGTTCTGGGTGCTGGAGGTTTCCACGTTCATTTTCATCCTGTTCGCGTTTGAATATCTCGCCAGCGGCCACATGTTCCCGCTCGACATTCTGCCGTCGGCGCTCAGACACGTTCTCTTTTTCACGCCGTTTCCCTATCAAATGTATTTTCCCGTCAGCATTTACATGGGCAAGATCGCAGGCGCGGATTTGGCGTCAGGGCTGTTGGTGCAGGCGGGTTGGGTGCTGGCGGCGTACGCCTTTGCGCGGTTCATGTGGCGCCGCGGCGTCCGGCATTACAGCGCGTTTGGAGGATAACGAAATGGAGTTCACAGTCCGCAATCCACAGTCCAAAACCGGCGTCGCCCGTTACCTGTCGATTTACGCGGCGCTGTGGAAGACTTCCGTAACGCGTGAAATGTCGTTCAAGGGCAATTTCATCCTGTGGATTGTCGTCGAAGTGCTCTGGTTCGCGCTGCAACTGTGTTTCATCGGTGTGCTCTATTTGCAAACGAACTCCATCGGCACCTGGACGCAATGGCAGGTGGTGCTGCTGGTCGGCGCGAGCAGTTTCATCCAGCAAACGTACCAGGCGATTTTCCTGTCGAATTGCGTGAACCTTTCAGAACTTGTTCGCACCGGCAAAATGGATTTTCTGCTGATGCTGCCGGTGAACACGCGTTTCGTCGTGTCGTTGCGTCAGGTGGATCTCGGCTCGTTCGTGAATGGCGCGTTCGCGGTCGCCGTCATGGTCTATGCCGCGGGTAAGCTGGGGTTGCATCCGACGGTGGCGCAGATTCTCGGCTTCCTGGCGCTGTGCGCCGTCGGCATTCTGATTCACTACTCGCTCATGTTCATGCTCGCCGCGATCAGTTTCTGGACCGTGCGCGCCCAGGGTATCGTGTGGGGCTATTACAACCTGTTCAACATCGCGCGGATGCCGGATGAAGCCTTTCGTGGCGTATTCAAGGCGGTCTTCACTTTTGTGTTGCCGGTGCTGCTCGTCTCGAACGTGCCGGTGCGCGTGCTGGCCCATAAATTGACATCGCCGACGCTCTGGCTGGTGCTGCTGGGGATGGGTGTGGTCTGCGCGGTGATTTCTGAATGGTTCTGGCGGCTCTCCGTGCGCCGTTATACCAGCGCCAGCACTTGAAGACGCAAGCCGGTCGAATCCCCGGGACGAATCGGGGAAACGTAAATTGAACGCGAGCGCTATTTACCGGTCAGGGCTTTAGCGACTGCTGGCTCCAACGCTTCCCCGCGCACGTCTTTGGCGATGATGACGCCGTTGCCGTCCAGCAGATAGGTTGCCGGGATGGATTCAATTCCATATTTGACGGCGAGTTTGTTTCCCCAACCCTGGCCGTCAAAGAATTGCGGCCACGTCATTTCATTTTGTTTGGTGTAACTGAGCAACTTCTCCCGTTCCTGGTCCAGACTCACGCCGATGATATCAAAGCCCTGATCATGATATTTTTTGTAGGTGGCCACAACGTTGGGAATTTCAGCCCGGCAGGGCGGACACCACGTCGCCCAGAAATCAATCAGCACCACCTTGCCCTTCTGATCGGCGACGGAAAGCGGCTTGCCATCCACGTCCGTTTCACTGAAATCGGGAAATTTAGCCCCGACCGCCAGGCTGTCCTGTATCTTTTTGGCTGCGGCTTCCATTGTCTCCTGCTGTTCCAATTCGGTGACCAAGCGGGTGCCTTGAAATTCGCTCTTGAGCTGTTTCATCAATTCATCGGCTTTGGCGGTGTTTTGAAATACCTCCGAATAGAGTCTTGCCTTCATTAAGAGAATTTCAGCCACCGCATCCGTCTTTTCGCCCTGGTGTTCCGCGAGCAGAACGTCGAATTGTTTAAGGTCGTCTCCCAGGGCCGACTCGGTCGTTTTGCCGGACCGTACGTCGGCCTTGATTTTGGTGACCAGCGTCTTGAGTTCGGCGGTGGGGTCGTTGGTGCCTGCGGCAAACAGGTGTGAACCGGTCAGCAATATCACGGCGGCCACGAGGACAGCCAAAATCCTGT
>Ga0181531_10001822_pt1 | contig 13341 bp, 9 predicted proteins | sample PEATcosm2014_Bin_38_FD_119743 | JGI IMG/M metagenome (GOLD analysis project Ga0181531, IMG submission 119743) | Peatland microbial communities from MTU Mesocosm Facility, Houghton, MI, USA - PEATcosm2014_Bin11_10_metaG | ecosystem: Environmental > Terrestrial > Soil > Wetlands > Peat | place... | reverse complement strand
CGCCGCCGCGCCTGAAAACAATGTCACAGACCCACGCTGCAAATCGTCGCGGATGTCCTGCACATCGTCACCCAGCTGCAAGAGCACGCCCCAATCGAACGCGAACCCGCTCTCCTCGTCACTCAGCCGCGGCTGCGCCAGACAAGCATCCGCCAGCACCGAACTCCCGCCCTTCGCGCAACTCACCCGCAGCAGTTCGTCCACCGAGCACGCGCTCCGAACCTGCGCCAGGCTCTCCTCCTGCGCCCGATGAATCGCCAGCAGGCAGTCGAATACCTGCGGATAAACCGCTCTCGGATACTGCTCCTCGACCAGTTCCACCAGCGCCCAAACCGCCGCCTCCCGGTCGTCCCCCGCCGCCGCCGAATCTCCGCGCAATCTCTCGCGAAACCGCCGGCTGAACCTCAGCTTCGCCTCCCGGGTCACGCCATCGCGATCCAGATAATTGTCACTATATGGATACAGCAGGCTATAACCCAGAATCGCCGGCGTCAGCTTCACACTCTCTCCCAGCAGAGGCTGCAATCCACACGCCGTCCACGCATTCCGGCTCGCCTGAATAATGTCCGCCTTGCTCAGCGTCGGATCGAACTGCCGCGCCCACCGACCCAGCTGCGTCCCCACCGGCAAAAAATCGTCCGTCAGCAACTCAATCGCGTCGTCACCCAGATCCAGAGCCGTAGCCGAAAACCGCGCAAACGCCGCCACCACCCGGTCATAAATCTCCTCTCGCCCAGCCTTGCTTCGCGACTTGACATCACCTTGCGGAAAATCTCCGCGCATTGAAGGGGCACGGCTTTCAGCCGTGCCGTACCCACCGCAAGATGAACCCGGCTTTAGCCGCCGAGTGATGGTCTCACTTTCGTTCCGGGACCCCCTCCGCCAGCTCTTCATCCCACGAGCCCGTCGCGCCTCCCGCTCCACCGCGCGCAAACCCTCGTCGTACGCCTTCTCCCTCTCCCGCTGCTCTGTTAACGAATACCGCCGTCCCTCCGGCGCCGCGCGTCCCGCGCACGCATTCCAAACCTCAATCGTCCGCCCAACCTCCGCCTCCACCCAAGCCCAGTCATAAACGCGATCCATGTCCAATCGTACGAGAAGCACAACCGCACAGTTCCCCCATGGCTCCCAGCACCCCTCCTCACTGTGAAATCATCTTGACGAGGCATGCGACCCCGCACTCCCCTTCTGCTCACCTTCCTGGCCACTGTGCTCCGCGCCTTCGCCGCCGCGCAGACCATGCCCGCCATGCCAGGCATGTCCCAACCCACCACCCTCATCGACACCGTCCGCCAGCACACCTCCAGCGGCACCAGCATCGAGCCCGCCACTACCCCCGTCGAAATGTGGATGGCCATGCACGGTAACTGGATGCTGATGCTCCACGGCCTCGCCTCCGTCTCCGGAACCTTCCAGCACGCAGCCATCAACACCGGCCCATCCCCATCCGAGTGCGCCCTCTACGGAATCACCCCCTGCCTCGCCGCCGAAGACCGCGCCAAAAACGCGGCTTTCTCCACCAACTGGGTCATGCCCATGGCCATGCGTACATGGGGTCCGCAATCGGGCCTGCGCCAAACTCTGACCCTCCGCGCCATGCTCTCCCTCGAACCCGCCACCATCCGCAACGGCCGCTACCCCGAACTCTTCCAGCAGGGTGAAACGTACAACGGCGACCCCATCGTCGACGGCCAGCACCCCCACGACTTCGTCATGGAGCTCGCCGCCCTCTACGACCTCGAGCTCAGCAAGCAATCCCTCCTCAGCCTCTACGCCGCGCCCGTAGGCGACCCCGCGATCGGGCCCACCGCCTATCCCCACCGCGCCAGCGCCGCTGAGGACCCGATCGCTGCTCTTGGCCATCATCAGGAAGACTCAACCCACATCGCCTTCAGCGTCGTCACCGGCGGCCTCACCTGGAAGTGGATCCGCTTCGAAGAATCCGGCTTCCACGGCGCTGAACCCGACGAACACCGCTGGCAATTCCAACCCTCGCCCAACGGCCTGGCCATCGACAGCTACTCCTCACGCGTGACCGTCTCCCCCGCAAAAGACTGGACCGGCCAATATTCGTGGGCCCACATCGCCCGCCCCGAACAGCTCTACCCAGGTGAGGATCAGCAACGCCAAACCGTCAGTGCCATGTACTCCCGCTCCTGGCAAAAAGACGGTATCGACGCCACCATAATCTGGGGCAGAACCCGCTCGCTCTCCGACAACGTAAAAGAAAATTCCTACCTCGCCGAACTTCTCTGGCGCTTTGCCAACAAAAACCACCTCTGGACCCGCATCGAAAACGCAGGCCGCACCAGCGAACTCCTCTTACAACCAGGCTCCCCGCTCCCGCCGGCATTCGAAGAACAGCCCATAGGCCATGTCGCGGCCTGGTCCTTCGGATACGATCGCGACTACCAGGTCGCCCCCCACTTAGCCGCAGCCCCCGGCGCCCAGTTCACCACCTACCGCACACCCGAACAGTTAGTCTCGACCTACGGCTCCAATCCTGCCGGATTCGTATTTTTCGTGCGCTTCCGCGTCACCTCAAAGTAACGGGCGCGGCATCTGCTATATTTTCAGACCTCAACCGCCCGCAACGTCATCCAACGGTTGTCATTACATAACACGCCACCATGCCCATCATCCGAACTTGCTCCTCATGCGGGAAGCCGAATCGCATTCCCGCCAAACATCTCGCCGACAGCGGCAAATGCGGCGCCTGCAAAAATCCGCTTCCTCCCATCGCCGACCCCCTCGCCGTTTCCCCCGACGAGTTCGACGAAATCCTCCGCGACAGCAAAGTTCCCGTCCTCGTCGATTTCTGGGCAGCCTGGTGCGGACCCTGCCGCATGGCCGCGCCCCACGTCGCGCAAGTCGCACGCGACCTCGCCGGCCAGGCCGTCGTCCTCAAAGTCGATACCGAACAGTTTCCCCAACTAGCCGCACGCTACAACGTCCAGGGAATCCCCAACTTTGCCGTCTTCACCAACGGCCAGCTCCAGTTCCAGCAGGCAGGCCTCGTAGACGCCAATACCATGAAATCCTGGCTGGGCCGCGCTGCCTGAACCGCTGCTCCAGGCCCGCCCCCCGTCGAACGAAACGCTGCGTATAATCCCCCCACGGGAGCAGCCCAGCCAATGTGCTTTTCAGCCACAGCCAACTTCGTCGGCAGCGGAGTCCTCGGGGCACTCGGCGTCGTCACCCTCACCAAAGTCAAACACCGGCGTGAACTGCTCTTCGCATCGCTCCCTGCCCTCTTCGCCATCCATCAATTCATCGAAGGATTCGTCTGGCTCGGCCTCGACGGCAGGCTCTCTCCCGCTGTCACCCACGATATGGGTGCGGCCTACATGCTCTACGCCCAGGCACTTCTCCCTTTCCTCTTACCCCTCGCCGTGCTGCTCTTCGAGCCAAACGGCAAGAGTCGCACCCGCATGGTGCCATTCCTCATCATTGGAGGAGCAACCGGCCTCTACATCCTCTGGGCGCTCACCGCCTATCCAACCCAGATCTTCATCCGCCAGAACAGTATCGTCTATACCAATCGGGGGACCAGCCATCTCGTCATCGCCATCCTCTACATCGTCGCAACCTGCGGCTCGCTGTTCTTTTCAAAGGTCCGCGCGATGGTCATCTTCGGCTTCGCCAATCTCGCGATCCTCCTCGTCGTCGACGCCGTCAAGCAATACGCATTCACCTCAGTCTGGTGCGCCTATGCCGCGCTCGCCAGCATCATCGTCCTCATCTACTTCTGGAAAAGCGCTGCACAGCGTCCCCTCCACTACGCCCTCGCCGTATGAGTCTGTCTCGGGGCCGGTGGCCCATGCAAACCCGCTTTTGGCCTTGAGAGTGGGCACGACCCCGCACCGGCATTGGTTGCAATCCCACGCAGCCGTTCGCCAAACTTAGTCTCGGATGTGCGAAATGAAAACCCGCACATCCTTCGCCAAAGTTTGGCTCGCGCGTGCCAAAAAGCACGCGCCCCCACTTTTATAGGCGGCCCCAGGACGCCCGCGGCTGACACCGGCAAACCCAGGCTCCGGCGTTCCTCTGCCCTGCCGTGACTGCAGGCCGGGTTACACCGTTGATCCCTTCATTTCTGCGTAAGACTGACGGCCGGAACATTCTGATCGCGCACCAGCTGATTGAATTGCTCAATCCCGGTCGTCTCCACCTGGTGCAAATGGTCTAACTGTACCTGGAGTTGCGCCGAGAGATCGTCATACACCTGATACGACTGAGCGGTCGGCGCAATATCCGTATCCTCGACCACGTTTTCGACCGACGCGAGTTTGTTATTCAGCTTGATGGGGAAGTTCAGCGCGTCCTCGTCCGCCTTCAGCTTCGTCTGATAAATACTCTCTTCGATCGCGGTCAGCTCATCGGTCAGCTGTTTCGCGCTCGCTTTCACCGGATCGTTCGAGCTGGTCAGATACGGCTTCAGTTGCTCCGTCGCCGCGCGAATCCTCACCACACTGCTGTTCGCTTCCGATACCCGATCGCGAATCTTCAACGCGAGCTCCAGCTGCTTGTCAAAGTCCTCCGGCGTCGTCGGAGTGCGCGGATCCTTCGCCAGTGTAAAGTTCGCCGACTCCGTTTTGCCATTGACCACCAGCTCGGCCTTGTACTCTCCCGGCGCTGCCAGCGGCCCGCGCAGCGAACCATCCCACATCAGCAATCCCGGAAATCCCGTGGCGTCGTCGTAGCGCAGATTCCAGACATAGCGATTCAGTCCGGCCGCGGCGGGCGCGAGCTGCGAACGTTGCCGCTCCTCATCCTCTGGATCCGGCTTTTCCTGCTCGGGCTTCGGCTTGCTTGAAACCTCCCGCACCAACTTGCCTGAAGCGGTCAGGATCCGCAGTTTCACCTCTCCTTCTGGCTTCGTCTTCAGGTAGTAGTAAAGGGTCGCGCCGCTGGCGGGGTTCTCCCCAGCGCCAGGATTGCGCCGGCCTCCGAACCCCCCTCCCGGAATGCGAATCGCCTGCTTCACCGGGAACAACACCACATCCGCACCACGCTGGAACTTCGCCGGGTCGAGCGCCCGCACCAGCGGCATGTCGTCGAGCACATAGAAGCTGCGCCCCTGGGTCGCCAGCACCATTGCGTCCTGCTGCTTTTGAAACGCAATATCCGTCACCGGCACCGCGGGCAGATTCAGCTGGAAAGGCAGCCACGCCCCGCCGTCATCGTACGAAATATAAAGATGCGACTCCGTCCCCGCGAACAGCAGTCCCTTCTGATTCGGATCGGGACGAATGGCGCGCGTGAAATCGTCATCGGGAATACCTTTCACGATCTTCGTCCAGCTTTTGCCGTAATCGGTTGTCTTGTAAAGGAACGGATGAAAATCGTCCGAAAGGTACATTGTCGCCGCCACATAGGCCGTGCCCGCATCGAACGGCGAAGCCGCAATGCAGTTGATGCGAATCCACTCCGGCATATCTTTCGGCGTTACGTTCTGCCAGCTCTTCCCATCGTCCCGCGTCACGTGGATCAGCCCATCGTCCGAGCCCACCCAGATCACACCCGCCGTCACCGGTGACTCATCGATCGTGAAGATCGTGTCGTAATATTCCACCGCCGTGTTGTCTTTGGTGATCGGGCCGCCCGACGGTCCCTGCTTCGATTTGTCATTGCGGGTCAGGTCCGGACTCATCGCCGTCCAGTGCTGCCCCTCATCCGTCGTCGCCAGCAGCACATTCGCTCCCGCATACAAACGGTGTGGGTCATGCGGCGAAAACAACAGAGGAAAGCTCCACTGGAACCGGTACTTCATCGCCTCTACGCCCGCCCCCATCGGATTATCGGGCCACGCATTGATGTCCCGCTCGAGGCCGGTCTTCGTGTCGAACCGCGTCAGCAGTCCGTCGTACGAACCCGCATAAACAAAATTCGAGTTCAGCGGATCGGCCACCACCCACCCGCTCTCGCCTCCGCCCACGTCGTGCCAGTCGCTCGTCGTGATCGCTCCCGAGTTGCTGCGGCTCACAATCGCCACCGTCGAGTTGTCCTGTTGCGCACCGTAAATGTGAAAAGGAAAATCGTTGTCCACCGACACCCGATAGAACTGCGCCGTCGGCTGATTATCCTCCGTGCTCCAGCTCTTTCCCCCGTCGAAGCTGATCTGCGCCCCGCCGTCGCTCGACTCAATGAAGCGGTTAGGATCCTCGGGTGCAATCCACATGTCGTGATTGTCACCGTGTTGGTTACGAATCGTGTTGAACGTTTTCCCCCCATCCGTCGACCGGAACAACGCCGTGTTCACCGCATACACAGTGTTCTCGTCCTTCGGATCTGCAAAGATCTGCGAGTAATACCAGGCCCGCTGCTTGATCGAGTTATCCCCGTTCTGCTTCGACCACGTCTTCCCGCCATCGTCGGACCGGAAAATCCCGCCCTCCTGCGCCTCAATCAGTGCCCACACCCGCTCCGGATTCGCCGGCGACACCGTCACCCCAATTCGTCCCAGCACGCCTTTGGGCAGGCCTGGATTGTGCGTCAGCTCCGTCCACGTATCGCCGCTGTCGGTCGACTTCCAGATTCCCCCATCCGGCCCCCCGCTCTCAAAAGTCCACGGCTTGCGCACCACCTGCCAGAAGCTCGCATACAGCACCCGCGGATTCGAAGCGTCCATGGCCAGATCGATCGCACCAGCTTTGTCGCTCCTGAACAGCACCTTCTGCCACGTCTTGCCCCCGTCCTTCGACCGGAAGATCCCGCGCTCCGCATTCGGCCCCGCCATGTGCCCCAGCGCCGCAACATACACGAGGTTCGGATCCTTTGGATCGATGCGAATTTGCCCGATCTGCTCCGTGTCCTCGAGGCCGGCATGCGTCCACGTCTTCCCCGCATCGACGGATTTGTACACGCCATCGCCATGCGAAGCATTGCCGCGAATCGCGCTTTCGCCCGTCCCCACATAAATTACGTTGTGATCTGAATCCGCGACCGCAATCGAACCAATCGATCCGAAGTTAATCTGCCCATCCGTGACCGGCGTCCACACATGCCCGCCATCCGTCGTCTTGAAGACGCCGCCTCCCGTCCCGCCGAAATAGTAGACCAGCGGCTCACCCGGCACGCCCACCACCGCATCCACGCGCCCGCCCCTGAACGGCCCAATCTGGCGCAGTTTCAGCGCCTCGAAGCCGCCCGCGGGACCTGCATCCTTCGCAGCACCCGCAGCCGGAACCGCACCCGCAGCGGGAGCGGGGGCCGGACCCGGTTTCTGAGCCGCCGCCGAAAACCCGAAACCAGCCGCGAGCACTGCGAGTCCAAAAACGTAACCGACAGAACCAAACAACGAATCAGCAATAGTACGGGATAGGCGCACGAGAGACTCTCCTTTTCAGAATCGTTGGCGACGGGAAAGACCCGCAAAGGCGGACAGCACCTTGCCGCCCAACTGCGAGTCGCACAACGCGGCGAAGCGTTTTGAATATCGTCGTCGAATGTTCGCACTTCGCGCGACAACAGTTATATACGCGGGAGGTTCGTTGGCAACGCGGAAATTATCGTCGCCATCCTGTTGCAAACGAAAAGTGAAGAAGGCGGCTCGGCCTGCAAATGCAGCCGGTTTTGTGTGAGCCGAAGCTCGTGACCTGGGATTTGCAGCGCTCTCGTCCTGACAGGCCCTGTTTTCCAGGCCTCAGAGCCGGGGCTGTTCCGCACGACAGGTTTAGAGAGAACCATTTGGCCATCTCGCCGGTCGCCTGCAGACCAGTGCCTCCGTCACGACCACCGAGGGTGGCGGCCCATGGGCTTCGCTTTTGGCTACACCGCCCAGGCGACGCGACCCATCTTGTCCAAAACGGACAAAACGGCAAAACCTGATTCGGCTCTAATCAATTTAATTTTCATTCATTTTTTGTGGGAATTAGAAATCTGCGCGAGATGCCTGGCGGAGAGAGAGGGATTCGAACCCTCGATAGAGCTTTTCAACCCTATAACGGTTTAGCAAACCGCCGCCTTCAGCCACTCGGCCATCTCTCCGGCTCGGTTGTCGCCAGTATATAGGAGGCGGCCCCTCGGCAGCGCGCGGAAATCGCCGTCCCATGCCCGCCCTGGCAATTCCGGTACCTTCCGGCAAGCGCGAAAGCCTCCCTGCGCATCCCATTTCACATGGATGTTGTCACACAGACCAGGGAGAGAAATCCATGACAGTTCACAACGAAAGAGGGTCGCAGGATGAGTTCGTAGTGGGATATTTTTCCGACGGCTCCGATGCCTATCGGGCCATCGGTGAACTAATAGACGAGGGCTTCTCCGCCTCGGAGATTGGCGCCGCGTTCCGCACCCCGCGTGGGGCTGCGAGCAGCTCTGAGAATGCCACTGTGGGAGAAATCAGGGGGATACGCGAACTGACCGAAAAGAATCCAGCCGTTTCCGGCACAGTCGGCGGTCCGGCCTCAGGCGATCAGGCGGTGACCCCGGCGGGTCTCGCGCCCGGTTCGGGCAATGCCTTTCCAGGTGCGCCCTCGACTCCCGGCCCGATCCCCGGCGCGGAGATTCCGCAAACCCTGCCCCACGATCTGCCCGAAACCCTACCTCACGATCTGCCTGCCACCCGGCGCCAGTCTGAAGGCCGGGTTGCAGGCTTTCGCACCGCGGACAATAGCTGGGTCGACCACCTGAAGCGAACTTACGGCGCCAGCAACACCACGGAGACCGCCAGGAATCGCAATTCCGTCCATGCTTCGGACCAGGAGTTCGGAACCGGAGAGGGCACCCTGGGGCTCACCCCCGAATACGAATATTCCGAGGCGAATTTCGAGGGATCGTTTGTGGGCATGGGACTCGCCTCCGAGCACGCGCGCAGCCTGAGCGGCGAATTGAGCCGCGGTGGCGCGGTCGTTTCGATCGGCGCCGGGGAACGCGCCTCGCTGGCCGAGGCCATCATGGAGCGCAATCACGGACGGGTTCGCTTCGAGAATGCCGCCGTGTTTGCACGCGCGGACGATCGCGAGAGTTCCGTGCGGATCTACGGATCGATGCGTGACTACTACCGCTCCGACGAAGACCAGCGCCGCAAAGCCTCTTAGACCCCGCCCTCGCATAGCTCGCAGCAGAACGCCACCGATGCGGTGGCGTTTTTGCTTTTCATGGGCAAGGAAGCAGAGTAAATTCGGAATCTCAACTTCTGCCGCGTGAGGATTCCGCATCGCTCGATCCGCACAACCTGCCCGTGGAATGCGCCTGCTGCCTCTCATGGCCGCGACGTTTTTCATGGTCTCCGGCGGTCCCTACGGCATCGAGGACATCCTCGACGCCGGGTACCTGAAGGCTTTGATCATTCTCCTTGCCCTGCCGTGTCTCTGGAGCCTGCCAACGGCGCTGATGATCGGCGAATTGGCCAGCGCCTTGCCCGAAGAGGGCGGTTTCTACGTCTGGGTGCGGCGCGCCCTCGGGCCTTTCTGGGGATACCAGGAGGCGTGGCTTTCGCTTGCCGCCAGCATCTTCGACATGGCCATCTACCCTACCCTGTTCGTGCTCTACCTCGGCAGACTTTTTCCCGCGTGGACCGCGGGTTGGCATGGAACAGCGTGGGAACTGGCGGTGATCGCCCTCTGCTGCGTATGGAACCTGCTCGGAGCTCCCGCGGTCGGCGAAGGATCGGTTGGCCTCTTCATCCTGCTGCTCTCCCCGTTCGTCGTCCTGGTCGGCGCCGCGTTCTGGCATGGAGCGCATCTGCCCTCGCATCTTTCATGGGCGCGCTCTGGCGAAGAGGGCAGTCTGAGCACCGCGATCCTCGTCGCGATGTGGAACTACATGGGCTGGGACAACGCCTCGACGGTGGCGCGTGAAGTGGACCAGCCGCGACGCAATTATCCTCGCGCGATGCTGTGGAGCGCCTTGCTCGTGACCCTAAGCTATGTGATCCCGCTGGCCGCGATGGCCTGGGCTGGAGTTTCTGTTGGATCGTTGAGCACCGGCTCCTGGGCCGATGTTGCACGGACCCTTGTAGGGCCATGGTTAGGCGCGGCGATTGTCATCGGCGGCACTCTGACCTCCCTTGGCATGTTCAACGCCCTCACCATGTCCTACGCGCGGCTGCCCATGGTGCTGGCCGAAGACCGCATGCTGCCCGCGATGCTGGCCCGCAGAAACCGCCGCGGCGTGCCGTGGGTCGCGGTGCTGGCCTGCGCCGCTGCATGGGCGCTCGCGCTGCCGTTCAGCTTCGAGCGCCTCATCTCGCTTGACCTCATACTCTACGGCGCGAGTCTGATTCTTGAATTTGTGGCGCTGATCGTACTGCGGCTGCGCGAACCGAAACTCGAGCGGCCCTTCCGGGCAGGCAGCTTCGCGATGGCATGCGTCGTTGGCGCGATTCCGGCTCTGCTGATCGTCTACGCCGCGTTTGTCTCGCGGCACCAGCACATGGCCCACCTGCCGGCGCTGCTGCTCGGCGCTTTGATCGCCGCCTGTGGGCCGTTGCTCTACCTTTGGTCGAAAACCATGAGCCAACGTACAAGCGCTGTCAGCGATTGACCGCGTACCTACTTCTTTGCTCCCACCTCGACGGGCTTCTTTCCGCGCGCCTCGTCGAAATTCCGCGCCGCATACATTACGCGATCCCGGGCGTGAGAGGCGTCCTGCCAACCCCTGATCTCCACGCGCTTGCCTTCAAGGTCCTTGTAAATCGAGAAGAAATGCGTGATTTCTTTCAGCATGTGCGGGTAAATCTCGGAGTAATTCCACACATCCCTGTAGCGTGGATTATTCCTGCCCACGGCAAGAACCTTCTCATCGAGAACGCCCTGATCGGTCATCTCCAGCAATCCGATGGGGCGCACCTGCATCACGCAAGCTGGAAAGCTGGGTGCATCCACCAGAACCAGCACGTCCAGCGGATCGCCGTCGTCGCTCAGTGTCGATGGCACGAAACCGTAATCCCCCGGATAGTGCACAGGCGAATAAAGATTCCGGTCCAGGCGAAAGACGTGCAGCTCCTTGTCGTATTCATATTTGTTGATGCCCTCCGCCGGAATCTCGATCACGACGTTGAACACCTCAGGCGCTTTGTCGCCCACGGGGAGTTCCAGATAATTCGTCATAGCTGGTACCAGTATCTCTTATTCTCTGCCTGAACCGGCCGAGCAGCAGGAGAGGACGCGACGCGCCTGGATTTATAATCGGCCACAATGAAGGCTCATGTCTATGTGACGTTGAAGAAAACCGTTCTCGATCCGCAGGGCCAGGCCATCCACAATGCGCTGCGCAAGATGCGCTATGCGGGCGTCTCCGAAGTGCGCCAGGGCAAGCACTTCGAGCTGACCCTGGAGGACGGGATCCCCGAAGCCGCCGCCCGCGCCGAAGTGGAGCGCATCGCCCGCGAAGTGCTCACCAATCCCGTTATTGAGGAATTCTCTTTCCGCATGGAGTAATCCCGTCCTGGCGCAACGAGGCTTGCCTCTTCACTTCCGCAATCCTCTGCAACTTTCGTCGTCTGCTCCTTACCTGAACCGCTGGGGTACGCTAAGAGATTATGTGCGGCATTGTCGGATACGTTGGCAACAGCAGGGAAGTGGTCCCCATCATCATTGAGGGGCTGCGCAGGCTCGAGTATCGCGGCTACGACTCGGCCGGCATCGCCGTGGGCGGCAACGGCGACGGGCTTCAGCTCCGCCGCGCGCCCGGCAAGCTGCGCCATCTTGAGGAAGTGCTCCGCGAACAGCCTGTCCACGGAACCTTCGGCATCGGCCACACCCGCTGGGCCACGCACGGGCGTCCGACGGAGGAAAACGCACACCCTCATCGCGATTGCACCGGACGCCTCGTGGTCGTCCACAACGGCATCGTCGAAAACTATCTCGCCCTCAAGCAGGAGCTAATCGGCCAGGGACACAAATTCGTCACAGAGACGGATACAGAAATCATCGCCCATCTCATCGAGCAGGAGCTTTCCTCTGCCGGAAAGAACGGCAACGCCATCCATCTCGAGGATGCCGTGCGCCGCGCCGTCCGCCGGCTCACCGGCGCCTTTGCCATCAGCGTCCTCTCCGCCGACGAGCCGAACAAGATCGTAGCCGCCCGCAACGGGCCGCCGGTCATCATCGGTGTCGGCGATGGCGAGTATTTTGTCGCGTCCGATGTTCCCGGAATTCTCCATCACACGCGCGACCTCTACTTCCTCGCCGATGGCGACATGGCGGTGCTCACCCGGGCCGGAGTCAAGCTCACCGACTTCGACGGCAATCCCGTCGTGCGGCCCTTGCAGCGCATCCTCTGGGATCCCATCCAGGCGGAAAAGGGCGGCTACAAGCACTTCATGCTCAAGGAAATCTTTGAGCAGGCCCGCGCCGTTCGCGACACCACCCTGGGCCGCATCTCCCTCGACACCGGCAAAGTCTTCCTCGCCGAAATGAAGATTCCCGACGAAACCTTCCGCAAGGTGCGCAACATTCACATCGCTGCCTGCGGAACCAGCTGGCACGCTGCAACCGCCGGCAAATTTATGATCGAACGGCTGGCGCGCCTTCCTGTTGAGGTCGATTACGCCAGCGAATTCCGCTACCGTGATCCAATCGTCGACGCGAACACCGTGGGCCTGCTCATCACCCAATCGGGCGAAACCGCCGACACGCTCGCCGCGCAACGCGAAATGATCCAGAAGGGCGCTCCCACGATAGCCGTGTGCAACGTGGTCGGCGCCATGATCACGCGCGAGGCCCACGGCACCATTTACACCCACGCCGGGCCGGAGATCGGCGTCGCCTCCACCAAAGCCTTTACCGCCCAGCTGGTCGCGCTGTTCCTCTTTGCGGTGCATCTGGCGCAGGTGCGCGGCACCATCGTCGAAGAGGAGAGCCGCATGCTTCTCGACGCCCTCAACCTCCTCCCCGGCAAGATCGAGGAGATCCTCCGCACCTGCGACGACGAGTGCGAGCCTCTCGCCCGCCTCTACTCTAACGCGCGCGACTTTCTCTTCCTCGGCCGCGGCATCCACTATCCCATCGCCCTCGAAGGCGCATTGAAGCTCAAGGAAATCTCCTACATTCACGCCGAAGGCTATCCGGCCGGCGAAATGAAGCACGGCCCCAACGCCCTCATCGACGAAACGCTCCCCGTCGTAGTCCTCGCCACGAAGGACGAAACCAACCGCGACTCAGTCCTGCGCTACGAAAAGACACTCTCCAATATTCAGGAGGTCACGGCCAGATCCGGGAAAGTCATCGCCATCGCGACACGGGGCGATGACCACATCGGCCAGCTCGTCGATCATGTCCTCTTTGTGCCGGCTGCCCCGGAGTTGCTGCTGCCCATTCTCGACGTGATCCCGCTGCAACTGCTGGCGTATCACATCGCGGTGCGCCGCGGCTGCGACGTCGATCAGCCGCGCAACCT
>Ga0181531_10001821_pt1 | contig 13341 bp, 11 predicted proteins | sample PEATcosm2014_Bin_38_FD_119743 | JGI IMG/M metagenome (GOLD analysis project Ga0181531, IMG submission 119743) | Peatland microbial communities from MTU Mesocosm Facility, Houghton, MI, USA - PEATcosm2014_Bin11_10_metaG | ecosystem: Environmental > Terrestrial > Soil > Wetlands > Peat | place... | reverse complement strand
CGCTCACGGGCGCGTGAGCGGACGACGTGGAAGGCGCCCATGGCGATCGTGATGAGTTGCGTACGCCACGAAGCCTGGGGATTTCTAATTCCATAGTGGGCTTGGATGGCTTTTGCGCCCCTTTCGATGCGTGTCGCGAACGCCTCGAGCAGATTGCCAGAAACTTCGGAGTCCGCATCGACCACCACGACCGCGCTGGCGAAACCGTCCTGCAAACTCGAATCGAATGCGTGGGCGAGGGCGTAGCCCTTGCCCCGCCGCATGGCATCGTTGCGTTCCAGAACCGCCGATCCTGTAGCGCGCGCCACCGCCGCGGTTTCGTCGCTGCAATTGTCGGCGACGACGAGCACTCGGAATCGATCGCGCGGCCAGTCCATCGCGAGGAGGCTCGATACGGTTCGTGCGATGCCCTCCTGTTCATTGTGAGCGGGGACAATCACGTCGAAGCGAAGTTGTCGCAATGAGCGCGGCGCAGCGGGCAACCGCCAGGAGCACAGTGTCAGCAGCCCCAGATACACGCAGCAAAACGTGGCAGGGAGGGCGAGCGTCAGCAAGATGAGAGTTGCGAACATTCCTTCCTTCAATTGGAGCTCGGCCGAGCGCGCCTCCACACTACCTTACTTCTGCCGACGTAAGCCAAGAACTTCGGTCCGCGGATGAGATATCGCCACGCCAGCCGCCGCGGATTGCTGAACAAGCGGTAAAGCCATTCGAAACCAATTCGTTGCATCCAGCGCGGGGCACGGCGTTGTTTGCCGGTGACAAAGTCGATCGAGGCGCCGATGATGAATGCGAGGCCACGGGCCCGCCCTCGTTCGGCGAGCCGATGCGCCACGATCACCCCCTGTGGATCGCCGACGGCGATCAGGCAGTAACGGAAGGGACTCGACGCCTCGACGAACTGCAGGCACGCTTCCACCGCGGCACTGTCGCGAATGAATCCCATCGGCGGATTGTGGTGCAGCAGGTGTCTCAGGTCGAAGCGCTCGCGCAACGTCTGCGCTTGCTCCGCAGTCGAGCCGATCAGAACGACCCGATCCTCGGGATTGATTACCTCGTGCAGCAGGAGTGCGGTGAGATCGCTCCCCGGCAAAACCGGTACCCTGATTCCGTGCACGAGTCGGAACAGCAGCGCCGCCACGCGGCTGTCGAGCAGGACGAACGCCGCCCTCGAATACCGTTCCCGGAAGGTTGCGTCTTCGTATACTCGAATGAGTCCGTCGACGTTTGGTGTCGCCACGTAGCCATACTTTTCCATTCCGAAGCACGACGCCACCGACATGAATCTGGGTAACTCGTAGTCGTCGAACTCGAAGGTAATCGGAGGAAACGTCGGCGCGGCGGAATTGCCGGGATCCGATCTGGCCTCGGAACTCACGCACGCCGCCCGGTGCTGTGACCTTTGGCGCGCGGGTTTTGCTCGATCGCTTCGATGATTCGCTCGGCGCTGATCGTGCTGTTGTCCGCATCTTTGCGGTAGGAACAATAATCGGGTGCCGTCGAAAGCACTTTCGTGGCGATGCCCCAGTCGTCAATTTCCGCCGCCGACGTTGGGCTGAAAAACCCGGTCAATGGTACGCCCTGTGCGACACCCAAGTGCAAGGCGAGGCTGTCGCTCGTGATCAGATAATCCAGTGCGCCCACAGCGGCCGCAAGATGTTGCACCGATTCATCGGTGCAGGCCGCGATGAGCCGCGGCTCGCCTCGCTCGGCGGCCAAGTTCTTGTTCTTGGTGAAATCCCCAGCGGCACCGAGCAGTACTATCGTGGCATCGGGGCCGAACGGCGAGGATCCCTCGAGGATTCGATCTATCAAACGCCTTAATTCGTTCGGGCGAAGCTCTTTCGACGGCCAGCGCCCACCGGAATAGGGATTGATGCCCACTAGTCGCGCCGCTGGCGGCAAATTCGCGCGTGCCCAGCGTCGGCACGCGTCGTCGACATGGAATTCCGGCGTTACGCGCTCGACTTCGAAAATATCCGCAAAAATTTGCGCATGCGATCGCTGATTAAGCCTCTTTAGTTCGTCACCCCGATTCTTCCCGAAGCGGGAAAGCAGTCCCATGTCGAACCACTCGGCAGTATCTTGCGTGTAGGTGGGGCAAGCGTTTTCGAGGAAGGCGCCAGTTATCGCTCCCGTCGTTAACGCGGCGACGCCTTGAAGAGTGTCGATCTCGTCGTCAAGTGAGTAAATGCGGTCAAAACGATAGGGTTTGGCCGAGGCAAACTCGACCCACAAGTCATCGACATGAGGATTGAGCCGCAAAAGATCGACGCTCGACGGCGCCGTGATCCACGACAGCCGCAGCTCCGAGCCCCACCGATCTTTTAGCGCCTTGGCGAAATAGGATGTGCGAACTACATCGCCCAATGCGCCTTTCTTTACAATGAGCAAATGCATGCGGAGCCTTCTCGAGAGGGCAGGTTGAGCACCAACGAGAATATCACGCGCCGCCGGCACCAAAATGAGAAGGGCCCCTCATTTTCCCAGAGCTTCAGAGCGCCGCGCAAATCTCCGGGCTGTATAAGCATCAGGAGATTCAACGGGGGGATAAATACCTAATTCGGGCGCGTCTCGCGGATTCGATCGGGCGAGAGGATCGGGATGTGCGTGCCGACAAGAGACCGCGGCTTTTTTTCAGTACGCACCGGAACGTGTGGGACGCCGGGAACGTCAGGCGTTGCTATACAGCGGTGCGTGTGCCATGAGCAACGCGTCCCTTAGGCGATCTGCAGTGCTGGGCGGGATTGGCAAGTGTCGCTTCAAGCTCGCACCGCCATCGTGTAGGATTGATCGCGGGATTTCTATGGCAGGGGAATCTACAGTAGACGGTAATTAATGCGAAATGGTTTGCGAAATCAATCTCTTCGCCACAGTGGCAGACGGTTTGCCACGCACCCTGCCGTGGGCGCCGGCGGCGGGATAATCCTGCGATGCCGGTGGCTTCGCCGGATGTGCACTGTTCCCCATTTTCCTTCTTAAAATATTCATAGAATTACGAGTAGGCGCGCGCCCTACAGGCAGGTTGTCGCGCCCTAAATCCATAGCACAGGTGCGTCACGGCATGAGGGTACTTATCACGGGAACAGAAGGTTATATTGGTTCGCGCCTGGCGCCGCTGCTGATGGCGCGCGGGCACGAAATCGTGGGTCTTGACACAGGCTTTTACCGCGACGGCTGGTTGTACAGCGACTCGCGGCAGCTTGGTTTCGTTCCGCGTACCATCATCAAGGACCTGCGTCGGGTCGAGCGGAGCGATTTTGAGGGTTTCGATGCGGTCGTGCATCTGGCGGAACTGTCGAACGATCCGCTCGGTGAGAACCGGCCGGAGATCACCTACCAGATTAACCACCAGGGGTCGCTGGAACTGGCGCGCAGAGCCAAAGCTGCCGGCGTGCGTCGCTTCGTCTACGCCTCCTCCTGCAGCGTCTATGGGCTCGGCAGCGGCGATTTTCTCGACGAGACCAGCCCGGTGAATCCGCAGACCGCGTATGCGAAGTGCAAAGTGATGGTCGAGCGAGACGTCAAGCCGCTGGCGGATGAAAATTTCTGTGCCACCTTCCTGCGCAATGCCACGGCTTACGGCGCTTCGCCGCGCATGCGCTTTGATATCGTGCTCAACGATCTGTGCGCGCTCGCCTGGACCACCAAGCGCATCGCCATGACCAGCGACGGCAGCCCGTGGCGACCCATAGTGCACATCGAGGATATCGCCACTGCCATTCGCTGCGCGCTTGAGGCGCCAGCTGATGCGGTCAATGGCGAGGTATTTAATGTTGGCCAGAATTCTGAGAACTACCGGGTACGCGAGATTGCTCAGATCGTGGCCGATGTCTTTCCGGGCTGCGAGCTCACCACTGGCAAGGCGAGCGCTGACAACCGCAGCTACCGCGTCTCATTCGACAAGATCGCAAGCCGGTTGCCGGGATTCAGCTGCAGTTGGAACGCGCGCCGCGGCGCCGAAGAGCTGCGCGAGCGCTTCGAGCAGATCGAGTTCAACAAGGAAACCTACGAGTTTCGGGCCTTTACCCGGCTCAAACAGATCCGCTATTTGAGTCGAACCAAGCAGATCGACGACGACTTCTTCTGGCGGTGACATGCGCTTTGAGCCTCTGGCGATCGACGGAGCCGCGCTGGTACGAATCGAGCCGCATCCGGATCCGCGCGGTTTCTTCGCGCGCACCTTCTGTGTTGAGGAATTCGCCGCCGCCGGACTGCCGACGCCGGTGCTGCAGGCCAGCGTCTCTTTCAACGAACTCGCCGGCACGGTTCGTGGCATGCACTTCCAATGGCCGCCCTCGCGGGAAGGCAAGCTGGTGCGCTGTATCCGTGGCCGCCTGTACGACGTGCTGCTCGATCTGCGGCCACAGTCACCGTCTTATCTGCAGCACGTTGCTGTGACGCTGGATGAAGACAATCGCGATGCAGTGTTCATCCCGCCCGGGATTGCCCACGGCTTCCAGACGCTGCTGTCGCGCACCGAAGTCTGGTATCAGATGACCGACCACTACGCGCCGAATCTCGCCGCAGGGGTGCGCTGGAACGATCCGGCTTTTTCGATTCGGTGGCCCATCGCGCCGAGCATGATTTCCGAGCGCGATGCCCGCTATCCGGATTTCGACCGGGACGGTTTCGAGCTCGAGCTCGAGCGACGCAGCGGCTCTGTGCCAGCATGACGTCAACCCCCGTGTCCGCCGGCGCCGCACTGCAGGCATTTGCAACCGAGTTGTATCCGATCTGCCGGAGCATTACCGGTGACGGCGTGCGCCAGACGCTGCGACTGATCAATCGCCACATCGAGCTCGATTGGCACGAGGTGCCCAGCGGTAGCAAGGTATTCGACTGGGAAGTGCCGCTCGAATGGAATATCGAGCAGGCCTGGGTGGCCGATGCGGACGGCCGTCGGGTGGTGGATTTCAACGCTCACAATCTGCATATCCTTAATTACTCCGAGCCAGTGCGCACGGTACTGACTTTGGACGAGCTTAAGCCGCGGCTGCATACGATCCCGGCGCACCAGGACTGGATTCCGTATCGGACCAGTTACTACCACCGTCAATGGGGCTTTTGCCTGCGCCATGCCGATCTGGCGAAGCTGCGGCCTGGGAAATATGAGGCCCTGGTCGATAGTTCGCTGGCGCCGGGGTCTCTCACCTACGCGGAAAGTGTAGTGCGGGGCCGCACCCGGGAAGAGGTGCTGTTTTTTACCCACATCTGCCACCCGTCGCTCGCCAATGACAACACCAGCGGCATGGCTATCGCCGCAGCGCTGGCAGCGTGGCTTGCGGGCACGCCCCGCCGCTACAGTTACCGCGTGGTGTTTGCGCCTGGCACGATCGGCTCGCTGTGCTGGCTGCGGCACAACCAGCAACGCCTCGGCCGTGTCCGTCACGGCCTGGTACTCGGACTGCTGGGCGATCCGGCCGCATTCACCTACAAGCGCAGCCGCCGCGGCGATTGCGAGATCGACCGCGTGGTCGAATATGTCACGCGCAGTATCGATCCGCAGGCGCGGGTCATCGACTTCGAACCGTACGGTTACGACGAGCGTCAATTGTGCTCGCCGGGATTCAACTTGCCGGTCGGGCGCTTGACGCGCTCGGTGAATGATGGCTACCCGGAGTACCATAGCTCGGCGGACGATCTGGGGCTGCTGTCGGCAAACCGGCTTGAACAGAGTCTGGGGGCCTGCAAGCAGGTGGTCGAGCTGCTCGAGGGCAATCGCCGCTATTTCAACTTGTCGCCGAAAGGCGAGCCGCGGCTGGGTAAACGCGGGCTCTATGGGGCCACGGGCGGACGTAGCCCTGCCGATCGCGAGCGCGCCATGCTGTGGGTCCTGAACCAGTCCGATGGCGGCGCCTCTTTGCTCGATATCGCCCAACGTTCCGGCATCGGCTTTGCGGCGATCAAGGCGGTGGCCGACGAGCTCGAGCAGGCGTCGCTGTTGCGCGCCGCCGATGCCGGCGCCCGCGCGCCGACGTCATCGAAGCGAAGGAAGATGGCGCCCGCCCGATCCGCGCGCGGCAAACGCCCAGGCATTCGCAGCACAGGGAGACGATAATGAAGGTGGTGTTGTTTTGCGGTGGTCTTGGCACACGTCTGCGCGAGCATTCCGAAACCGTTCCCAAGCCGCTGGTAAATATTGGCAGTCGCCCGGTGTTGTGGCACCTGATGCGTTACTACGCGCATTACGGCCATACCGACTTTGTACTCGCCCTGGGTTATCGCGGCGACATGGTGCGCGAGTACTTTCTCAACTATTCGGAGGCCATGTCGAACGACTTCACGATGAGCGAGGGTGGCCGAAAGATCGAGCTGCACCGCAGCGACCTGGACAACTGGCGCATCACCTTCGTGGATACAGGCCTGCACAGCAACATCGGTCAGCGTCTGCTTCGAGTGCGAAAGTACCTCGAGGGCGAATCGGTCTTTCTGGCCAACTATGCCGACGGGCTGTCGGATCTGCCGCTGGATGTGCACATCGAGGATTTCAAGAAGCACGACGCCGTTGCCAGTTTCATCGGGGTTCGCAGCGCCCAAAGTTTTCACGCCGTGCACACCGATGCCGCGGGCCTGGTGACGCACATGGGCGCGATGCCGGATCAGCCGCTGTGGATCAACGGCGGGTACTTCGTGCTGCGCTCCGACATTTTTGACTACATGCGGGAAGGGGACGAACTGGTCGAGCAGCCGTTTGCGCGCCTGATCGCCGAGCGGAAACTGAGGGCTTACCGCTGGGAGGGTTTCTGGCAGTGCATGGATACCTTCAAAGACAAGATCACGCTGGATCGAATGGTCGGCAGGGGTGCCTGTCCGTGGATGATCTGGCACGAGTAGCCGACGGCATATGCGAGCGCTAGGGCTGAACAAACTCGCCGCACGCAGGCGACTGCACATCTTGTGCATTGGCGCGCACTGCGATGACATCGATATCGGCTGCGGCGGCACGTTGCTCAGCTTGCTGGAGCGCAATCGCTCCGCGCGGGTGACCTGGGTCGTGCTGGGCTCGACTCCGGTCCGCGCGCGCGAGCTCAAGGCCAGTGCCAGGCGTTTTTTGCGACGGGCTGGCAAGGTGGAGCTGTTGGTGCACAAGTTCCGCGATGGGTTCTTTCCTGCGCAGTACGCCGACATCAAAGAGGTGTTTGAGACACTTAAGCGGCAGCCCGACCCTGATCTTGTCTTCAGTCATCACCGTGCGGACCGTCACCAGGACCATCGCGTGGTAGCGGAGCTGACTTGGAATGTCTTTCGAAACCACCTGATTCTCGAGTATGAGATTCCGAAATACGAAGGTGACCTGACACCGCCGTCGGCCTATGTGTCGCTGACGCGCGCGCAGGTGGAACGAAAGATTTCAATTCTCCAGAGCAGCTACGCGACGCAGCACGCCAAACACTGGTTCACGGACGACACCTTTCGGGCGCTAATGCGACTGCGAGGGATCGAGTCCGGTAGCAAAACCGGTTGGGCCGAAGGCTTTCACGTCAGCAAGTTTCTGCTCGAGTAGACAGTGGAGCGCGCGTCAGGCGCCGCATTGGAAATGACCGTGAGCAATTCATGACTGAGAGGATCGATTGCGCAGTCATCGGCGCCGGAGTCGTTGGCCTCGCGGTGGCCCGGGCGATCGCGCGAGCTGGCCGCGAGGTCATCGTGCTCGAGTCCGAGAGTGCGATCGGCACCGGTATCAGCAGCCGAAACTCCGAAGTCATTCACGCCGGCATCTACTATCCAACCGGGTCTCTGAAAGCGCGCCTGTGCGTGAGCGGGCGGGAGTTGCTGTATAGGTTCTGCGCGGAGAACGCGGTCGAGCATCGACGCGTCGGCAAGCTGATCGCGGCGACCTCGATGGAGGAGATCCCGACGCTGGTAAAATATCAGGCTCAGGCGCTCGCCAACGGAGTGAAGGATCTGCGGCGACTCACGACGGCGGAGGCCGCGCGGCTGGAGCCCGAAGTGCGCTGTGTCGCGGCTCTGCTGTCACCGTCCACCGGCATCGTGGACTCCCACGGATTGATGCTGGCTTACCACGCGGACCTGGAAGCCCACGGTGGTGTGCTCGCTCTTAACTGTCCCGTAATCGGTGGCAGTCTGCACCAGAGCGGTACCACGCTCGAGATTGGCGGCGCTGCGCCCATGACCGTGCGGGCGGCCATCGTGGTCAACTGTGCCGGACTCGGTGCACAAACCGTTTCGGGCTCTCTGTATGGCGTGCCGGAGGCCTCGATTCCGCGGCGCTTTCTTGCCAGGGGATGTTATTTTTCATTGAGCGGCCGTTCGCCGTTTCGCCATCTGGTGTATCCCGTGGCGAACTCGGCCGGCCTCGGGACTCATATGACGTTGGATCTGAATGGAGGCGCGCGTTTCGGGCCGGACGTGGAATGGATCGATCATATCGACTACGGAGTCGACGAGACGCGCAAGGCGGAATTTTCCCGATCGATCAAGCTCTACTATCCGCAATTGGATGATTCGCGGCTGCAGCCCGGCTATGCCGGCATCAGGCCCAAGATCAGCAAGGCTGGGGAGCCGGCGGCGGATTTTTGTTTTCGTGGTCCAGCCGAGCACGGCGACTGCCCGTATGTCGCTCTGTACGGCATAGAGTCACCGGGTCTGACCGCTTCATTGGCGATAGCCGAGCATGTCGTCGCCCTGCTGCACCAGACGGTGTGCGCGTGCTGACATGGCGCTCTAGTGGCGCTGCTTCCGTGAGCGGAGCGATATTGAGTACAATCTTTCTTTGTCGGCAGTGGCGCGGCGCGCCCCGGTGAGGGAGTCTGATGGGGCAGCATGGCTAATCTGCGTCGTAATGTGGCCGAGTTTTTCCGGGCACATCCCTCCTTATGGCAGATGATCAATCCACCCTATCGAAGGGCGGTCGAGGCTATCAACGAGTGGAGGGTATCGCGCGCCTATCGTGACGTGATGCTCTACGATGCGCGGCTCGGCAATCTGCGCGTCAAGCAGTTGATCCTGGCCGGAAAAGCCGCGGCGATAGGGAAGATTGGCTCATTGGAAGCCGAAGCGGTCGAGTATTTTCTGGCGGGTGCTGCTTATCCTGAGATATTGCGCAAGCAGATGTTCATCAATGTCGGGTTGCATCCGGCAGATCGAACACATTTGGATGCGTTCTGTGAGGCGTATTTGCGTGCCGCCGATCGGCTCGATCTGCTTGCGGCCTGGGGAAATCGGGGCGAGCGCGCCATCATCAACCGGGTGGGGCCCAGGCCGTTGGTGCGGCTGGCGGCGTTCGAGTCCTGGCTTTATGATGAGCCGTGGTCCGCGGCGCTGGCCGGCAAGAAGGTGGTGCTGGTGACACCGTTTGCGCGCAGTGCCGAGGCGCAGTTCGCCCGCAGGAGTGAAATCTGGCTTGACCCCGCAGTACTGCCTGAACTGGATCTGCGTGTAGTGAAGATGCCGCTGAGCCCGGGCTTGGTGCCGCCGACGCAAAAGAATTGGCAGGAGCGCTACCAGTTGTTGGCAGATCAGATCGAGAGCGCGCCTTACGACGTGTTGCTGGTCGGCGCCGGCGGTCTGTCAATCCTGCTGGCAGCCCACGCCAAGGCACGCGGGAAGATTGGGTTTCATCTGGGTGGGCATACTCAGATCTTGTTCGGCATCACCGGCAGACGCTGGGACAAGGATCATGAGCTTGCCCGGCGTCAGGGACCGACGTGGGTCAGACCGGCTGGGGACGAAGCGCCACCCACAGTGACGCAAGTAGAGCAGGGATGCTATTGGTGAGCACTGCGCAGAGCGCTGCTGCGGGTATTGTGGCCGCCAGCTGAGTTGTTCGGATTTGCTGGCGCCCACAGTCGAGCTAGCCGTCTTCGGCTGCCAGGGCTGCGTCCGGCAGCTTAGCCAAGGCTTGCAGCCGCTGCTGACGCAGGTGCATGGCGGGCGTCGGGGGCAGGTGAAAGGTGTCGAAGACGGTATGCAGTCGGTGTAGCCAGTCATGCCGCAATGCAGAATTAATGATGTTGTTGAGACGAATTTGCGCCAGGCGCTCCGGATCAGCGTTCAGCCGCGCCAGAATCTGCGTGATGTCCGGTGAATCGAAAGGCACGTGAATCACCGCATCGGGCCAGTCGAACTGCTGGGCGAAACTGTCGAGCTTGGGTGCCTCCCCGATCATCACCGCGCCGGCGGCGGCACCCTCATAGAAGCGTGCCGAGATTTCATCTGGGCCACGGGTGTATGCCGGATCATTGACGCCTGCGCGGTTGGCAAGAAAGTAGCGCGTGCGTTGCAGCATGCTGGCCAACAGCACGCGATGCTCGCTGGCGCTGTCCACGCGGAAAGTGCGCTGCCTTTCATCAATGCCGCTGGCTGCCACGGTGTCGTAGCAGTAGAAGATCTTGCGCTCTTGCGCCTGGCGCATCAGGGCCTCGTGGGTGACCTGTGACCGCCGCCCGATGTTGAAAACGTCGATCTCCCGCGCCGGGAACTGCGGTGCAGGGGAGAATCGCAGCACGTCGGCGGCCAGCGGCAGATAGCTGCAGGGGCGGCCGACCATCCTGGACACATCCTCGATCCCATGGTTCACGCCCAGGAATATATGGTCAAAAGTCGCCAATTGCTCCACCAGGTAGCGCGGCAGCATGTGCAGCCATAGTTCGCTGACGAAGCAGGCCGCATAGCGGCAACGCTTGCGCCAGTCGGGGATGGTGGCGAGCGCGTAGAGTTCATGGGCGTGATTGAAGTTGGGGAAGAACAGCTCATAGTCGCGCTGCAGTCGCACCACCGAGGGATTGGGGGACAATGCCCGGGCAAGGCTGCGCGAGCCGGTTCCATGGCGCAGCAGCTTGTAGGCGCGGCGCGCCAGCTCCAGGGCCGCCCTATCGCCAGCCTCGACGCGATCAGCTCCGGTCAACTCGCCGATGACATCTTCGAACTCATACGTCACGCAGTAGCCGACCAGTGTGGCTAAGCGCCGCATAGACAGCAGCAACACATCGCCGCCGCCCGCTACCAGTCTTGCGCCGGTCTGCACCTGGTTCGACGCCGCAGCCACTAACTTCGGACCTCGCAATCCCTGCGCCGGCCGCGCCAAGTCCTTGTCCCGCGCCGACGCGCCGAGTGCATCGACAAGTTTGTCGTCTCCCGAATCTCTCATATACGATGCTAGCACGGCCGCGGCATCACCGACGCGCCACGCTGCTGCGGTCCTCCTAAAGTATTCTTGGTTCCGGGATTGGGACGATGAACTGACCGCCCCATTCGCGCACGAAGCTCATTTGCGCGCTGATTTCGTCCTTTAGATTCCAGGGGAGAATGAACACGTAGTCTGGCCGGGTATCGCGGAGCCTATCAGGCGAGAAAATTGGTATGTGCGTGCCTGGCGTGTACTTGCCCTGCTTGTATGGGTTTCGGTCAACCGTGTACGAGAGCATGTCGGTTCGGATGCCGCAATAGTTCAGCAGCGTATTGCCTTTACCGGGTGCTCCATAGCCGACGATGCTCTTGCCGCGGCTTTTCAGGTCGATCAGCAGTGACAGGATTTTCCGTTTGGTGGATTTCACCTGCTCGGCAAAGTTCTGATAAGTCTGCAAGCGGTTGAAGCCCAACGCCAGTTCGCGCGCGCGCAATTGCTCCGCCCGCTCGGAGACCGGCTTGGAGCCGTCGCCGGTGTGGCGCGCATAGATGCGGATCGAGCCCCCATGGGTGGACAGCTCATCGACATCGAACAGCGTCAGGCCATGGGCCGCGAACACCTGCTCGACTGTCAAGAATGAAAAATAGCTGAAGTGCTCATGATAGATCGTATCGAACTGATTCTGCTCCATCAATCGCTGCAAGTGCGGAAATTCCATAGTGATGACGCCGGTCGGCTTGAGCAGGCGCTTCATGCCAGCGACGAAGTCGTTCAGATCCGGCACGTGCGCCAGCACATTGTTGCCCAGCAGGAGATCCGCCTGACCATAGCTCGCGACGATGTTGTCGGCGCTGGTGCGGCCATGAAAGCAGACCTTGGTGCGGATACCTTTTTCCTGAGCCACTTTGGCGACATTGGCCGCCGGCTCGATGCCGAGCACCGGCACACCTGCAGCGACAAAGTGCTGCAGCAGGTAGCCATCGTTACTCGCTATCTCAATGACTAGACTTTCACGCCCGATGCCGAAGCGCTCGCGCATGAGCACGCTGTACTGGCGCGCATGTTCCACCCAGCTATCGGCATAGGAGGAGAAATACGCGTATTCGCTGAAAATGTTGGCTGGGGCAACGTATTCTTCCAGCTGCACCAGAAAGCAGCGCTCGCATACCCAGGCGTGCAGGGGAAAAAATGGTTCCATATGGTTGAGCTGCCGCGGCTCGATATGAGTCTGACAAAACGGCGACATGCCCAGATCGACGAATGTGGTTCGCAGGGTGTGGCCGCAAAACCGGCACCCTGGACCGGACGCCTGGGGATTCTCGGAATTCGCAGCCGCGACGCCTAGGATTGCATTCATATACTCTTCTCGTACTCTTCTCGCTTATGCAAAGGTGCAATCAGCACTGGCAAATGCGTCGCCGCAGCTGACCATCCGACCTCTGAAATCAAGGCGCTGAAGCGTTCAGACACCGATCAACGTTCCCAGCCTTCGCGGGTGAGGACCACCACTTTGGCAGCAATGCCAATATTAAGGGCTCGGCGGCCCGAGTTCCGTGCATCGTTCACGTAACTTAAGGACCGGTGCGGCAGGCGGCCGGGGCAGCTTGGATTGTCATGAGCCGGCCCAAATGGGATGCTGCGATGCAGCAAGAGACCGATTGCGCGGTGAACGCGATAGTCAGCGTGCTTTGAAGTCGTCCGGTACCAGCAGGTGCCGCCCGAGGAGTTTGTAGAAGTCGGTCCGGTTGCGCTTGGCCAGGCGCGCCGCCTGGCTGACGTTGCCGCCGGTGATCTGCAGGATCTGCGACAGGTAACTGCGCGTGAACTCGTCACGCGCCTCATCGAAAGAGGGCAGCTTGCCCTGCGCCCCGCCGAAGGATTGCTGCACTAACTCCACCGGGATGATGGGCGCCTGTGACAGGGCGACATTCTGGTGAACCACATTCTGCAGTTGACGCACGTTGCCGGGCCAGTCGCTGGTCGCCAGCAGCTCTACCGCCTCGGGCGCGTAGATTTTACGAGTGCCGCTCTCGAGCGCGATCGTCGCTAGAAAGTGCGCGACCAGCAGCGGGATGTCCTCGCGCCGCCGGTTCAGCGGCGGCATTTCGATGTGCACCACGTTCAGACGGTAGTACAGATCCTCTCGAAACTGCCCGCTGCCGAGTGAATGCTGCAGGTCGGTATGGGTCGATGACAGCACCCGTACATTGATCGGGATGCTGGTGTTGCTGCCGACCGGGCGGATGGCG
>Ga0181531_10001819_pt1 | contig 13350 bp, 16 predicted proteins | sample PEATcosm2014_Bin_38_FD_119743 | JGI IMG/M metagenome (GOLD analysis project Ga0181531, IMG submission 119743) | Peatland microbial communities from MTU Mesocosm Facility, Houghton, MI, USA - PEATcosm2014_Bin11_10_metaG | ecosystem: Environmental > Terrestrial > Soil > Wetlands > Peat | place... | reverse complement strand
ATGAACTCTCCGATCCCTTCTTTCCGGGTGAAACGGTCGCGCTGGACGAGGTCTTCGGCCTGAACAACGTGCGGGTCAAGCGCCTGCCCATGGCGGCGCGCATTTCCTATCTGGAGATCGAGTGATGGCGGCCATGACCCCGTTCTGCCGGGAAATCCGGCGCAACATATTGATGGCCTCCCGCTCCAGCGGACACGGTCACATTCCCACGTCGTTCTCCGTCGTCGAAATGATTTGTGCGGCCTACGAGACGCTGCAACACGACCCCAAAAATCCGCAATGGCCGGAGCGTGACATTTTCATTTTGAGCAAGGGTCACGCGGCCCTGGGCTTTTACGCGGTGCTCGCGCACCACGGTTATTTTCCCGTTGAAGAATTGAAAACCTTCGGTGCATTCCAATCGCGCCTCGGCTGCCATCCTGACCGGCTGAAAGTTCCCGGCGTGGAGGTTTCCACCGGTTCGCTCGGCCACGGCATCGGTGTGGCCACCGGCATGGCGCTGGCCTTCAAAATTGCCGGGTCGCCGCGCCGGGTCGTGACGGTCATCGGTGATGGCGAGGCCAACGAAGGGTCGGTCTGGGAATCCATGATGATCGCCGCAAACCTGAAATTGCACAACCTCACCGTGATGCTCGACTTCAATCATTCACAGGTGCGCTCGCTGCAAATCCCGAATCCGGCAGACCGGTTCAAGGCGTTTTGCTGCGACACGCTGGAAGTGGATGGCCACGACCTGGAGGCCTTGAAAACCGCACTCGCCAAACCCGCCGAAACCGTCAAGGCCGTCGTGGCGCGCACCGTCAAGGGCTGCGGCTGTCCCACGCTCGCCAACCATGTTTTTGAGTGGCATCGGAAATCGCCCAAGCCGGAGGAGTTGGAACATCTGATGAAAGAGCTGGAGGCCGCGTGAGAAAGCAATTCAAGGACACGACGTCTGAACTGGCGATGAAGGACGACAAGGTGGTCATCGTTTTGGGTGACATCAGCCATTTCCTGTTCATGCCCCTCCAGGAAAAGTTTCCGACGCGCGTTTACAACATGGGGATTTGCGAAAATGCGCTTATCAGCGTCGCCGCCGGTTTGAGCGCGCAGGGATTTCATCCCTTTGTGCACACCATCAACCCGTTCATCACCGAACGTTGCGTGGAGCACATCAAGGATGACCTTTGTTACAACCAATTTGGCGCGAATATTGTCTCCACCGGCGCGTCCTTCGATTATGCGTGGGACGGGGCGACGCATCACTGCTATGGCGAGCTGGCCATTTTGCGGCTGCTGCCCGGCATGGAGGTCACACAGCCGGGCAACCGCCAGGAGCTCGATACGCTCATCCGCAGCCAGTACAACAACGGCCGGCCGACTTATTTTCGCCTCTCCGACCATGGCCACACCCTGGATGTGCCCGTGAAATTTGGCCGGGCCAATATCCTCAAGGATGCCGGCTCAAAGCTGACCATCATGACCGCCGGACCGATCCTCGGCAACGTGATGGAAGCGGTCCAGGATTTGCCGGTCAATCTCGTCTATTTTTCAACGATCAAACCGATTGACCGGGAGGTCATCGCGCGTTTCAAGCACACCCGGATTCTGGTGGTGCACGACGCACACGGCTTGCAGGAAGCCATCCACGAGGTCCCCGATCTTTCCGTCTCGTATCACGGACTGCCCGACCGGTTTTGCGTCTGGTACGGCACGGTTCACGATATCCGCAAGCAAATCGGCCTCGACCCGGCGGGCATCCGGCAGGCGGTCCAATCCCGGCTCGCGGCCATCCGTTGATTATGTTTTTCAAAGACAAAAAAGTCCTCGTCACCGGCGGAACCGGATTTGTCGGCCTTCATTTTGTGGAGGAACTCCTCCGGCAGGGCGCGCAGGTGCGCGTGCCGGTTCATCAACGACCGTTGATTCTTCGCGACGAGCGCATTGAGACCATCCCGGCCGACCTTGCGCGTGAAGAGGATTGCCGCAAGGTTTCCCGCGGGGTGCAATATGTGTTTCACGCGGCGGGCGCGGTTTCCGCGGCGGGCGTCACGGCCAGCAACCCGATGGCGGCCATCACGGCCAATCTGATTTTGACCGCGCAAATGTTGCAGGCGGCCTGGACGGAAGGCGTGGAGCGCTTTCAGGTTTTCGGCAGCAGCACCGGATACCCGGCGGCGGACCATCCCATCAAGGAGGAGGAAATGTGGGCCGGTCCAACCTATCCGGCTTACTTCGGTTACGGCTGGATGCGCCGCTACCTCGAACGCATCAGCGAATTTGTGGCGTCCAAATCTTCGATGAAAATTGCGCTCGTCCGGCCCTCGGCGGTGTATGGCCGTCATGATAATTTTGATCCCGTCACCAGCCATGTCATTCCGGCGCTCATCCGCCGGGCGGTGCTGAAGGAAAATCCCTATGTCGTCTGGGGCACGGGCGATGAAGTGCGGGATTTCCTGCACATCACCGACCTGGTGCGGGGCTGCCTGTTGATGGTGGAAAAACATCCGACCTGCGATCCGGTCAACATCGGCTACGGCCAGGCGGCGACGGTCCGGGAAATCATTGCAATCATCCTGCGCGCCGCGGGTCACGAAAACGCCGAATTGAAATTCGACACCACCAAGCCCAGCACGATTCCCTTTCGGATGGTGGACACCTCAAAGGCGAAACGATTGCTGGGTTTCGAACGCAGGATATCCCTGGCCGACGGACTGGCGGACACGGTCCGTTGGTTCGCGGAAACACAGAAGCCAGGCGGTTAGTTTGACGGCGCGTTGCGCCCGGCTCCCGACAACCATTTATGTTCTACAAAGGTAAAAAAGTTCTGGTCACCGGCGGCACCGGGCTCATCGGCCAGCCGCTGGTGAGAATGCTCCTCGAACAGGGCGCACAGGTTCGCATCGCGTCGCTGGACGACCCGGCCCTGGCCAACCCCGGGGCGGAGTTCAAGCGGACGAACCTGATGCGGTTTGACAACTGCCTCGAAGCCTGTCAGGGCATGGATCTGGTGTTCAACCTGGTCGGCATCAAGGGTTCGCCCGGCGTCACGACCAGGAAGGTCGCCAGCGTGTTCGTGCCCAACCTGATGTTCAACACCAACATGATGGAAGCCGCCCGGCAGGCGGAGGTCGGCTGGTACCTGTTTACCAGCACCGTCGGCGTTTACGCCCAGGCGGAGGTTTTTATCGAGGATGAAATGTGGAAAAAACCGCCGGGGGAGAATGACAAGTTTGCCGGCTGGGCCAAGCGCATGGGTGAACTCCAGGCCGAAGCGTACGCCATTGAATATGGATGGAAGAAGGTCTCCATCGTCCGCCCGGCCAATGTCTATGGACCGCACGACAATTTTGATCCCCGGAACGCCATGGTGGTCCCCTCGCTCATCCGCCGGGCGCTCGAAGGGGAAGACCCTTTCGTCGTGTGGGGTGACGGTTCGCCCATCCGCGATTTCATCCATGCCGAGGACGTGGCGCGGGGCATGATGCTCGCCGTGGAAAAGGGTGTGACCGATCCGATGAATCTTGGCAGCGGCACCGGCATCACCATCAAGGAACTCGTGGACATCATTGTTTCGCACCTGCCAAAAAAACCGAAAGTGGTCTGGGACACCAGCAAGCCGGCCGGCGACCGCAAGCGGCTGATGGACATTACCCGCGCCCGCCAGTACGGTTTTGAGCCGCAAATCAGCTTTGCGCAGGGAATTCCTGCCGTGATGAAATGGTATCTCGAAAACAAAACCGCCACCGACCAGCGTTACAATGTTTTTACCGGCGGCAAACTGGTTTAACGTCTGCAGCCCGGCACCGAATGTAAATGATCAATCAACTGCTCCAAAACCCCGACTTCAATCACAGCGCTCCGGGTGAAACATTGCGCCTTCAGCCGCTGGGATTCGTGGATGTGGGCGCCCGTGGCGGTGTGCACAACGTGGTGGGACGGCTCGCGGGGGTGACCTCGGTCCTGGCGTTTGAGCCGGACCAGGAAGAATGCCTGCGACTGACGAGGGAAATGGCGACAAACCCGCCCTGGGCCAGCTATGCCGTCGAGCCCGTTGCCCTGGCTGGTAAAACCGGCACCGCCCCGCTTTACGTGCTGAAATCGGCCGTCAACAGTTCCTTGCGCGCCCCTAATCCCGATTTCATCAAGCGTTACGGCCTGACCGGGTTTGAAATCGCCAAAGTCGTATCGGTGCCGACCACCACGCTGGACGCGCTGTTCTTTGGCCCGGGCCAGCCGGCGAACCAGCAGGGCGAGTTCATCAAACTCGACACCCAATCCACGGAATCCGAGATCCTGCGGGGCGCCGAACGAACGCTGGACGAAAGGACCGTGGCCCTGCTCGTGGAAGTTGAATTTTTTGAAGTCTACAAGGGCCAGCCGCTGTTCGGCGAAGTTGAATTGCAATTGCGCCAGCGGGGGTTCTCCTTTTATGGATTCGATCTCCGCACCCGTTCGGCGAAGATGCTGGAGAAACGGAAATCGGCCGGCCGCGAGCGGATTTTTTACGCCGACGCCATTTTCTTTAAAGACCCATTACCCGGCGGTTTATGGAAAAAAACCATGAGCAGCCGCTCGTTGCATGTGCTGTTCGCCTGCGCCCTGCTCCTGGAGCACTATGATTTTGCCCTGCAACTGGCACTGGAAACCTGGGCCAGGGAAGAAGAGGCCGACCGCCTGCGCCGCCTCGTCCAGCAGGAAGCTTCGCGTCTGGCCGTACGGGCTTTTGATGACGCCCTGGCCCTGGCCGAACGCGTCCGGGCCAACCCCGAAGCGGCGAACGTGGAAGTCGGGAAGTTCGTTGATGCCCGACGCCATCTGGCGGATTACGATGACGTCAAAAGTTGAACAAGCAATGATATGCGGGTCCGTTTGGACTGATCTTCCGCTTCAACTCCGCCAACCACCTGGTTTTTCATCCGTCACGCAAAAACAATGACCGGCGCCGGCGCCGGCCATAAAACACACTTGTCATCGGCAAGGGTCTCGTTCAATTTGCATTTCCACGGTTCGATACCGAAATCCAATGTTTGAAAAAGATTTTTCCCACGGCCATAAATTCACGGGCTACATGGCGGTGGTTGCCCGCCTGATTCAGAACGCCAAACCGGGGCAAAAAGTCCTGGACATACCCGCCGGCAACGGCCGACTGGCAGCCCACCTTCGCGAGCACGGACATGATGCGGTTTGCGCCGACATCAACCAAGCCGGCCCCGATTATGTCTATGCCGACATGAACCAGCCGTTGCCGTTTGCCGATGCGAGCTTCGACATCGTGACCTGCATGGAAGGAATTGAGCACGTCCTGGACCCCACCGCGTTGATTGGAGAATTATGCCGCATCACCCGGAAAGGCGGGCGGATCATCCTGACGCTGCCGAACATCCAGTGCCTTTACTCCCGGTTCTACTTCCTTTGCACCGGTTGTTTCTACCAGTTTGTTCCCTGGAACCACCGCATCCTTCAACCCGGCGAAAAGATGGACCGGGGACACATCTCTTCCCTGAGTTACCTGCAGTTGAATTACCTTTTCCAACATCATGGCGCACGACTGGTTCACCTGGCCGGTGACCGATGGAAGAAAAAATGGCTTGTTCCGTTTTTGCTGCCTTTTATTGGTCTGGGATGGATCGGGATGCGGGTGGGTTTGTCACGCCAAAAGGAAGTTCCGGCTGACCAATGTCGTGGAAAAATCAAAGACTTGTTCTCCGCACCGCTCCTGTTCAGCCGTTCGCTCATCCTGGTTTTTGAAAAATATTAACACCATGGCTGAATCCCGTTTGCCCATTTCCGTCTGCCTCGTCGCCGGCAACGAAGCCCATCGCATCCGCCGCACCCTCGATAGCGTCCAGGGCTGGACCGCCGAAATCATTCTGTCCATCGACGACCAGGTGACGGATGGCACCGACAAGATTGCTCAATCTTACGGCGCAAAAATCATCAGCCAGCCGTGGCACGGCCACGCGATTCACCGCAATTTCGCCTCGACCCACGCCACGCAACCGTGGTTGCTGGCCATTGACGCCGACGAAGTCATCCCGCCGGCCTTGCGCGATGAAATCATCCGTTTGTTTGAGCAGAATCAGTTTCATCCGCTCTGCGCCGCCTATCGTTTTCCACGCTGCACGTTTTATCATGGCCGCTGGATCCGCCACGGCGACTGGTACCCCGACCGCAAAGCGCGGCTCTGGCAGCGCGACCAGGCCAATTGGGGCGACAAGCGCCTGCATGAATCGCTCGTGGTCAACGGCGACACCGGCGATTTAGAAAACGACCTGCTGCACTACAGCATGGAATCGCTCGAACAGGAGATGAAAAAAACCATGTTGATTGTGAACTATTTTGCGCAGGAATGCGCGGAACGTAAAAGGCATATCCGTTTGACCGATGTCCTCTTCCGCCCGTGGTGGGCGTTCATCCGCGCCTACTTTTTGCGGGCCGGCTTTCTGGACGGCTGGCAGGGACTGGCCATCGCACGCGGCATCGCCCTCTACACCTACCTCCGTTACCTGAAGGTTTATCAGGTGCAGAATGAAAAGCCGCTGCCGGGGTAAATTCATGGATCCCAAATCAGTTCTGGTCTTCGAACCCGGCGTGGACGGCCATCACGTCGGCTGGCTGCGGTTTATCACCGAGGATTTGCTCGGAGCGGGCTTCTCCCTGACGCTCGCGGTGGACACCCGGGCGGAAGCAATGGAGCGCATCACCGGACAGATGGCCGACCTGTTGCCGCGCGTAAGGATGATTTCGGCAATTCCCGCAGCCGGCGACCGGACGAAGGTCACCTCGGCAGTGCGTGTTGCCGCCTGCCTGAAGGAATCCGGCGCGGCCATCGCTTTTCTGGCGAATTTCAACGACCTTGCCTCCGACACGCTTCGCCGCGCGGCACTGGGCTGGATGCCGGAGGCCACCTTGCGCGGGCGGCTGGGTGGAATTTATTTTCGCCCGTTGTTCCTCAATGCCGGCGCCCTGTCGCTCAATCAGACGCTGAAAAAAATCGGCTTCCGCCGCCTGCTCACCGGCAGCTGGCTGAATCCACTGTTGATGATTGACCCCCGACTGTGCGGCATCGCCCAAAAGAAATATCCCGATGCGCCGATTTACCTGCTCGCTGATCCGTACCCCGACGATTTTACCGCCGATCGCGCGGCCTCCCGACGGCAGTTCAACCTGCCGGATGACCGGTTTGTTTTCCTCTTTTACGGCGGCGGTTACAAGCGGAAGGGGTTGCATCTGGTCGTCAAAGCAATGCACCAAATGGCCGCACCCGGCAGGGCGTTTCTGCTGTGTGCCGGACTGCAACCCCAAAATGAGCAACTGGCGCGCGACCTGGAAACCCTTCGCGGGCAGGGCCGCGCGGAGATTATGAACCGCTACATTTCGGCCCAGGAAGAAAGACAGGTGTTTGCCGCCTGCGACATGGTGTTGCTGCCCTACCTCCGCCATCTCGACGGTAGCGGCGTCCTTTCGCGCGCCGCCGGCGCCGGCAAGCCGGCGCTCGCATCAGATGAATACCTGATCGGCCACGTCGTCCGCCACTATGGCATGGGCCTGGTGTTCAAGTCCGGCAATGTGCCGGAACTGCACCAGGCCATGGTCCGGGCCGCTACTGCTCCCGACCCGGAGCTCGCCCGGTGGCAGGCAGGGGCACAGGCCTATGCTAAAACTTGTTCGCGCGATGCGTTCCGTTCCGTGCTGACCGCCGCCGTCCGTTCCGCGCTGGCGGCCCCAAAGTGAACCCGCGCGAAAACATCCTGGTCGTACGCCTCAAATCCATTGGCGACGTTTTGTTCACGCTGCCAGCGGTTCATGCCCTGCGCGACAATTTCCCGGATGCAAACATCGCCTTTCTCAGCTCCAAGGAAAACGCGTCGCTGTTGCGCGGTTTTCGGGAGGTGGACGGCGCCATCGCGCTGGATCGCGCGGTTTTGCAAAATCCCATCCGGGTGGCGCTGGAAATTTTCCGGCTGCTGCGCCGGCTGCGGCGGGAACATTTTTCGCTGACGGTGGATTTTCAGGGTTACGGTGAAACCGCCTGGTTGTCCTGGTGGAGCGGCGCGCCGGCGCGCTGGGGCAACGTTTATAGCGGCGGCCGGGAGTGGCTCTACACCCGCGGTGTCCGGCGCGACCAACAAATTCATCTCGCCGACTGGAACCTGTCGCTGTTGCGGCAATGTGGCTTGCGGGTGGGCGAAATCCACAACGAATTTGCCATGCCGGAGGATGCGCTGGCGGAGGCAAAAAAATTCTTCGCCGAAAACCATTTGGACCCGGCCCGGCCGACCCTGTTTCTTCAGCCCTTCACCAGTACGCCGCATAAAAACTGGCCGCTGGAGAATTTTCTGGGGCTCGCACGGCATTTTCAATCGCACGATACCCAAATCATCTTTGGGGGCGGCCCCGCGGACCGCGCCGCGCTGGAGCCGGCCCGTGCCGCGGGTTTTGTGGTTTCCGCCGGGGTGCCCCTGCTCGTTTCCGGCGCCATGACCAAACTTTCCCGGCTCACCATCGGAGGCGACACGGGGTTGCTGCACCTCGCCGTGGCGATGAAAAAACGCGTATTGATGCTGATGCCGGTAACGGGGCAGACCTATCCATATCAGCATCCCGAATGGGCGATAACGCCACCGCCGGGAACAGCCCTGGCCGGAGTTAAAACGGCCCCGGTCATCGCTGCCTGTGAGCAGGCCTTCAGCAAACCAGCCGGTAATGTTTCTTGTTGAACCGCAGGCCAAAGGTTTTTTCCAGCCACAACAGCCGGCGGTGCTTTTTTTCGCGCGAAGTCAGTTTGTGGTGGGGGTCGGTACGGAAAATGCCCTCCGCTTTTGGCAGCCAGTCCTGCACAACTTCCGGGTGCGTGCCGGTAAAGAGTTTCAACGTTGCCGGATCAATTTTCGAATAGTCCACGGGCGGCACCGGCGTCCCAACCCAATGCTGGTAGATCCCGGACGTTTTCAAATTCATCTGCTCCTCGCTGCGCACCCAGCCATAATGATAGATCGTCGCACCCGTGTGCGCGGCGCGCGGATAACGCGATTTTTTGTGGCTGACCAGGACATTGAAAAACAGCGATTCACTCGACCAAACCGGAATGGTATTGCGAATAATCCGTACTTCGCTGCGATACCAGCCCGGTGACCAGGCGATGGTGTTTTGGTTTCCGTAAAAGTGCAGATAATCAAACGCGAGCGCCTCCACGCGTTCATCGCCCAGGTGTTTTTCCATCGCCGCGCGGAGCTTCGGCAGGTCGTCCTCATGCACCACCTCATCCGCTTCCAGGTAAAACGCCCAGTCCCCGGTGCAGTTGAACAGGGCGATCGTCTTTTGCTGGCCGAAGACAAAGCCTTTGACGCTGTAATCGGGCCGGATGCGCTCGTTCCATTGCGTCGGGATGATGCGGATTTTGGGATCGCCGATTCCGCGCAACTCCTTTTCCGTATCGTCTTCGCACGGACCCAGCGCGATCACAAACTCGTCCACCATTGGCAAAATCGAGCGGATGGAAGCAATGAACGGATACCCGAGCTTTTGCCCGTTGCGCAGAAAGGTGAACCCGCTGACTTTCATGGGCGGATGCTAGCGGGCCGCCGCTCAATCGCCGAACAATTTCTTTAACTGGTCGCGCGCCGTCGCTTCGCGCGAATTACCCCCGCCCTTCGGCGTCCAAGCCCGGAGGGCGAATTCAAAATACTCGCAGAAATTGCCCACGTGCTTTTCCAGCACCGGTTCGGCCCGGCGTTCGCGGCATTGATGCGCCACGCCGGGATCGTAATGCGCGCAGTTCAGGCAGACCCGCAGGTCGGCCCGGCATTTCATGCAGGTTTCGCCGCGCCCCGGCTGGCCGTTCAAAGTCCACGGTTCCCCGCAGTTGTGGCAGTGTCGGGTCATTTCGATTTTTGATTTACGATTTACGATTTATTATTTCAACATTATTTCGATTGCGGGTTGGCGGCTGAAAGTTGCAACTTGGGCTGGCAACGCTCGTGAAGGCAACCTGCGGCCAGTGACTTTTAAAATGAAACTCGGACTTTTTGGCGGTTCGTTTGACCCGGTCCACCTCGGCCATTTGCTCGTCGCGCAGGCGGCCATCGAGGAACTGAGCCTGGACCGGCTTTTTTTTATTCCGGCAGCGCAATCGCCATTCAAGCCGGAAAACCAGCCCGCGCCCGCCCCTATCCGCCTGCAATGGCTCCGGCTCGCGCTCGCCGGCAAAACTAATTGCGAAATTGATGAACAGGAAATCCGGCGCGGCGGCGTTTCCTATACCATCGAAACCGTTCGTGATTACACGAAACGCTTTCCGCAGGCGGAATTGTTCTACCTCATCGGCGCGGACAATACGGCCAAGCTCAATGAATGGCGCGAAGCCGGTGAATTGGCAAAGCTGGCGCAGTTTGTGGTCACACCCCGCCCCGGTGAAGCACCGGCGAACTTTCCGGCGCCGTTTCGCGGGCGGACATTGAAAGGTTTTCCCCTGGCGGTTTCGTCATCGCAAATCCGCGCGCGAGCAAAGGCAGGCCTGCCGCTCGAACCGCTGGTCCCGCCCCCGGTCGCCGAGGCCATCCGCGCGGCAAAATTGTACACTTGAAACCGTTGACACGGATTCCACGGATTTTTACGAATTCTTGCCGGCAGTGATACCAAATCCAATTCGTGTTAATCCGTGCAATCTGTGTCGTTTTATGGTTTAATTCCCCTCGGCAACTATGGATTCCCGAAAACTGGCTGTGCTTTGCCGCGAATTCGCGGACGACAAAAAGGCGGAGAACATCGTCATCCTCGACGTGCGCAAAATATCGTCGGTGACTGATTTTTTTGTGATTGCCTCCGGCACGAGCGAACCACACCTGCGGGCCATCGTGGAGGAAATCACCGGCCGAGTGCGCGACGAAGTCGGGCAGCGTCCGCGCGCGGTGGACGGCACGGTGCACGGCGCGTGGGTGGTGCTGGATTATTTTGACGTGATCGTCCACGTGATGCGACAGGACGTACGGGAGCGTTACGATCTGGAGAGCCTCTGGGGCGACGCCGCGCCAGTGAAGCCACGGAAGAAAACGGCGCGAACAAGAGCGTAACGGAATTATCAGTCCCTGAAATTCACAAACTGGACGGCCACGGGAAATTCCTTCGCGCGCACCGCACCGATGACGGCCTGCAATTCGTCCCGGCTCTTGCCGGTCACCCGCACGGCGTCGCCCTGAATCTGCGTCGTCACCTTGAACTTGCCGTCGCGGATGAAACCGGTGATCTGCTTGGCCACGGTGGTTTCGATGCCCTGCTTGATCTTGATGAGTTGCCGCGCGTGGCCGAGCGGTGAGACATCCGGCTCGCATTGCTCCACGCTTTTCAAGCTGATGCCGCGCTTGGCGAGCTTGCCGATGACCATTTCGTTGAGCGTGCGGACTTTGAAACTGTCCTCGGCGGAAAGTTTGATCTCGTTTTTCTCCAGCACAATCTCGGCCTTGCTGCTCTTGAAGTCGAAGCGGTTGGCCAGTTCCTTTTTGGCCTGGTTGACGGCGTTCTCGATTTCCATCGAGTTGACCTGCGAAACAATGTCGAATGAAGGCATGGCGCAAGCGTAGAAAAGTCCCGGTCAGGAGGCAAAATGAATCAACCGACAGGTCCGACTTACTCGACCTTCGGCGGCAACTCGGCCGAGGCCTTCACCATTTCGTCAATCAGCTTCTTGAAATCTTCCAAACCGGTGGCCGGGATGATGATGGTGTCGCGCCGTCCGCCCACGTCCTCGGTGATGCGCAGGAACCGTCCCCGCGGATTTTCCTTGAGCGTCAAGACGAAGGTTTTGCGCTCAATCTGAACCTTCTCGGATTTCAGAGTGTCCTCGTTGACCGGCGGCTTGGGTTGTCCAAAAGGACGCCGCCCGTATGGCGATGGCCGTTCATTCGAAATCATAAAGTCCCGCTGAAGGCGCCCACGCTGGCGTTCCGTCCAGCTGCTGAAAAACTCAGACCGTTCGGGCGGTTTGTCAACTGGTAAAATTTATAAAATGTTCGCCGCCCGCTCGGCCAATTCGGAGCGTTCACCCTTCTGCAATTCAATGTGCGCGGCAATGGCCTCGGCACGGAACCGGCTGACCACGTAGTTGAACCCGTTCGAGGACGAATCCACATACGGATTGTCAATTTGATACGGATCGCCGGTGAACACGATTTTCGTGCCGCTGCCGACGCGGGTAATGATGGTCTTGGCTTCGAGCGGCGTGAGGTTTTGCGCCTCGTCAATGATCATGAACTGGTTGGCGATGCTGCGCCCGCGGATGTAACTCAGCGCCTCGACGACAATGCTGCCGGAACGCATCAGGTCGCCGCTCCGGCGATGGTCGTGGCCCATGTTCAGGTCACTCAACAGTTCGAGCGCGTCATGAATCGGCTGCATCCACGGCGCGAGCTTTTCCTCCAGTGAGCCCGGCAGAAAACCGAGTTCCTTGCCCATGGAAATCGTCGGGCGCGCGACCACCAACCGGCGGAATTCGCGGTCATTCACGGTGCGCTTCAAGCCGGCGGCCATGGCCAGCAGCGTCTTGCCGGTGCCGGCCTTACCCATGAGCGTGACGAGCTTGACGCGGTCGTCGAGCAGCGCGTCGAACGCATAATGCTGCTCGCGGTTGCGCGGTTTGATGCCCCAGACCCCTTCTCGCGCGTCAATGATGGGAACGAGTTTTGTGCCGGTCGGGTCCACCTTAGTCAGCAAGGTGCGTTTGGGATTGGTTTCGTCGGTGAGGGTGCAAAATTCGTTGGGGAAATAGGTCTTGCCGCCGTGCAGTTCCAGTTCACCCTTGGCCCGAAACGCCGCCATTTTGTCCGTGCTGACGGCCATCTCCATCATGCCGGTGTAAAGGTCGGTGATGAACACCCGGTCGGTTTCGTAATCCTCGGCCTGTAAACCGAGCGCGTCGGCCTTGATGCGCAAATTGATGTCCTTGCTGACTAGGATGGTCGCGTTTTTCGGCTGCGCCTTCTGAATGGACGCGGCGAACGAGAGAATCCGGTTGTCCACGCTGTTGCCGTTGAAATGGGCGTCGCCGTTGACGTGGCCGTTTTTCTGGAAAACGATTTTCAATTTGCCGCCGTTGGGCAGTTTTATCCCTTCACTCAAACGGCCCTCACCCCGAAATCCGTCTAGCATCCGCGACACCATGCGCGCGTTCTGGCCCAGCTCGGACGATTCGCGTTTGAACCGGTCGATTTCCTCGATGACCTCGATGGGAATCAAAACGGCGTTTTCCTCGAAGCTGAGCAGCGAATTGGGATCGTGCAGGAGGACGTTGGTATCAATGATGTAATTTTTCACTTAAAACGCAAAAAATAAAACTTAACCGGGCAAACACAAGCCGCCTTGTGCAAAAATGAT
>Ga0181531_10001817_pt1 | contig 13362 bp, 13 predicted proteins | sample PEATcosm2014_Bin_38_FD_119743 | JGI IMG/M metagenome (GOLD analysis project Ga0181531, IMG submission 119743) | Peatland microbial communities from MTU Mesocosm Facility, Houghton, MI, USA - PEATcosm2014_Bin11_10_metaG | ecosystem: Environmental > Terrestrial > Soil > Wetlands > Peat | place... | reverse complement strand
CAGATGTTGAGCAGTTGCTGGTTGTCGCGAAAGCGAATACCGGTGCGCTGGATCTTGCCGGCGACTTCGATGTAGACCGTGCCGGCGCCGTTGACCATGATGTCGGCGATATCATCGCGGGCCAGCAGCGGTTCAAGGGGCCCATAGCCGAGAACGTCGTTGCAGATGTCGTCGAGCAGCTCTTCCTGCTCTGCGATCGACATCACGATGTTCTTGATCGCGATGATCTCGTTGACGATATCGCGGATTTCCTCGCGCGCCGATTCGCCGTCGAGCTTGGCAAGCTGTGCGAGGTCGATCGCCTCGATCAGCGCACCGAAGATCGTCGCCTTGACCTGGTAATAGCTGTCGGAACGCCTGGTTTCCGCGGGCGGCGGGGGCGCCGACTTGGCGGGTGACAAAGGTGGCGAAGAGACAGTCGGCGGCGACGGCGCACGCGGGGCTGCCGCTGCACTGGGCGAGGACTCCAGTGCAGGAGCGGCGGGCCTCGGGCTCCGCGCATCACCATCCGTTCCGCTACGCTTACCAAACACGACGACACTCCAGACGGGTCAGATTATTTTGCCCGCAATTTATCAATCAGAGGCGACAGGAACGAACTCCGCGGCTTTTTGGTCTCGCCGCGGCCGGTGAGGCGCTGCGCGATTTGCCGGAACATTTCGGTGCTACGATGGTTTTCGGAAATCTCCGCGATCATCTGACCGTTATTTGAGGCGGCACCGAACATCTGGGGATCGAACGGGATCGACACGATCGGCTCGCATTCGATCGCCTTGGCGAACTCACTCGCATTGATTTCCGGCCGTTTTGGAACGCCGACCTGGTTGAGGCAATAAAGCGGCGCCCGATCGTTGGGCCGCGCAGCCTTCAGCAGATCGAAAATATTCTTGGTATTGCGCAGATTGGCGAGGTCGGGTGCTGCGACGATCAGGATATCGTCGGCAGCTACCAGCGCGCGTTTGGTCCAGCCCGACCATTGATGGGGAATATCGAGCACGATGCACGGCATCGTGGTGCGAAGCGTGTCGAAAATCGCATCAAAGGCGTCGGCGCCGAAATCGTAGACGCGATCGAGCGTTGCCGGCGCTGCCAGCAGGCTTAGGTGATCGGTACATTTCGACAGCAGGCGGTCGAGAAAGGCGGTATCGACGCGGTCAGGCGAGAAGACCGCGTCCGCAATACCCTGCGGCGGATCCTGGTTATAGTCGAGGCCGGCGGTGCCGAAGGCGAGGTCGAGATCGGCGACCACCGAATCCAGCGTCAGGTCGCGCGCGATAGCCCAGGCAACGTTGTGGGCGACGGTCGATGAACCGACGCCGCCCTTGGCGCCGACGATGGCGATGATGCGGCCCACGGCCTTTGCTTCCGGGGAGGTGAACAGTCCGCAGATCGAGCGCACCACGTCCAGCGTATTGATCGGCACGATCACATAGTCGCTGACCCCCCTGCGCACCAGCTCGCGGTACAGCGTGACATCGTTGATGCGGCCGATCACGATCACCCGCGTGCCCGCGTCGCATACGGTGGCGAGCTGGTCGAGGCCGGTCAGGATGTCGTGGCGGCCCTCGGTCTCCAGAATGATCACGTTCGGCGTCGGCGCGGTACGATAGGCTTCGATCGCCGCGGCCATGCCGCCCATCTGGATCTTCAGATGCGCCTTGGCAAGCCGGCGATCCTCGCCCGCCGACTGCACCGCCGCGGCCGTCTCGACCGTTTCGCAGAAAGCTTGCACCGACACCCGTGGCGCGGGCGCGATGTGGTCTTCCGCCGGCGGCGGAGCACCCTCCGGCTGGGCTTCTGGATTCTGACGCGCGTAACTGATCATTTGCCTGTATCGCTGAGTTTGGCTTTTTCGCCTTCGGGATATGCGGTCGCGGTGGTCGTGCCCTTGCGATATTTCTCGAAGCCTTCGGAGCGCCGCGTGGTGTAGGGCGGGGTCTCAGGACGCGGCTGGACGAGGTCCGCAGGATTGTCGACCATCGCAGCCATGTTGCGCTGATAGGAACAGCCGAAATTGTAGTAGGGCTTGTTCTCCAGGTAGCCCTTGTCCTTGATCGAGGGGCCGAGGTCGTCGGGCCACAGTCCGCAGGGGCCAGCCACTGCCGAGATTTTCGGATAGCTCAGGCGTAGCGTCGCCAGCTGACGCGGATCATCCGGGTGATAATGGCGCAGGGTAATGCCGCGTGTCGGCACGCCCGCCGCAGAAAGCAGGGACTGGGCTTCCCGGAATGCGTCGGCGGCCGCCCGAGCGTTGGGAGTACCGACCGGCACGTCGGCGACGATCGCGCCGGTGCCCTCTTGCAGCCAGACCTGAGCCAGTCCCATCACGTCGGCGCGCTGTTCTGCGGACAGCCCGCCGCGAGCCTGGCCAACAAAGATGACGACGGAGCGGTTGGATTCCTGAATCGTAATCGGGTGCCTGAGACGATAGTCGTCAGGGATGCTCGCCGTCGTCGCACCCTCATCGGTATGCGTGCAGGCGCCGAGGGCGGTTGCGAGACCGAGAAGCGCCCCCGCGAGGCGGAGGACGCGCCGATATTCGGCGGGTATCCTGGCTGTCATGGTCTTCGTCCTTGTCCCGCCTTAGTCCGTAATAAAGCCATAGGTACCGCGATAGTTCTGGGCCGGTTCGTTGCGGCCAGGAACGCCGTAGATGCGGTTGATGCTGCCAAGCAGGTCCGATTGCGGATCGGACGCCGAGGCGAAGCCGTCGTCCGGACGCGACAAGTCCTTCTGCGCGACCGCGCGAACGACATAAGGCGTCACAATCACCATCAGCTCGGTCTTGTTGTCCTGGAAGTCGCGGCTGCGAAACAGGGTGCCCAGCACCGGCAGCTGCGAAAGTCCGGGCAGGCCGTTGATCGCCTGCTTGGTCTGATCCTGGATCAGGCCAGCCATCGCCATCGAGCCGCCGGAGGGAATTTCCAGGGTGGTTTCGGCGCGGCGGGTCTTGACCGAAGGAACGGTGATACCTGTCACGGTGATGGAGTTGTCATTGGAGACTTCCGACACCTCCGTCATGACCCGCAGGCTGATACGGCCTTCGGTCAGCACCACCGGCGTGAAGTTGAGCGAAATGCCGAATTTCTTGTAGGCGATCGATGGTGCGCACTGTCCGACGGATCCGGCCGCCGTCGTCTGACAGGTCACGCCGGTTGGAATCGGGAATTCGCCACCGGCAATGAAGGTCGCCGATTCGCCGGAAATCGCCGTCAGATTTGGCTCGGCCAGAGTCCGAGTCACGCCGGCGCTTTCCATTGCGCGCAGGGTGGCCGTGACCGACGGAGTGGAGCCGAAAGAAGTGGTGATGGCGTTGTTGGCGACCAGCGGTTGGCCCGTTACCGTGAACGGGTTTGAATTGTTGAAGTTCACGACCGCGGTGCCGTAGTTGAGCTGGCCGCTGAGATCGATGCCCAATTGCTTGATGATCGAGCGCGCGACTTCGGCGACCGTCACTTTCAACATCACCTGATCGCGGCCCCGGACCGTGATGGAATTGACGACTTTGTCGACGCCGCCCGCCAGGCGCGCGGCGAGATCCCCCGCCTGCTGGGCCTCGATCGGGTTTGCCGCCGTGCCGGTGAGGATCACGCCGTCGCCGAGGCCATCGATCTGAATGTCGGAATTCGGCAGGATTTGCTTGAGCGCGGCGCGCGCGCCGTTGAGGTCGCGCTTGACGGCAATGTCATAGGCCGCGATCTGCTGGCCTGCCGAGTCGAAGAATACGATGTTGGTCTGGCCGATGGCCGCACCGATGATGTAAGCGCGCTGCGCCGAACGCACGACGGCGTTCGCAATTTTCGGGTCGGCGACCAGCACGTCCTTGATATCGCGCGGCAGGTCGATCACGATCGACTTGCCGATGCCGAGAGAGAGGAATCGTGCGTTCATCTGCCCGTCGGCGGCGACTTGCGGAATCGGGCGGTAGTCGGCAGCCACCGCCGGCACCAGCGCTGGATTGAGCACCATCGCCGCCGCGGCCGAAAACGACAGGGCGCGGACCCGGAGGGCCCGCATTGAAAGCTGATTTTCCCTGCACATCATCTCATCTGGCCCTCTGGTCACTTTTGAATCGCCGTGGGGTTGTTTATTCCGTAGCGAACCACATTGATGCTGCCGGTCACGCGGGTCCGGTCATCGATGGCGATTTCCACCTGATTGACGTCGGCGATGCTCCGCAAGGCCAGCGACAGCGTGCCGGCCTGACGCGCGCCGGCCAGGAGCGCTGTCTGTTCAGGCTTCAGCTCAAGCGTGACGGTCTTGCCGACGACAGAATTCTGGCCGTCCTTTTCCTTTGGAGCCTGATCGATCGCAAGAACGCGAATGTTCGAAAGAAGAATCATGGGAATGATGAGATCGCCGGAAACTTTCGGATCCGGATTCTTTTCTCTCCGGGTCAGGATCACATCCACCCGGTCGTTAGGCAGGATGAAGCCACCGGCGCCAGTCTCCGGCGAAATTTCGGTTGATACCGCGCGCATTCCCTGCGGCAGGATCGCGGCCATGAAGCCGGATCCATTGGCCTTGATCAATTTCGGCTCGCGGATCGGTTCGCCCGCGACGAAGGGCGAGCGTGCGATCGAGCCCGTAACCTCCTTGGTGGCGTCGGGGCGGTCGCTGCGGCGGATGAAGGAATTGCTGGCGGTCGCTGCAGGCCATGCCTGCCACAGCACGTCGTTAGGCGTGATTGTCTGGCCGAGGCCAATATCGGATTTGGCCACGAGAACATCGACGGTTTGCATCTGCACGACCGGCTCGGTCGGAGGCGGGGGCGCGCTATCTGATCCACTTGCGAGATAGGCAGCGACACCGCCAGCGCCAAGAGCGATGGTCAGGACGATAATGCGTGCCCTATTCATACGCTTCACTTTCCACATTACGCTGCGACGCTTCCGCCGCCGTGATGGGAGTTGACCAGCTATTCGTCAAAGCATGGTTAATGAGGCGTATCTAAATCGCGTTAATGAGAGTTTACCTGTACGGCGGTCAACCGATCATGAGGTGCGTCAGGTCGACGGCCCTGATCCACTCCGTTTCCGGATAGATCACGAGTGCACCGACGGCGAGCGCGATGCCGTAAGGAATCCCGCTCTCCTTGGCGTGCAGTTTGAGCAGCCAGGTTTGACCTGCCAACGCATAGGGCAGGGGCCATTGCCGGAACTGAAGCAGCACCAGCGTCAGGGCTCCGCCGAACAGCGAGGCATAGACCAGATAATTCAGCAGATGAGCAAAGCCGAACCAGAGCGCGGCTCCGGCTGCCACCTTGGCATCTCCGCCGCCGATCCATCCGAATGCAAAACAGCAAAAGGCCGCCACCAGCACGATCGCGCCGGCGGCGAAGTGCATCAGAATGTCCGTCGGCGCCATGCCGCTTGCGAACGCCAGCACAAGAAAGCCTGCCGCAAGCGCCAGCGGTACCCGATTGGAGATCGTCATCGTGAAGAGGTCGCTCGCGGCTGCGAACGCCATCAGGGCAGGGAACAACATCAGGCGAGCGACATCGAGGATCATGAGAGGGGGTGGCCCGCGCGTATCTCGGGAATCGGACAGCTGCCGTCAACGGTATCGCCGATAAATGAACAATCGGGAAACGACGGCGAGCCTAGTGGAGTGGATTTGACGTTCGCTAACCCGCAGCCGGGAATGCGTGATGCAAATGTTAGAATCGGACCACTAAGACACCGGCAATCCGGAAGGCGAGAAAGACGAGTGCGAGCATCAGCGCGGCACAGACGATCGCCGTTGGTGAGCCGCTGGCGGGCATCGATGTCGGTCTTGCCGGAACCGGCGCGGCCGGAATGATACGCATGACGTTACGCTACCGACTACGGAAGAAAAAAGGCCCCGGATATACCGGGGCCCCAATGTTCAAAGTCAACCGACGCTTACTTCAGCGAGGTGTTGATCGAGCTGAACTTGGTGTTCAGGTTGCTGCCAAGGCCGTTGACGACGGCGATAATGGCAAGCGAAATGCCGGCGGCGATAAGGCCGTATTCAATGGCGGTCGCGCCGGACTCGTTCTTCACAAAACGCGCAATCAGATTCTTCATTAGATAACTCCATGTGACACGTGGCTGGTCGAACTAACTCTGGTCTTGCCGGCGTTCTCAGCACCGTGACCATGGCGCACCCTACCTTCGGACAAATTTCAGCACGGTTAATTCGATCGCGCAAACCGCGCCAAATCGCGTTGTTCCTGAGCACAGTAAATTTGGAATTAACTGATTTCTTAGAATTGGATCCAATCGCTTTGCATCACTTCGCTCTGTTAAAGAGACGGATCAACGGACGAAGCGCTCTATTTTACGGCTCCTTAAGCGGCGAGGCGTAGGCCTTTAGCAATCGATGAAATGAGGCCGTCATGTCCAGTCTAGCGTTGGAAGTCGTCGAAATGCTTGGTCAGACGATTGCCAAGGTGGTGCCGATCACGATCGTTCTGGCTCTGGTGTTTTCGGTGCTGACGTATTTCTGGGCCTGCAATCCCGGAACGCCATGGTGGCGCAAGCGGGAGCTCGTCACGGATGTCTGCTACTGGTTCTTCGTCCCGCTATTTGCCCGGGTGCTGCGGATCGGCCTGCTCGTGCTTGGCGCAAGCGTGGTCTTCAATATTCATGACGCCGATGACCTGATCGCATTCTATGACAACGGGCACGGTCCGCTGTCGCTGCTGCCGCTCTGGATTCAGGGGCTGTTGTTTCTGGTGTTCTCCGACTTCATGCTGTACTGGCTGCACCGGCTGTTTCACGGCGGCGCATTCTGGAAGTATCACGCGATCCACCATTCGTCGGAGGAACTGGACTGGATTTCGGCGGCGCGCTTCCACCCCGTAAACCTGTTTCTGGGAACGATTGCGGTGGACGTCATCCTGCTGATGGCCGGCATCTCGCCGAATGTCATGCTTTGGGTCGGCCCGTTCACCACTTTCCATTCCGCCTTCGTCCACGCCAACCTGAACTGGACGCTCGGGCCCTTCAAGTATGTGCTGGCGACGCCGGTGTTTCACCGCTGGCATCACACGCCGCTGGAAGAAGGCGGCGATACCAACTTCGCGGGTACGTTTCCGGTCTGGGACATTCTGTTCGGGACGTTCCGGATGCCGGAAGGCCGGTTGCCACAGGATTACGGCGTGGACGATCCGCGCATTCCTAATGAAATTGTTGGGCAACTCGCTTACCCTTTTCGTCAGTAGGCATGCTGGGGCTCGCGAATCCGGGTTCTATTTGCAGTTCGTTCACTAATTGACGTCAGATTTACCTCGTCGGGCGCCGGTTCCGCTGCGTATCGCTTAATCCGGCTTGTTCACGCCCCGGGGTGCTGTATGTCGTCTAAGTCCTTGCGTTTTTCCTTGCGCCCGCGTTCGGTGTTCTGCTGGCTTGCGGCCGCAATGCTGATGTGGCCGATGGCTGCCATCGCGGAACCCTCGGCTAACACGATCGCGGTGAACGTCGATCAGGCGAGGCTTGTGAAGCTGCCAGCCCGCGTCGCCACCATCGTCGTCGGCAATCCGCTGATCGCGGACGTCGCGCTGCAAGCTGGCGGCGTGCTGGTCGTCACCGGAAAAGGCTACGGCGCCACCAACTTCATAGCCATGGACCGTGCCGGCGAGGTGCTGGTCGACCGCCTGATCCAGGTCGAGGGGCCGACCGACCAGCTCATCACGGTCTATCGCGGCGTGGATCGCGAATCCTACAGCTGCATGCCGATCTGCCAGCGCCGCATCACGCTTGGCGACGGCGATTCCTACTTCAAGTCGGCCATGGACCAGGCCGGGAATCTGAGCAGCCAGGCCAGCACCAGCGCCGCGCCCAAATAGCAGAATGAAGCGGCGGTCAACGCCGCTTCCGCATCAGATGGAGGGCGTTTTACGGAAAGACTAACGCGCGGTTAATCAAACGTGCGGTCCGGCGTTATTCCGTCAAACACTTCGACAATCACTTTCCGCTACTGTTCGATGACCGGCCAATTGCCAAACGTGCGAGTTTTCACGATGTCGTCGCCCGCTACGTCAACAGCCAATGCCAGAGATGTTCTTCGCCGATTTGGCCGTAACCGCAAGGGATCGGCGATCGTCGAATTCGCGCTGGTCGCGCCGGTCTTCATCGCGCTGCTATTTGCGATCCTCGAGACGGCGATCATGTTCTTTGCGAGCCAGATACTCGAGACCGTTACACAGGAATCTGCCCGCCAGATCATGACCGGGCAAGCCCAGGGTGCGGGCTACAGTGCGACGACGTTCATGAGCAGCGTCGTTTGCCCGCAGATTCCCGCTGTATTGACCTGCGCCAACATCGGTGTCGATGTGGAGAGCGATCCGACCTCATTTGCGAACATCACCGTCCCTAATCCGGTCACGAGCGGCGCTTTCGATCCCACCAAGCTCAACTTCAACATGGGTGGGTCCTGTAGCAACGTCACCGTCACGCTGTACTATCAATGGCAGATGGTCGTCACCGGGCTCGGCTTCAACATCTCGAATCTGAACGGCAACAAACGCTTGCTGAGTGCAACCGCTGCGTTCCGTAACGAACCTTACCAGGGGGCTTGCTCATCATGAGTCCTGTGACGGAAACGACAAAAACCCGCACGCGCCCCCGCGTTGCGATCGCCGGATTTTTCGCGGATCGCAGCGGAGTTGCGGCGATCGAATTTGCCGTGATCGTTCCCCTCATGCTCGTGATGTTTTTTGGCACCGTCGAATTTTCGTCCGGCCTGGCGGTGGACCGGAAAGTCTCGCTGGTGGCGCGCACGATTGTGAACCTGACGTCGCAGGGGGTGCAGGCCACCAGTGCCGATCTGGCGGGCTACTTCCTCGCCGGCAACACGGTCATGACGCCGTATGCCGCGCCGAATATGACGGTTAGCGAACTGTACATCGACCCCTCGTCGGGAAATGCGAGGGTTCAATGGAGCCAGGGATATGCACCGCGCGGCGTCAGCTCCGTCGTTGCAATTCCGTCGAGCCTGATTGCCAGAAATCCGACGACAAACGCCATCAACCCCAACCAATATGTGATTTTGGGTGAGGTCAACACCGTCTACACGCCGACCATAGGCTATGTGATGGCGAAATCCGGCGTGACGCTGAGCGACGTCGCCTATGCCATACCGCGTCAGTCGACCTGCGTGTTCTATCCTTCGACGCCGGCTATAGTTCCGCCCGCCACCACGCCTGCCTGCCCGACTTCATGAACGACGCGCAAAACAAAAAGGCCGCGCAAAACACGCGGCCTTTCTGTTTGCATAGGACCTTATTCAGATAAGATCTCGTTTGTATGGGGTCGAAATCCGGCGGTCGATATCTCGCCGCCGCGATTTCTGGCGCTGCGCCGGACTTAGCCGGCTGCGCGCAGGTTGTCGGCGGAAGACTTGCCGGAACGGCGATCAGCGACGATTTCGTAGCTGATCTTTTGGCCTTCACGCAGGGTTCCAAGGCCGGCGCGTTCAACGGCGCTGATGTGCACGAACACGTCGTTGCCGCCGTCATCCGGTTGGATAAAGCCGTAGCCCTTGGTAGCGTTAAACCACTTCACGGTTCCCATGCTCACGGGGGTAGTCCCTTCTCAAGATAGATATAACGAAGCCTACTTTCGCAGGCTGGTGAGATCGAATTTTTGGAAGGGTCGTCAGCGTCTAAACCGGCTGTACCGGTGGATAGCTAATGTCGTCCGGCCGAAAATCGATTAGCTCATATTATTCCAAAGTAGCGCTTCAAACAATCCTGAGGTGCGCGATTTTTTGGCCATGGCCAAAAGGCGTCAGGTCACGCGCGGTGCGCAGATACGCTTCCCGTCACGCGGTCAAAATTGCGGCGGCGGGCTTTATCTCCGGCGGAACTGGCCGCGCGGCGGTGCGCCGCGTTGAGCGCCGCCGGCAGGACCGCTTCCCCCGCCCGGACGCTCATCCTTGTGGCGGAAGATCAATCGGCCTTTTTCCAGATCGTAGGGCGACATTTCGATCGTGACCCGGTCTCCGGCCAGGGTCTTGATCCGGTTTTTCTTCATCTTGCCTGCGGTATAGGCAACGATCTCGTGCCCCGCGTCGAGCTGAACTCGGTATCGGGCATCGGGGAGGATTTCGGTGACCAGTCCTTCGAACTGGATCAGCTCTTCTTTAGCCATGGTTATCTCCAGGTCGATCGGCGGCTAGCGTGGGCGTCGAGCGCGATTGGGTTGGGTGTTCGGACGGCTTTCCCGGTAGAGAAAGGCGACCCCCTGCAATCCTTCGGCCTCACCGCCACCTTGCGAGGTGGGGTTCGCTTTCTGCCGATTGACTTCGTTCCGGTTGGTTTTTGAAGCGCCATTATTACCACCAGCGCGGTGGTGTCGGCGAGGGCCTTTCGATCCTCCTCCAGCATCATTTGCGCGTGCCGCATGCGCTCGGGGCGCAGGTCGTCCGCCGCGATGCGGCACCGGCGCCGGAGCGGCTTCGCGGTGACCCGGCGTGCGTCGATCCTCTCGCGGCAAAGCGATGCGGATCAGCTTTTCGATGTCGCGCAAATAGGCCAGTTCCTCGGCGCCCGCGACCAGCGAGATTGCGACGCCTTCGGCGCCGGCGCGCGCGGTGCGGCCGATGCGGTGGACATAGGTTTCGGGGACGTTGGGCAGATCGAAATTCACCACATGCGAGATGCCGTCGACATCGATGCCGCGGGCGGCGATATCGGTCGCGACCAGGGTACGGATCTCTCCGGTGCGGAATGCCGCCAGCACCCTCTCGCGGTGATTTTGCGACTTGTTGCCGTGGATGGCGTCGGCGGTGATGCCGGCCCGTGCGAGGCCCTTCACCACCTTGTCGGCGCCGTGCTTGGTGCGGGTAAAGACCAGCGCCCGATCGACCGGTTCCTGCTTCAGAAGCTGCGCCAGGAACGCGGGCTTGGCCGAGTGATCGACCTGGATGATGCGTTGGGTGATGCGCTCGACCGTCGAAGCCACCGGCGTTACCGCAACCCGTGCGGGGTCGCGCAGCATCGCCTCGGCAAGCTCGGCGATATCCTTGGGCATGGTCGCCGAGAAGAACAGCGTTTGCCGCCGGACGGGCAATTTGGCGACGATCTTCCGGATGTCGTTGATAAAGCCCATGTCCAGCATTCGGTCGGCTTCGTCGAGCACGAGGAACTCGACCTGGCCGAGCTTTAGTCCGTTGCTTTGGACGAGATCGAGCAGGCGGCCGGGCGTGGCCACCATGACCTCGACGCCTTGCATCACCGAGCGGACCTGACGTCCCATCGGAACGCCGCCGATCGCCAGCGCCGAAGTCAGGCGCATGTGGCGGCCATAGGCATTGAAACTGTCGAGGATCTGGCCGGACAATTCACGCGTCGGGCTGAGGACCAGCACGCGGCAGGTTTTCGGCTGCGGCTTGATGCGGTTGGCCAGAATGCGATGGAGGATCGGCAGCGCGAAGGCGGCCGTCTTGCCAGTGCCAGTCTGGGCAATGCCGACAACGTCACGGCCGGATATTGCGAGGGGAATGGTTTGAGCCTGGATGGGCGTGGGCGTCAGGTAATTCTCTTCCTTGAGCGCACGTGAGATGGGATCGGCGAGGCCGAAGTCCTGAAAGGATGTCAAAAGAGGGGGTACTTTCCAATGTAAAGCGCTAGCTTCCCGGTCCTGTTGGCCGGGAACGCGCGAGGTGCCTGGGACACCCGCGTGTGTGGGGCATCGATGTTGTTAGCTGAAGGGGCAAGCCAGAAGCCTGAGCAAAAGATACTGCAAGGCTTAGGAACACGCAGCTCGCGCTGACCCGATGATTCCGGGTTCGTGCCGCTGATATGGAACACGAACACGGCGCTTTCAAGGTATATCTTCGGGTCGCTTGGCCTGATGGCGTTGGAAACGGTTGCAAAGGCTTAATAGCTTGACAGCCGGCTGCCAAAATTTTGTGCCTCCCGTACGAGGAGGTGCTAAATTTGCTCACAAATTGATCTGTTTGCTGAGATCGCAAACATTTTTTTTGCCTAAATATTAGACCAGGCTGCGCTTTTGGTGACCTACTAAGTCATATTCCATAGTAAAAACATAGTCTTACCACCTTGGGCAACCGTGGCATGGTTCTTGCGATTCCGTTAACGAGGCGGCCGTACGGCCGTTTCCCAGCGTTTAACGCCTGCGTCAGGGAGAAGACATTTCATGCTTACACAATTTACTCACAACTATACGACGCTGAGCCGCCGTAAGTGGCTCGCGGCAACCGCGGGGCTCGTTTTGGGCCTGTCCGCGTTCTCAAATGCGAAGGCTGCCGATGACACGATCAAGGTCGGCGTACTTCATTCGCTCTCCGGCACCATGGCCATCAGCGAAACCACGCTGAAGGATACAGTGCTGTTCATGATCGACGAGCAGAACAAGAAGGGCGGCGTTCTCGGCAAGAAGCTTGAAGCCGTGGTCGTTGACCCCGCCTCGAACTGGCCGCTGTTTGCGGAAAAAGCCCGTGAGCTGATCACCAAGGACAAGGTTTCGGTGGTGTTCGGCTGCTGGACCTCGGTGTCGCGCAAATCCGTGCTGCCGGTGTTCAAGGAGCTCAACTCGATCCTGTTCTACCCCGTGCAGTACGAGGGCGAGGAGAGCGAGCGCAACGTGTTCTACACCGGCGCGGCGCCGAACCAGCAGGCAATACCGGCCGTCGACTACCTGATGAAGGACGAAAAGGTGAAGCGTTGGGTGCTGGCCGGCACCGACTACGTCTATCCGCGCACCACCAACAAGATTCTCGAAGCCTACTTGAAGTCCAAGGGCGTTGCCCCGGAAGACATCATGATCAACTACACGCCGTTCGGTCATTCCGACTGGCAGACGATCGTGGCTGACATCAAGAAGTTCGGCTCGGCCGGCAAGAAGACCGCGGTGGTCTCGACCATCAACGGCGACGCCAACGTTCCGTTCTACAAGGAACTCGGCAACCAGGGCATCAAGGCAACCGATATTCCGGTCGTTGCTTTCTCGGTGGGTGAGGAAGAACTCGCCGGCATCGACACCAAGCCGTTGCTCGGCCATCTCGCGGCCTGGAACTACTTCGAGTCGATCAAGACCCCGGCGAACGAGAAGTTCATCAAGGACTGGCAGGCCTACACCAAGAACCCGAAGCGCACGACCAACGATCCCATGGAAGCCACCTATATCGGCTTCAACATGTGGGTGAAGGCGGTCGAAAAGGCGAAGTCGGTCGATGCAGACAAGGTGATCGACGCGCTTCCCGGCACCAAGACCGCCAACCTCACCGGTGGCATATCGGAACTGCTTCCGAACCACCACATCACCAAGCCGGTGTTCATTGGCGAAATCAAAGCCAATGGCCAGTTCGACGTGGTGTGGAAGACGCCCGGTCTGGTGGCTGGCGATGCCTGGTCGAAGGAGTTGCCGGATT
>Ga0181531_10001815_pt1 | contig 13370 bp, 10 predicted proteins | sample PEATcosm2014_Bin_38_FD_119743 | JGI IMG/M metagenome (GOLD analysis project Ga0181531, IMG submission 119743) | Peatland microbial communities from MTU Mesocosm Facility, Houghton, MI, USA - PEATcosm2014_Bin11_10_metaG | ecosystem: Environmental > Terrestrial > Soil > Wetlands > Peat | place... | reverse complement strand
GTGGGGGTGGCCGGGGCGCAGACGATCCAGGTCGACAAGAACAACCGAACGATTGCGGTGACGGCGAGCGATAAAGCCTCGGCGGAGGCGGACACGGCAATTGTGACGGTGGGCTTTCAGATTTATGCGCCGGACGCGGCGACGGCGTACACCCAGGGGTCGACGCTTTCGAATGCCATTCTGGATGCGCTGAAGAAGGCAGGAGTGGCGGATAAGGCGGTTGAGAGCCAGGATCAGAAGCTGAACTATACGGAGTTCCCTGAGAACGACAAGAGCACGCCGGCTCAGCGTGGGCAGAAGCAGTTCACGTTGTCACAGAGCTGGAACGTACATGGCGTCGCTGCGGATGCGGGGAAGGTTTTGCATGTGGCCATTGAAGCTGGCGCGAACAGCAGCGGGAATATCGATTGGGATTTGACGGATCGGAACGGGCTGCGGGCAAAGGCGGCGGAGAAGGCTCTGGTTCATGCGCGTGCGGTGGCCGCGCAGATGGCGGCTGGTTTGAATGCGCATCTGGGGGCGCTGATTTATGCGAGCAATCAGACGCCGGTGTCGAGGTTTTCTGGAGGAGTACTAAACACGGAAATGGCGGAGGTGGGTACGAGGCCTGCGCCGCCCCAACCGCCACTCGCGATTCGGCCACAACAGGTGGAGGAGTCGGCGACGGTATATGCGGTGTTCGCGATCGAGTAGGTGCCCCTCTGGAGCGAAGGAGGCCCCGCCCATCGCGCTCGTGGCGTTGTTCTCGACTCATCGTTCTTCTACGCGCGCGGGATCTGCGGAAGCGCGTCGAAGTGGGCGTCGCGGGCGCACAGTGTGAGCGAGTGCTGCAGCACCAGAGCTGCAATCCACATGTCATTGGCCGGAATCGGTGTTCCCTGCTTTCTCAGTTGCCGGTACACGCTCGCATAGTGGTGCGTGGTCTGTTCATCGGCGTAGAGGACTTCGACACTCGGTTTGAAGAGAAACCGCCGCAGGGCCGCTTCGTTGTCCGCACCTTTGCTGCCGACAGAAAACCCGGCGCGCAGTTCCGCCAGCACGATAAATGGCAGCCAGACTTCATCGGCTGATTCGACGCACTCTGCCACTTGCGCATCGCCCTGGACAAGGTCAGTGTAGCGATTCGTGTCGAGCGCCAGCCTCAACGCCACATTTCCTCATCTACCTTGTCCTGATCTGCGATGGCTTCGTCGAATGCCGGATCGGGCTGCCAGGTACCAACGATGTCACTCAGATCTCGCTTTCGGGTGCGCTCGCCGCTAATGCCGGCGCCACGGGCCAGTGCCTCTATCGTGACCTCGTTCAGGCTCCTGCCCTGTTCCTGAGCCCTCCGGCGCAGGGCGCCGTCCAGAGAAGCCGGCACGTTGCGGATGGTATACTGCATGCACTAATTGTAGGCAATGCAGGCACTATTTGCAAGCATGAACGAGCATCCCCTCGCGGGCTCGAGGACAACTTATTTCAGCTGTTCTCCGGCGCGGCTAAACAGCGCCGGACCGGAAGAGCGACTTCCGAAGGATCGCCCACTGCGAGCTAACCGCGAGACCCGGCGCTGCGAGCGCTGCGTCAAAATCCAACCCGCCTAGCTCCAGAGGGTTCATCTCACAAATTTGTCAACTTTCCACCACTTACCCAAAGTAACAAACCTTGATTAACCTGGACTTACAAGCCGTGAAAGTTGGCAGTTTTATTCTCTGAACCTGCTATTCTGAACTTATAGAGTAGAGAAAAGAAAACAGCCATTTCTAGGCGGCTGCAACACCAAACCAGCCGCTGACCTGTCCCTGGTACCCAAAAAAAGGAGTTACTACAGAAAATCAACAAAACAAACGGCATCCGGAACCTACCCACCCCCCTGGGTGGTACCCTTCAGAACGATTCCAGAATGTCCGCCACCGCTGCCGAAGCAAACTCCTGTGCCAGCCGGCGAGTCGCCGCCGAATCCTCCTGGATAAAACTGGCCAGATCCTGCGTCTGCTCATACTGCTGCCGGAACAAGTACGAAGGATTCTGCCAGATCGTCTTCCCCGCGCGATCGACGAGTTCAAGCTTCGCCGCAATCGTCACCAGATAGCTCGAAGTCTGCCCGGTCGTATTGTCGTAAGTCAGCGGTATGATCTGAAAACTCGTGATGGTCCCTCGCAGCGTCGCATCCGCCTCCGGATCCTCGCCGCTCACGATCCGATACGAAGTGCGGCTCGTGAATTCCCGAATCACCGCTTGCGTGAAAAGAGCCTGCGTGTGATACGACTGCGTGTTGTTCTTGAACGCCGGAATCGCCAGCGTATGAATCGTGTTTGGCAAATGAACCGCGGAGTTGACGCTGTGATACCCGCACCCGCTCAAAAGCAGAGACGCTGCAACCACCAGAGCAGAAAAACGCAAACGCATGGCTGCAAACATTCTCGCAGAAACGAAAAGGGCAGCCCCGAAGAGCCGCCCTTAGTTTCAAAAATAATCATTCCGAACTACGCCGGCGAAGGACTGCCCTCAGGCAATCCGCCCGTCCGTCCCGGATCCGGTTTCAGCACCTGCTGCACATCGGCTACCGCTGTCCCGCCACCGCCCGAAGGCCGCAGCGGCGGCAACTCCTTGCCGTCGATCAGCATGCGAATCTCGTTCGCATCCAGCGTTTCCCGCTCCAGCAGAGCCATCGCCAGCCTGTGCATCACGTCCTGGTTCGTATTCAGAATCTCCCACGACGCCTTGTACGCCTCATCCACCAGGCTCCTTACTTCGGAGTCGATCTGCCGCGCCGTCTCTTCCGAGAAGTCACGGTGCTGCGCAATCTCGCGGCCCAGGAAAATCTGCTCTTCCTTTTTCCCAAAGGTCAGCGGCCCCAGACGGCTCATCCCGTATTCGCAGACCATCTTCCTCGCCAGATCGGTCGCGCGCTCGATGTCGTTCCCGGCTCCCGTCGTCATCTGCTTCAGGTAGATTTCTTCCGCGATCCGGCCGCCCATCAGAATAGCCAGCTGCGTCTCCAGGTAGTCCTTGGTCACCGTATGCTTATCGTCTTCCGGCAACTGCATCGTCACGCCCAGTGCCATTCCGCGCGGAATAATCGTGACCTTGTGCAGCGGATCCGCGTGAAGCCGCAACGCTGCAACCAGCGCGTGCCCGGCTTCGTGATAAGCGGTGACCCGCTTCTCCTCGTCGGTCAGCAGCATCGACTTGCGCTCCGCGCCCATCAGCACCTTGTCCTTCGCCTGCTCAAAATCGAGCATCAGGACCGACTTTCGGTTGTAACGCGCCGCATTCAGAGCCGCTTCATTGACCATGTTGGCGAGATCGGCGCCCGAAAAACCCGGCGTTCCACGCGCCAGAACCCGCAGATCCACATCGTCCGCAATCGGAACCTTGCGAGCATGAACCCGCAGAACCTCTTCTCGCCCCCGAACATCGGGACGACCCACAACCACGCGCCGATCGAAGCGTCCAGGCCGCAACAGCGCCGGATCGAGCACATCGGGCCGGTTGGTGGCCGCAACCAGAATCACTCCGTCATTCGATTCGAAGCCGTCCATTTCAACGAGCAACTGGTTCAGCGTCTGTTCGCGCTCATCGTGACCGCCGCCCAGTCCAGCGCCGCGATGCCGCCCAACCGCGTCAATCTCGTCGATGAAGATGATGCACGGAGCGTTCTTCTTGCCCTGCTCAAACAGATCGCGGACGCGGCTCGCGCCCACGCCGACAAACATCTCAACGAAGTCAGATCCGGAAATGGAGAAGAACGGAACGTTCGCCTCGCCGGCAACAGCCCGCGCCAGCAGCGTCTTGCCGGTTCCCGGAGGCCCAACCAGCAGCACGCCTTTCGGAATGCGTCCGCCCAGCTTCTGAAACTTCTGCGCCTCGCGCAGAAACTCGATGATCTCCTTCAGCTCCTCCTTGGCCTCATCGACGCCCGCAACGTCCTTAAACGTGACCTTCTTCTGTTGCATCGAGAGCAGCCGAGCCCGGCTCTTGCCGAACGAAAGCGCCTTGTTTCCACCGCTCTGCATCTGACGGATCATGAAGAACCACAGCAGGGCGATCAGGATGAGCGGCGAGAACTGCAGAAGCCATCCCCACCAGCTGCTCCCATCGGCGTTCTTCACCGTTACACTGACCTTGTTCTGATCGAGGATGTCGAAAAGGTGCGGATAGTTCGACGGAACCACGACGTGGAAGGCGCCCTTGTCCGCACGAAAATGACCGCGCACTTCAGGGCCATTGACGGTGACGTCAGCCACTTGGTTCGACTCCACATCGCCCAGGAACTGAGAAAATGTAACTTCCTGCTCGTGCCCGCCCATCGCCCCGTTTTTCTGGAACAGCTGCCACAGGACCAGAAGGCACGCAATGATGAGCACCCAGAACAGAATTTGCTTAACGGTGGAATTCACCTGGGAAAGACCTCTCTTTTCACACGCTTCAAACGATAATCCGGCCGGCCCACTCGCGGATTCACGGCCCGCCCAGCTCGAACTTCGACTCCATCACCCATTAGACGCCGCAAGGCCGCTCAGGGAGTCAGAAGACAAGCAGGGATTATGAAAGCGACCTTCCCCGGCGCCGGAGCCAGCTCTAGTGTATCCATACATTGTACTCCCCGCTCAACCCGGCACCATCCCCCGCCCATGCCACCAAAGCGTCATCGGATACACGGCCCCTGTACCATAAGTTACAAGAGATGTCTCGAACCAGCACAACCCCTTTTTCCCCTTCTGCTTCGGGCTCCATCACCCTCCGGATTCTCCCCACTTCGCTCCAGATTTTCCTCTGCTATTTCGCCATCGGGCTTCCCATGGCCGTCCTCCCCAGCGTGGTCCACCTCCAACTCCACTTCAACACCGTTTTGGCCGGCCTGGCCATCAGCGCTCAATATGTGGCCACAGTACTTAGCCGCCCGCAGGCCGGCCGCATGGCAGACCACGTCGGGGCCCGCCGCACCGTGCTCTCCGGACTCGTAGCCTGCGCCTGCTCGGGAATCTGCCTCTTCTTCTCCGGCTTCCTCAGCGCGCTACCGTTGGCCTGCGTGGCCCTGATCCTGACCAGCCGCCTCATCCTCGGCTTCGGAGAAAGCTGGCAAGCCACCGGCTCCTCCCTCTGGGGCATCGCCCGCGTCGGCCAGCGACACACCGCCCGCGTTATCTCCTGGAGCGGCATCTGCTCCTACGGAGGCCTCGCCATCGGTGCACCCATGGGTGTCTGGATCGAGAGGGTCTGGGGTCTTCAAGGCGTCGGGCTCGTCAGCGTCGCCGTCTCCGCCATCGGCCTGCTCGCAGCGTGGCCCATACCCGAAGTCGCTACCCCCAAAGGCGAATCCCTCGCATTCCGCCAGGTCCTCAACCGCGTTTTTCCCCACGGAATGAGCCTCGCCCTCGCCTCCACTGGCTTCGGCACCATCGCGTCCTTCATGGTGCTCTTCTACGCCCACCGCCACTGGGCCAACGCCGCGTTCGCCCTCACCGTTTTCGGCGCGGCCTTCATTTTCGCCCGCCTGCTCTTTGCCCACAGCATCACCCGCTGGGGTGGATTTCCCGTGGCCCGCGTCTGTCTAGCCGTGGAAATCGCCGGCCTCGCGCTCCTCTGGCTTGCGTTCAATCCCGCCCTGGCCTTCGCGGGCGCAGCCCTCACCGGTATCGGATTCTCCCTGGTCTTTCCCGCCCTCGGCGTCGAAGCGGTCAACTGCGTCACCCCCGAAAACCGAGGCTCCGCCCTCGGCATCTTTACCGCCTTCGCCGATCTCTCCCTCGGCCTCACCGGTCCGCTCGTAGGCCTGATCGTCGCAGGCCTCGGCTACTCATCCATCTTCCTCTTCGCCGCCCTCATGGCCGCAGGCGCTCTTGGCCTCACCCTCGTGCTGCCCCGGCGACCCGCCTTCGCCGGAGCCGTCCAACTAGCCCCAGCCGACTAAGCATGCTGGCCAAAACACCTCTTCTCTCTCGTGTCCTACACACCACCATCTCAATAGAGAAAACTCTGTCCCTTGAGCGAATCCCCAAAAACATGTTGAGCCCGCCTTGGGGGCACAACAAACAATTCAGGGGCGAGTCGAAAGGCCCGGGCTGAGCAAGGTCGCGTGAGCGATAGCACCGAATGGCACCTGCATTTCTCTTCTCGGACCCTCAAGAGGCCCCGAAGCGAATGCTCTAATAAGGCAGCTTGTGACGACCGAAGTCCTCATCATCGGCGCAGGCGCAGCTGGCCTGATGTGCGCCATCGAAGCTGGCAAACGGGGCCGGCGCGTCACGCTGCTTGAACACGCCGAGCGGGTGGGCAAGAAGATCCTGATCTCCGGGGGAGGCCGATGCAATTTCACGAACCTTCGCACCCGCCCGGACAACTTTCTCTCCGCCAATCCACACTTCGCTAAGTCTGCGCTCGCCCGCTACACGCCTGCCGACTTCATCGCTCTGGTCGAAGGCTATGGCATCAAGTACCACGAGAAGACGCTGGGACAGCTCTTCTGCGACGGTTCGGCCAAACAAATTGTGGCCATGCTCCTCAGCGAAGCCGCGAGGGCCGGCGTGAAAATCGTCCTCGAAGCCAGAGTTCAGGAGGTCCTGCGCAACCCGGAAGCTGGGGTCGAGTATGGTTCGGACCGCCCCCGCTTCCGAGTCGCAACTAACACCGCCACCTACACCGCAACTAACCTTGTTATTGCTACCGGCGGCCTCTCCATCCCTAAGATGGGCGCTACCGGCTTCGGTTACGACATCGCGCGCCAGTTCGGCATTCCCGTTCGCGAACCCCGCCCCGCTCTTGCGCCTCTGACACTCGGGGGCGCGGAGCTCGCCACCTTCGCCGAGCTGACCGGGCTCTCGGCCGAGGTGATTTCGTCCTGCGGCAAGCGGAGCTTCCGCGAAAAACTCCTCTTCACACATCGAGGCCTGAGCGGGCCGGCGATCCTGCAGATCTCCTCCTACTGGAACGGCGCGGAACCCATCAAAATCGACTGGGCGCCCGACCACGTTCTGCTCGGCGCCCTCCGCGAGCCTAACGCCCGCCGCGATCTAACCGCCGCAAAGACAGCTTTGCGAGAGAGACTGCCCGCTCGCCTCGCCGAACGCCTGCTTGAGACAGCGCGGGTCGAAAATTGGACTAACCGTGGCCTCGAAGAGTTAGAACGCCAACTTCACGCCTGGACATTCACCCCAACGGGCAGCGAAGGCTTCGAGAAGGCGGAAGTGACCGCGGGCGGTGTGGACACCGGCGCGCTTTCCGCGCAAACGATGGAATGCCGGGATGTGCCGGGGCTTTACTTCATTGGCGAAGTGGTCGATGTGACTGGGCACCTGGGCGGATTCAATTTTCAGTGGGCGTGGGCTTCGGGGGCGGCGGCGGGGCGCGCGGTTTGAGATCCTGGACGGTTCCGGATCCGCGCCAGCAGAGCGAGTCGCCAGGAGTGAGAAGCTAAGGGCTGAGAGCTGGCCGCTAAAACCAGCGAGTCATCAGAACCTTCTGTTCCGTGTAAAACGACACGGCATCCTTCCCGTGCGCGTGGAGATCGCCGAAGAACGAATTCTTCCATCCGGCAAACGGGAAAAACGCCATCGGGGCGGCGACCGTCATGTTTACCCCGACCATCCCCACCTCGACGCGGCTCTGATACTCTCGCGCCGCTTTGCCGCTGTTCGTGTAGATCGTGGTCGTGTTGCCAAAGTCCGACGAATTCACCAACTGAATCGCATCGTCGAGCGTTTCCGCGCGCAGCACCGTGAGCACCGGTCCGAAAATCTCCTCGCGCACAACGGTTGCGGTCGGGTTCACGTGATCCAAAACTGTAGGCCCCACAAACGCGCCCTCCGGATCGGTTTCGACTGAACGCCCGTCGCAGATGGGCTTGGCGCCCTCGGCGATGCCCTTTTCGATGTAGCCGAGCACGCGCTTTTTCTGGTCATGAGTGACCAGCGGCCCGACGGAGACACCCTCCTCCATGCCATCGCCCACCTTCAGCGCCTTCGCCTTCTTCACCAGCAGATCGAGCAGCGGCTCCGCGACATCGCCCACCGGAACCAGAACGCTGCCTGCCAGGCACCGCTGCCCCGCGGCTCCAAACGCGGACCCTATAATCGCCTCGACTGTCTGCGGCAAATCCGCATCCGGCATGACGACTAGGTGATTCTTCGCCCCGCCCAGCGCCTGCACTCGTTTGCCATGCGCAGCCGCTTCCTTATAGACAATCTTCGCTACCGGCGTCGAGCCGACAAAAGAGATCGCCTTGATGAGCGGATGCTCGAGCAGCGCCTCCACCACCTCGCGGCCGCCGTGCACCAGCTGGATCACGTTCGCCGGAAGCCCTGCCTCCAGGAGCAGCTCCACCACACGCGTCGGCGTCATGGGAACCCGCTCCGACGGCTTCAACAAAAACGTGTTCCCCGCCGCAATCGCGAAGGGATACATCCAAAGGGGCACCATCGCCGGGAAATTAAACGGGGTGATGCCTGCACACACTCCGATGGGCTGCCTTACCGTGCGGCAATCGATCCCCTTCGCGACGTCGTTGAGCGAGTCGCCCATCATCAGCGACGGCATGCCGCACGCCACCTCGACCATTTGAATGCCGCGCTTCACCTCTGTCTTCGCGTCTTCAAGCGTCTTGCCGTTCTCGCGGGTGAGGATTGTGCCGAGTTCTGTTACATTTTTTTCGAGTAGAGCCTTGAAGCGGTAGAGGGGCTGTACCCGATCCACTACCGGCACCTCGCGCCATTCGAGCCACGCTGCGTGCGCCGCTTTCGCCGCGCGGTCCACATCCGCCGCGCCTGCGTAAGGCAGCAGCGCGATGGTCTCGCCGGTCGCGGGGTTGATAATCGGCTGCTGCGTTTTGCCCTCGGGGGCCATCCACCGCCCCGCAATGTGCGACGAAGTTAGGGCAACATCCGCGATCACTGTGCTCATGCTTCTTCTCCTGCCATTTCTGCAATGGGTGCTTTCACCGCGGCGCCGCGCATCAGCGCTACATAGATCGTGCCAGAAACGAAGAATCCCACAAACCAGGCATAGTCGTAAAGCCAGTGGGCTGGCGGAACAAAACGCCCGATCAATACCAGGCCGACACCGGTCACCAGCGCCGCCATTCCTTTTGGATTGACTCCGCTCCGGTACTCATAAATCCCATTTCGCATGTAGAGCGATTCGAGGTCGAGCCGCTTTCCGCGGATCACAAAATAGTCGGCGACCATGATTCCTGCCACCGGACCCAGCAGGCCGGAATACCCCACGAGCCAGCCGAAAATATAGTTGTTGAAGCTCGACAGCAGCTTCCACGGCATCATCGCGAGGCCGAGAAATCCGGTTATCAGTCCGCCGGTCCGGAACGAAATCCACTGTGGGTTGAGATTCGAAATGTCGTTGGAGGGCGACACGACATTTGCCGCGACGTTGACGTTCAAGGTCGCAACCAGCAGCGCGATCATCGCGATAAACGCCACTACTGGCTGATGAAATTTCCCCATCAGCTCAATCGGGCTCCAGATGGCGTGGCCGAAAATTACGGCGGAGGCGGAAGTGACAGCGATACCGATAAAGGAGTAGAGCGTCATCGCTACCGGCAGTCCGAACGCCTGCCCGACGACCTGAGCGTGCTGGTCTTTCGAGTAGCGCGTGAAATCCGGAATATTAAGCGCCAGCGTCGCCCAGTAGCCCACCATGGCCGTCAGCGACGGAAAGAAGAAGCCCAGAAACGCGCCCGTCGAATGAAAGTGGCTGGGTTCCGACAGCATCGGCCCAAACCCGCCCGCCTTGTGCAGCGCAAAGAAGAGCAGCAGCAGCGACATTACCAGCATGAACGGCGCGGAAAATCCTTCGAGGAAGCGGATGCTCTCGACGCCCTTCCACACCACGGCCATATTGAGCGCCCAGAAACCCAGAAAGCACGCCCACACCGACCACGGGGCTGACTCCACTCCGGGCCAGATCACCACCAGCATGGCGTGAATCGCCTGTCCGCCAATCCACGACTGAATCCCGAACCATCCGCACGCCACAATCGCCCGCAAAATTGCCGGCACATTCGCGCCGCGCGTTCCGAACGACGCCCGCACCAAAACTGGGAAGGGAATGCCATACTTCGCGCCCGCATGGGCGTTGAGCAAGAGCGGGATGAGGACAATCAGATTCCCGAGCAGAATTGTTGCGAGCGCCTGCTTCCAGTCCATGCCGCCCGCAATCAGGCCCGAGGCCAGCATGTAGGTGCTGACCTCCATCGACATCGAAAACCACAACGATATGTAGTTGTAGGTTCCCCATGTGCGGTGCACGGGCGTTGTAGGCGCAAGGTCTGCGTTGTAGAGGCTGCTGTCGGGAGCGATCACTGCCAGGCGCCTCCGCGCGCCGCCCTACACAAGTACTGCCCACGGCCCACTTTGCCTAAGAACTTCCCTCCCTCGACAATCAGCTCTCCGCGCGAGTAAACCTGCTTTGCATTGCCGCGCACCCTGAACCCCTCAAACATGGAGTAGTCACAGCGCATGTTGTGCGTCTTCGCGCTGATGGTGTGCTCCGCCTGCGGATCCCAGACCACCAGATCGGCGTCCGACCCCGCAGCGATCATCCCCTTCTTTGGATACATCCCGAAAATCCGAGCCGGGGCGGTCGCGGTAATCTCCACAAACCGATTCAGCGAAATCTTTCCCGCGTTCACCCCATGGTGATGGATCAGCTGCATCCGGTTCTCAATCCCAGGGCCGCCGTTGGGGATCTTCGTGAAATCGTTCACGCCCAGAATCTTCTGATCCTCAAAACAAAACGGACAATGATCGGTCGACACCACCTGCAGATGATCGTCCTTTAATCCATCCCATAACTTTGGTTGATTCTTCTTCTCCCGCAGCGGCGGCGTGAAAACCCACTTCGCGTCCTCAAACGAGTTGTGATTCATCGTCTCTTCGAGCGACAGCAGCAGGTATTGCGGACACGTTTCCGCAAACGCCGGGAGCCCGCGATCCCGCGCCTCCCGCACCTGGTTCAGCGCGTCTTCGCTGGAGAGGTGCACGATATACACGGGCGCTCCCGCCATCTCCGCCATCGCAATGGCCCGTTGCACGGCCTCGGCCTCGGCGATTGTCGGCCGCGTCAGGGCGTGGTAAATGGGAGCCGTCTTTCCCGCGGCCAGCGCCTGCTGCACAATCACGTCGATCACCGACCCGTTCTCCGCATGCATGCAGATCAGCGCGCCGTTCTTTGCCGTCTGCTGCAGAGCCTTGAAAATCGTCGCGTCATCCACCATCAGCACGCCGGGGTACGCCATGAACAGCTTGAAACTCGCCACGCCCTCGCGCACCATGTCGTCCATGTCTTCGAGGCCGGAAGTGCCGAGGTCCGTGACGATCATGTGCAGCCCGTAATCGATGCAGGCGTTGCCCGCGGCCTTCTTCCACCAGGTGTCAAGAGCGCTGCGCATCTTCGTGCCTTTGGCCTGGATGGCGAAGTCGACGATCGTGGTCGTTCCGCCTATGGCAGCGGCGCGGGTTCCTGTTTCAAAATCGTCGGCTGAGGTCGTTCCGCCAAACGGCATGTCAAGATGCGTGTGCGCGTCGATTCCGCCGGGCAGAATCAGCATCCCCGCAGCATCGACGACGGTATGGCCTGTTGGATCGATGCTGGCGCGCACGTCTTTGACGGTCTCGCCCTCAATCAGGACATCCGCGGGGAAGGTCTTCTCCGCAGTGACGACCGTGCCGTTCTGGATCAGAAGTCCCATGCGCTCGTCATCCGTGTTTAGCTAATGTTGCGTGATGGGCGGAGGCGCGCATTCCCCGCTCGTCCGCTCCGCCCAAGTCTCTGCTGTCTTGCCTGTCGCTACTTCCACCATCGTGATGCAATCCTCTACCGGGCAAACCAAGGAGCAAAGATTGCAGCCCACGCACTCCGTCTCGTCGATGCGGGGGATCCTCGCTAACGGCGTCGCGCCGTTACCATTCGCCGGGTTGGCGTGTGAGTCGAGCTTAGGAATCGGAGTCACTGCGATGCTTGCCCGGGTCGCTGCCTCAACCGAAGCGGGCGTCGTGTGCAACTCGACGTGCCCATCCACCGGCCCCGTTACTCGGTCAAGATGAATGCACTGGTGCGCGCCATCCCAGCAAGCGATATAGCAGAGCTCGCACCCAATGCACTTCGCTTGATCAATGCGTGCCACGATTTTGTAACTGAGATTGAGATGTTTCCACTCCGTTACCTTCGGCACGACGATCCCGCGAAAATCCTCAATGGACGAATAGCCTTTTTCATTCATCCAGTTCGAGAGACCATCCGCCATGTCCTCGACGATCCGGTAGCCGTAATGCATGGCCGCCGTGCACACCTGCACCGTACCGCAGCCCAGAAGTATGAACTCCGCCGCATCTTTCCACGTTGCAATCCCGCCGATGCCCGAAATCGGCAGGCCGGATGTTTCAGGGTCGCTGGCTACTTGCTGCACCATATTCAACGCGATCGGTTTCACCGCCGGCCCGCAGTATCCGCCATGCGAGCTCTTCCCATCCACATTCGGCCGCGGCGTCAAAGTGTCCAGATCGATCCCGGTTATCGAATTAATTGTGTTGATCGCCGACACAGCATCCGCCCCGCCCCGCTTCGCCGCCCGTGCAATCACCCGAATATCCGAAATGTTCGGGGTCAGCTTCACAATCACCGGCGTCCGCGCCTTCTCCTTCACCCACGCCGTAATCATCTCGGTGTACTCGGGCACCTGCCCCACCGCCGACCCCATCCCGCGCTCGCTCATCCCGTGAGGACACCCAAAATTCAGCTCCAATCCATCCGCGCCCGCGTCCTCCGTCTGCGCCACAATCGTGTGCCACGCCTCGCGCTTCGACTCCACCATCAGCGACGCAATCACAGCATTCTGCGGATACCACTTCTTCACCTCCGCAATCTCGCGCAGGTTTACTTCAAGCGGTCGATCGCTGATCAGCTCAATATTGTTGAACCCCATCATCCGCTGCCCGTTCCAGTCGACGGACGAGTAGCGCGACGACACATTCACGATCGGCTCCCCAATCGTCTTCCACACCGCGCCGCCCCATCCCGCGTCGAACGCGCGCATAATCTGCTCCCCGCAATTCGTCGGCGGAGCCGAAGCCAGCCAAAACGGATTCGGCGAACGAATCCCCGCAAAATTTACGGCAAGATCAGGCGTGCGATTTCCGAGTTTGCCATTGGCTTGCCCGTCGGTCCGGTTAGGAGTCACGTTCGAACGCCTTTCTCTGTGCTCTCTGTGTCCTCTGTGGTAAATATCTCCAAAGCCTTCGCCATTGCAATCCCCGCCCGCTTCCCATCCGCGACCGCATCCACCACTTCGCGCCCGCCGTTCACGCAGTCTCCACCGGCGAAATATTTCGGATTCGACGTCAGCCCCGTCGCGCGATCCACCGCAACGCGCCCGT
>Ga0181531_10001812_pt1 | contig 13376 bp, 14 predicted proteins | sample PEATcosm2014_Bin_38_FD_119743 | JGI IMG/M metagenome (GOLD analysis project Ga0181531, IMG submission 119743) | Peatland microbial communities from MTU Mesocosm Facility, Houghton, MI, USA - PEATcosm2014_Bin11_10_metaG | ecosystem: Environmental > Terrestrial > Soil > Wetlands > Peat | place... | reverse complement strand
CGCAAAGTGACGCGCAGATTCGACAGTTCTTGCAGGATCGATGCCGGAGCCAGTTCGGCACCTGAAGGTACAAGCGCGCTCTCGTCCGTCGCCGCATCGATTTCCGCGTCCGCTGGCGCCTCGATATAAGCAGCCTCAGCGTGGCCACTGTGAGGATCGCTTAGATCTTCGATACCATCCCCGGATTGGATCCGCTCCGCGCGATCGTATTCTGTTGTCGATAATTCAATCGCCGGCGCAATTCGAGCGGAACGATCTGCTCCGAGGGTCGCCGTTTCCGGCTCGCTGGTAACTTCAGAGGCAAGATTGCTTGGAGTCGTTCTTTCTGGAGCAGATGTTCGATGGGAAAAAAGTAAAGCCGCTTCTTCTGCCAGGCTTCTGTGAAGACCGTTCTCTGCCGCTACCGAAAAACCGTTCGTCGGCGATTCACCCGGCGTATCTGCAGCGTTTGCGGATGGGCTCCGGTCTGGGAGTTCCGCGCCGGATCGCCGTCTCGCTAATGAATGCCAGTCTCCGTTCCGTTGATCGACTGCGGCATCGGTTTCTCCCGGCTCGATCCGTTCCTTTGCAATTTTCTTCGCTTGCGGCGCAGCCACGAAGTTCGATGCTGTGGCGTCCGCATCAGGCGGCTCCTTCCGCTCAGGCCATAGCCCTTCTTGCTGGCTCATCAGCCACATCGAAGCCCAACTGCGCTGCAGCCGTTCTCCCGGACGCAATTCGTCAGCGGCGCAGTGTTCGCACGGCGACGCTGCGTCCGCCTTCACACTGCCGCACTTTGGACAAGCAGTTTCCGGAACAGGATCTGCAGCGGGAGTTGTCGGCGCCTCCGTGGCAGTTTCCGATTCGGGCGATTGAACACGAGCATTGTGTTCTTGAATCGTGAACGCAGCCGAAAGCAGTCCCTGAAAGGATTGTTCGTCCAGGGTGAGCGGCGGGCGCGTCAATTTAGGCCGACTCGAGGGCATGGCTCGGGCGGGGGAGAATATCGTCCAGTCTGACACCATTGTAGTGCAAGTGCACTCGAGGAAAAAGAGAGAAAAACGGTCGTTTTGGGAGCGAAATTTCAAAAAAAAACGCAAAAACGGGACGTTTTACGAGAATTTTCTTAACTTATTTGCTGATTTTCGACCTAAGTATCTGATTGTTCGTCACCTTCACCCCGGCGAAGATATGGCGAACCTCTTGCTTATACAAGAACGGTCGCGACCCCAAGACTGAACTGAAGGAGCAGGCGAAACGCCCATGATTAACCTCAACGAAATCAAAATTACACCGCGAGACCAGCAGGTACTTCACCTTCTAGTACAAGGATGCAGCAACAAGGAAATCGCGAGCCATCTGAATATCAGTCCGCGAACCGTAAAACAGCACCTGCGCACGTTGTTCTTGCGCGCAGGCATAAAAGAAGGCCGGAAGCGCGTCAAACTCGCGACCGCCATGTTCATCAAGGAGCAGATGCCGCCATGCAACCCCGTGATCGATTGACCGCTAAAGAAATCCAGGTCGCAACTTTGGTCTGGCAAGGTCTGACCAACAAAGACGTAGCGCGCGTCCTCGGAACAACTGAGCAGGTCGTCAAGAACTACTTGCGGACGACCTTTGACAAGCTCGGAGTTTGGACCCGTCTTGAGCTCGCTCTCTACGTCGCCAATCACGGCGGGGACCGCTGGCAATTGGAGGCTGCGAGCAGTCTGCGGCCGCAATCATCGACATTTGCCGCATCCGCCATCGCGCCACTCGCCAAGGAAGAAACACTGGCGGCATCCGCCGCTTCCGGGGGCACACCCTAAGGCGCGAGAAGTTCGCAGGAAGCCGAGGGGCTCTCGCCCCGTTGGCAATAACGTCGGCGCTGGCACGGGAGGGCCTGATCATGGGCGTACCGCTGGCAGCAAAGTAGGACTTCTCTCGACAGCAGGAAGCGAGGCGACCGGGGGGGAGCTTAATCATCAGCTCCCCAACCTCATCACAAGGCTGCTCCGTCTCAGATAGTCATAGGCTTCCTTTGAAATAACTGGCCCAGCCTTTTCCCGGTGGAGGTGGGGTGCCTCGGTGGAATTGTTTCCTGAACAAGGACCTCTGGCGGAAATGAATTTCACACAGAGAATCGTCCTCCGGCCGCACGAGCGCGGATCGACCCTCTGTGGAGCAAGGGGAACGAAGATAGGCCGCGGTGAGTAAGATATGCAATGTCAATAAGATAGCGGCCGAGATTCTTCCCCGAGTCGTCGCTGAAATTAACCCTTGGCTTGCACCCATCGGGGTAATCAAATTGCTGTGTTACGGATGCGCCGCCTTGCTCGCGGTGGGCCTTTCAGAGTTGTACCAGTTGAGACCCGAAACTAGAGGTAGGCATGGTTTACAAGGACATTTTCTGGATGGCTTGCGACTCAACCGAGCAGTTGCGAGCGGAATATGGACCTTTCCATACCCGCGAAGAAGCCGAACTTGAGGCCCGCAAACTTGGGTTCGGGTACCTTCTGCGCTATGAACATATTCTGGGTCCGGACGAGGAAATCGAAGAAGTGCGCTGTGTCTTCATCGAACTCCCCGATACTCAGACCGGGGCCAGGCCGGGAGTGACGTTTCATACGCGCTGCGCTAGTTGCGGCGAGACCGAGACTCACGAATTACCTTGGATGGCTGAGGTCTGGGCCGACATCCATGAGTTTGAACACACCCGCCACAAGGTCAGGCTGTTCGAACATGCCCGCGGAGAAGGTTTGAGAGAGATTGCCGGTTGGCGCGGCCACGCGGCCTGATCGTCGCAGCAAGCGCTCGCACCAGTCTGATTTCCGGATCCCAAACAAGCCATAACTGACTCGCCCGCAGAACGTCGTCCGCGATCCATTCGCATCTCCGAATCCCGATCATCCTCGATTTCGCTTTCGATCCGATTTCGATTCCATTTTTCCATTATTTTCCTTTCTCGGTTGTGAGCCATCACTTCGCTTCGTCCGATTGCTTCGCGGTTGCGACAGCGTTTGCGCAGACCGGATAAAAGCCAATTTGCGGGACGGACGATTGTCCGAGCCGCGGTAGTGGATAAAATTGGCGAAAGCGAATTATTGAAAAACAGCATCGTCTTATGTAATCTGCTCGCACTCAACGCCGAATCCTGAAAAACTCGCGTCACGGTTTATGGCGTCCATGGGAGAAGTGAATCGGGTGTCGTTTTTCGATGATCTGGATCGGGGATCTCGGTCAGATGTCCTTCGGGCTGACACTGAACTGGTTCATGGCACGGAAGTAATTCTATGGCTCGCTGACCGATCTCGGCTGCAGTTTTTAAGCGGATGTCTGTTCATGGGGATGCAGTTTTCATCACAAAGTCGTTACTCGATCCTTGCTCTCAATAGCGGGGCTTAGCCGGGCATCGGTGGCAGTGGACTCGATGCAATGAGGGAATCATGGCGATCAATGTGTTAAAAGTGCAGCGATTCAGCGTCGTCTCCCGCAAGGCATTTGGCGATGTCGTGGCAGCGTTTGAGAGGCTCGTCGGGCATCCAGACATGGGCATCTTCCGAAAGAATATGAGTGAAACAAAGACTTTCGCGGAACTGGAAAAGGTAGTGGACCGCGCTGTGGGCTCCTCTGGCTTGATGGAATTCGGACGTTTCGACCTCGGTGAAGTGGTTCGGAAGAAAAATGGAACGCTGCAATCTGTTCGATTCCTGGTAGGGAATCCCGTGATCATGTGCGCGATGGTGCAACACGTGCCCGACGCTGGATCTTACGCTCCGGTAACGATCTTGATCGACGAGCGCCCTGATGGGGTGCATCTCTCGTACGATCGCATGGCGAGTTTCCTGGCCCGTTATGAAAATGCCGAAGCATTAAAAGTTGCTCGATCATTGGATACAAAAGTGGAATCGGCGCTTATGCAGGCGGCGGGTCAACACAGCGAACAAAAAGCCAGCTAGCGACGAGTTTCGTCTTGCCATCTTTTGGCGAGCCTGGGACTCTGGGGCTCCGACACAGAAAGAGCCACCCTTCCTCTTTGCTCAGACTGCGGTGCTGCTGCTTTTTGTGGTGCTCACGATACTGGCTGTGAAGCAGTTTCACTCTGAGACGGCACACGCGCGTTGATTGCTTAGCTCGCTGCGCACCCAAGACAGAATCCAGCAAGCGGTATGCAGGATCACGACCAAGGATGGATCGGGTCGAGCAGCCAATGCCCCGTGTCCGACGGACGCTCTAGAGAAATTCTTGTGATGGGCGCGTTTTCCGCGAGCACTTCGCGCTCCTACTGAACGGCGTTGCCATACGTTGGCACACCTTGCTGCACGAGGTAAAGCAGAGCCTGTCCGCGGGACGACCAGTCGCTCTGTGGGTACTTGGAGATGAGTTGCTCCGACAGCGCAATGGCTTGATTCTTTGATTGATCCGATTTCTTGGGTTGTTCTTCCGTCTTGTAAATTTCAATCAGCGCGGCGCGCCTTGACGCAGCGTTATAAAGAGCTTGCGGGGCGGCCGGTGACTCCGGATGCTCCTTCACGTACTTTTCGTAGATTTCCGCTTCTTTGTCGGGACACTTTGACGATCCCTGCCAGTCCCCGCACAACTTATTCTCGATAAGATGGAACGCAGCGAGTTGCGCCCACCGGCTGTCGGGAAATTTCTTCATGACCAGTTTCATGGGCTCCTCATCCATACCCGTGCGCAACAACGGGTCTTTCTCGCGCGCCGAGGGACGGGAGAGCATATCGGCCCGGTCAACCTGCCACTTGATGTCCGCGGCGCGATAAAGAGCCTCGCCCGCAAAAGGAGAGGTTGGGAACATGTCGAAGACCCTTCGATAAAGGTGAAGTGCATCCTGCGCCGCGCCGCGCCGACCGTGGCGGCGTCCGGCTTCGTCTTCGGAATCGGCAGCCGCCCCAAAAACAATGCGATCCCCATTCGGAGTTGTTGGCCAGACAATGCCGCTATCGAGGATCCACCCGCTGATGGTCTTTCCTTCGTCATCGTCATCGCTGATAAACGCGGGATCGAGGGGGTGAGACGTGCCGAGGAGGGCTTCGACATGAATCCAGTTGCGGCTGCGGTCCAGGAGAATGAGTTCGCGCCCGCGATCGAGCTGGCCAAGCTTGCTGGAACTGTTGTCGGGTGACAAATAGATGATGGCCTCACGAATGATCGTGCCGCGATCCGCTGCCAGCAGCAGCGAGTTTCCAAGCGCAAGGAAGACAATGTAAGTCAGAAATCTAAGCGTCCGATTCACGGCGATTCTTGGCTCCGAAAACGAGAGTAGCACGTGAAGTAAGATGCGGGGAGCCGATCGCAACGGCGCCTCCCGGCTTGTCGAATTCTCCGAAAAATCGTGCGTGGCTGCCAGCCGGAAGTGGAATGCTGTTGACAGGCATCAGAGCCTTGGAGTACACGAGGAGGTTCTCAGGCGGCCGGGGCATACGGATTTCAGTGTTCAACTACCATGCAGAGTCATGAAATGCGACGAACAAAGGGCCGGCCGTGACGTCACAAGGAGACGTGTCCCAGATCACTATCCGCGATCTCAAGAGCATTGACGACCTCATTCAGTTGAAGGCGGTGGAAAGAGAAGTTTGGGGCATGGCAGACGAAGACAGCCTGCCGCTCACTCTGGCGATTGCCTGCAGGGCGGCCGGCCATATTTTCGTTGGCGCGTTCGATAAGAACAAGCTCGTCGGCTTTGCCTTCGGATTCATGGGTCGCGAACGTGGGCATATCACAATTCATTCCCATATGCTGGCGGTTCTGGACCCTTATCGACAATTCGATCTGGGGTCGCGTCTGAAACAGGCACAAAGGGAGCGTGCGATGGCGATGGGGATTCATGAGATGACGTGGACGTTTGATCCCCTACAGAGTCGCAACGCGCATTTCAATTTCTCCAAACTTGGGGTTGTCTCCGACGCGTACAAAGTTGATTTTTACGGTCCAGAGACCTCGTCGATTCTGCACCAAAACGGGACGGACCGCTTGTGGGTGCGATGGGTTCTTGATTCACGCCGAGCAAAGGCTCGGCTAGCCGGAAGGAACGGACGGTCCGAAACGCTGGATGCCATGCGCTTGTTGGCTCCATTAGTGCGTTTTGATCCCAGCGGAGAGCCGGCGCGCGCCAACCTGCGTGAATCTCTGGATCGCCAAAGATTGAGTATCGAGATTCCGGGCGACATCCTCGAAGTGGAACGTTCCAATATGGAACTGGCGCGCGAATGGCGCGAAGCGACTCGATGGGCGTTCCGCGAGGCGGTGAAAGCGGGTTTCTTTGTAGCGGAGTTCTGTCGCTCAATCAGGGGCCAGCAAGGCCCGGGCGTCTATCTGCTGCAAAAGGGCAGCGTCGGGGAGTTTGTCCCCGAGGCGCTCGACACTGCCGAAAGAAAAATCTGAGAGCGACAGCGGGACGACGCGTAGAATTTGTTCGCGTCGATTTGAGAGCTGCGGGCCATCCACTCCCGCTACGAGTTTCTATACTGACCTATATATCGAGGATCATCCATGAGTGAAACTACCGTTGCGCAAACTAACATCGACTCTGTTCTTGACGAGCAGAGGAGTTTTCCCCCGCCGCCTGAATTTTCAGCGAAGGCGCAGATCAAAAGCTTGGCGGAATACGAAGCGCTGTACAAGGAATCCGTAGAGCAGCCGGAAAAATTCTGGGGGCGTGTAGCTGGCGATCTGCACTGGTTCAAGAAGTGGGACAAGGTCTTGGAATGGAAAGCTCCGTGGGCGAAATGGTTTCTCGGCGGACAGATCAATCTCTCCTATAACTGTCTGGACCGCCACGTCGCCAGCGCGCGAAAGAACAAGGCGGCATTAATCTGGGAAAGCGAACCGGGCGAAATCCGTACCTATACCTATCAACAGCTGTGGAAAGAAGTGCAGAAGTTCGCGAACGTCCTGAAGGAATTAGGAGTCCGCAAGGGGGATAGAATCGCGATCTACATGGGTATGACGCCCGAGTTACCCATTGCTATGCTTGCCTGCGCGAGGATCGGCGCGACGCACTCGATCGTGTTTGGCGGATTTTCCGCGAACGCACTCGTCGATCGCATCCACGATTCGCACGCGGTTGCGGTGATCACGCAGGATGGCTCGTATCGTCGGGGCGCCGAGGTCAAGTTGTTTCCTGTCGTGGAGGACGCGCTCAAGTCTTGTCCGTCGGTGAAGCATGTTGTTGTTTACAAACGCACGGGAACGCCAATCAATATGACAGCGGGCCGTGATCACTGGTGGCACGAATTGATGGCGAAGGCATCGGATGATTGTCCTGCCGAACCGCTGGATGCCGAGCATCCGCTGTATATCCTCTACACGTCAGGAACGACAGGCAAACCGAAAGGGATCGTGCACACCACGGGTGGATATTCCGTGGGAACCTATCTGACAACGAAGTACGTCTTCGATCTTCGCGAGGAAGACACTTACTGGTGCACTGCCGACATCGGCTGGGTGACGGGACATAGCTACATTGTGTATGGCCCACTGCAATGTGGGGCCACGAGTCTCATGTACGAAGGGGCGCCCAATTGTCCCGAACCGGACCGTTTCTGGTCGATTATCGACCGGCACCAGGTCAATGTCTTTTACACGGCGCCCACGGCGATTCGAACTTTTGCGAAGTGGGGCGACGAGTGGCCGAAGAAGCACAAGATGGAAAGTCTTCGGTTGCTGGGGACGGTTGGCGAACCAATCAATCCCGAGGCGTGGATGTGGTATCGCGAAGTCATCGGTCATAACCGCTGTCCAATCGTCGACACGTGGTGGCAGACGGAAACTGGCGCAATCATGATCACGCCGATTCCAGGGGCGATTGCGACCAAGCCGGGTTCAGCGACGCGTCCATTTTTTGGCGTCGTACCGGAGATCGTGACCATGGACGGCAGTCCGGTGCCACTGGGTTCGGGAGGGTACCTCGTCATTCGTCAGCCTTGGCCGTCCATGCTGCGCACCATTTACGGCGATCCGGATCGCTACGTGCAGCAGTACTGGTCGCAAATTCCGGGAACGTACTTTACGGGCGACGGGGCGCGGAAAGATAAAGACGGATATTTCTGGATCATGGGGCGCGTCGATGACGTTCTGAATGTTTCTGGCCACCGGCTCAGCACCATGGAAGTCGAGTCGGCGTTGGTCGCGCATGAAAAGGTAGCGGAAGCCGCTGTGGTCGGGCGTCCGGACGAGATCAAGGGGCAAGCGATCTCAGCGTTTGTCACTCTGGAGCAGGGAGTCAAGCCTACGGACGAACTGAAAGAAGAACTGAAGAAGTGGGTGGCCAAGGAAATCGGGTCCCTCGCCAAGCCCGACGACATTCGATTCACGGACCTGTTGCCAAAAACGAGAAGCGGAAAGATCATGCGTCGCTTGTTGCGTGAACTGGCAAGCAGCGGTGAAGTCAAGGGCGATACCACAACGCTGGAAGATTTTGGCGTGATCGCAAAGCTGAAGGAACAGGACGAAGTTTAGAGAACTGATGGCGGCGCGATTCGAATTTTGAACAAATCGTGAGAAGTTCTGGGGGGCGCTGGCTTATCGGGTCTGCGTTTCAACGGACTGACGTTGTTCACGCATCAACTGCAGGAAGGATTCAACCGGAACTTGAAACTTGTGCCGAAAGAGTTCAACTAGCGAATCCTCGTGTTCCGCCGTAGTCACGGATCCTGCTCCAGACGGCGATGAGTCCTGCGAAGCAACCACATGAAAGCGCGCGAAATCGTCCGATACGGTTTCAAGGCCCTCAGGTTCGACCTGTAGCTCGGGAGCCTTGTCGGGATTAGTCCGTAGCGTCGTGATCATGCGGTGGACTTGATGGCGCTGCTCTTCGGTGGTTTGGAGGAATTGGACGCCCATGCCGAATTCGGGATGCGCGACCAGCACGATTCCTCCGGCGTGCACTTCGAGATCGCTGGTCTTGATGGAAAGAATGACGCGAGTCCCGCGCGGGAACGGGGAACTGGTTGTCAGATAGCAGCCTCCAAGACTGAGATCGGTGAGCCGACAGTTCACCGGCGGGTCGTCTTGTTCGGGTTCAGGAAGTTGCTGGTTCAGCCATTGCCTGAGAGCGTTGCGCTGTTCGTCGCTGGGATTTTTGAACCGTACGCCGGCCTGATTGCTCTGACCGCCCCAAGCTAGTTCCCCATGGATCTCGAGTCTTTCAGCCATCCCTGGCAATTCGAGTGAAAAACGCAGCAGGTTCTCCTTGGCGATGCGCCCGGAGAACTGGATGGCCATACCGCCTTCGCACAGGTCGATGGTTTTGGCTTTGTAGTTGCCGGACCCATAGCACTCGACCGGAACCTGTACCGGGACGCGCATCTGGACCCGACGCTCCCGCTTCATCAGGGCCCGGACTGCCCGGAAGCTGGCTTTGGCTCGTTCTACTGCGAACGGTTTGTGTAGAACGAAATGGGCGCCCATCTCGAAGCCACCCTTGAGGCCGAGCGCGGAATCCACTAGAACGATGGCCAAGGCACGCTTGTTAACTGGAGCCGATTGTGCCGCGCGGAGAACGCTCGTCGCCTGGGCGGCATCGGCTGCATCGACTACGATCGCTTCAAAGCGCTCCCGAGTGATCCGTCGGATCGCCGCGTCCGGCGATGCACAATGCTCAACGCCGATTTCGAGGTCGCTCAGAACCCGCCGCAGGATGCGGACCGTCTTATCGTCGGAGCTCAGCAGTAAAGATTTTAAATTCATACTTCCGAAGGCGGCTGAGAGCGGGTTCGCCGGGTCCTTGGACTGCCGGGTTGGGACACCCTCTGTTTGAACTCTAAGTCTATGAGATTCCATGGTCAACGCAATGGCCTGCTCTTACGGTTACTCTGGTCATCCTTGAGCGCCTCTACTGCCCGGGGGTCTTTCCCATCCGACAAACTTCTCTTAGGTCTCTATCGACCGATCATGACCAGGAATGAGGCCTAGTTGCTTTCGGCGCTACAACAGAGATATCTAGGCTGACTCGCGGCAAGTGCCTGTTGGTAAAGGGGATATACTAAAAAGCATAGCTCGTACCAACTTTTCTATTGACTAATGTACTAAATACCATTATTATCAATAGCTTCCATAGGGCTTGGAGGGTCTGGTACAGGCGGCGTGCTTTTCTTTCTTCAGTTGAATCCCTTAGGCCCGGCCTGGAATCAAACGAACTGACGAGTAGTGAGTTTAGGATTCATTCTCAAAATTCTAAGAGGGTACATTTTTCATGGCTAAGCGACGCGGAAATCCAAACTGGGGCAAGCCTGAGCCGATCGGGCCGGTGACCCCGACGATTACCGAATTCGAGCAGGTAGTGCACGAGTATAAGCTCTCTCCCGACCAATATTTGCGGTCGACGCGGTTGCGCGAGTGGGCGCGACGCAACAAGAATTCGAAGTACATCCCCGAGCCATTGCTCGAAGCGTGGGGATTTGAAATTGAATCGACGCTGTAAAGCGAACGATAGATACAGACAGGAAGCGGGTCGCTCTCCAGCGACCCTTTCTTTTTGCGCTTTTCCCCCTCGATGGGCAGGACTATGCTGGCCAATATGAAATTTGGTGGCCCCGATCTGGTTGGGTTGATTGTCGCGGTAAGTTTTGCGGCTGGCCTCAACGTGTACGCCACGGTCGCTACGTTGGGTCTATTGGCTCATGCGGGCATGCTGGACTTGCCTTCGGGATTGCATCTGCTCACGAGTTGGTGGGTGATCGGTGCAGCCTGTGTGCTCTTTGCCATCGAGTTTTTTGCCGACAAGATTCCAGCCTTTGACTTGTTTTGGAATGCGCTGCACACATTTGTCCGGGTTCCCGCGGCGGCGCTTATCGCCTACGGCGCCACCACACATCTTTCGCCCGAGAAGCAGTTACTGGCTACGCTGGCGGGGGGAGCGATCGCGCTGGCTGCTCATGGAGGCAAGACCGCGGCCCGGGTTGGTGTTACTCCTTCGCCAGAGCCGGTTTCGAACTTCGCGCTGAGCGCGGGCGAAGACACCCTCGCGGTGTTCCTGACCTGGTTTGCCACGCAACATCCGATTGCCGCCGCGGCAATCGTTGTGTCCTTGCTGGCAGGTATCCTGTTTGTGATTCGGTGGGTGATGCGGGCGATGAAAAAGCTTTTCCGTGGCGCGGAAAATGAAGTGTTGCCTGCCAAGCGCCGAAATCTGAACGCAGCCTGAAATCGCGAGATTTCCGTTCCTGAGTTCCGGAAGAAAAATTTATGGCTCCACATTCAGCCTTTACCGATGTTCCGACGGCAATTGAAGAAGTTCGAGCCGGTCGAATGATCGTTGTCGTGGACGACGAAGATCGTGAGAATGAAGGCGATCTCACCCTGGCAGCGGAGAAAGTCACGCCTGAGGCCATCAACTTCATGGCGAAATACGGGCGGGGTCTGGTCTGTCTGGCGATGACCGAGGAACGCCTCGAGCACCTGCGTGTCGGTCCGATGACGAACGAAAACACGTCGCAATACGGAACTGCCTTTTGCGAAGCGATCGACGCTCGCGAGGGCGTTACGACAGGCATTTCCGCATACGACCGGTCGCGCACCATCAAGGTCGCCATCGATCCGATGACCCGCCCTTCGGATCTGGCGCGGCCCGGACACGTATTTCCGCTAAAAGCGCGCAAGGGTGGCGTTCTGGTGCGTGCCGGTCAAACCGAGGCTGCCGTCGACCTGGCGCGTCTCGCCGGCATGATTCCCGCAGGTATCATCTGCGAGATCATGAAGGACGATGGGACGATGGCCCGCGTGCCCGACCTGATCGAATTCTGCCGCATTCATGAGATGAAGATGCTGACTGTGGCTGAGTTAATTCGCTATCGCATGCAGCATGAGCGTTACGTACATCGGGTGGGCGAGGCGCTGGTTGACACCAAGTATGGGGAGTTTCGCCTGATCGCCTACGAAAGCGAAATCGATGGCGGCGGATCACATATGGCGCTGATTCGCGGCGACATCAGTGACGCAGCGACGCCGGTACTGGTCAGAATGCACGCACATTGCGTGCTGGGCGACGTTTTCGGCGCGACCGGGTGCGACTGCAATCAGACGCTTGAAGCTTCGCTTAAGACCATCGCTGAGGAAGGCCGCGGTGCCTTGATTTACCTACATCAGACCTCCAAAGGCTTCGCGGCAGAGAAGATTGGGGACCAATCCTTTCTAACTTTTCATCGTGAACGGCGCCTGCCATCGTTGCCCGAGAGCGAGCGGAAGACCCATCGCGAGATCGGTCTGGGAGCCCAGATACTTTCTGACTTGAATTTGAAACGAATTCGTCTTTTGACCAACCATCCACGGCGCGTGGCCGCGCTCGAGGGTTTTGACATCGAGATCGTCGAGCAGGTGCCGGTGAAGCTTGCGGCTTCCAAGCCTCATTCCGGAAGGCGCGACCTCGGGGTCTAGAAGGGTTTCCGCGGAGTGATTTCCTCGTCCTTAATGAAAAACTGAGCGGAGCAGATAGAAGAGCCGCAGATGGTCGGCAGCAGCCCAGCCATTTGCTTTCGGGTTATCAATCCCAACGTTCCGCACGAAGGACAGGAAAGAACCGCCCAATAGGGGTCTTCTTTCTCTCCCACCTCGCCTGCATTCTCCAGCACGAACACGGTACCGGGCTCCATCTGCTCAGGAATCCACTCGTTGATGATGCTCAATTCACCGATCATCCTGCCTCCCCGTTTGCTGCGTCTATGCTCTTCGAGCGCGGCGCAGAGGCCGAACCCGCTCTGAAACGGCAATTTTTTTTCGCGATTCGACTTCGGCGCGAACCCTCCGAACTTCGTCGCTTACGCATATATCGAACATCGGCTGCCGGGAATTTTTTAACAGGTCCACTACCTGGCGCGCCGAGGTACGAAGATAAAGATGAGTGCCATCGGTCAACAGGTGATATTCGGACGAGGCGCGAACGGTGGTGGCGAGGTTTGTGCCAAACTCGCGCTGCAAAAAGCTGATTACTTTGCGCATTCGTTGCAGAGAAAAGCCCCGTCGACGCAGTTGGCAGAGCACTGCAACGGTCACGAGTTCGTCCCAGTTGTAAATGCGACGATGCCCCCTGCGACTGGGCGCCACAATGCCGCGCTCATCCCACCACTGCAGTTGGCGCGCCGTGATTCCGGTGAGCGCAATTACGTCGTTGGATGTAAATTCTTGCTGCATTCTGAGCGCGTCCTGTTTGAAACAATTGCGGATTAAAATGTTTGCAACATTCTAGGGGGCAAACGCGGAAATACAGAGAGCTTTCCGACTTCATCGTGTTGACTAGGCGGGTTCTCCAGAGATCGTTATCCCGGGTTTACGTTTCGGACTAGTGGCAGTACCATTTACCGGCAGTAAAATTCTTCTCCGGGGCCCTTGATGATGCGAAAGACGGTTGTGCGCTTCGCTTTGCTTGTATTTCTTCTTCTCTACTCCACTCTCGGGTT
>Ga0181531_10001811_pt1 | contig 13379 bp, 10 predicted proteins | sample PEATcosm2014_Bin_38_FD_119743 | JGI IMG/M metagenome (GOLD analysis project Ga0181531, IMG submission 119743) | Peatland microbial communities from MTU Mesocosm Facility, Houghton, MI, USA - PEATcosm2014_Bin11_10_metaG | ecosystem: Environmental > Terrestrial > Soil > Wetlands > Peat | place... | reverse complement strand
GTGATCCAGCCTCCGAGAACATGAATTTCTCAGTGGCTAGCCGTATTCATCCTGTTTTCTATGGCTTGGATGCCCAACGGCGTCCGCTGGACACCCTTGTTCTATCGGCGCGATAATGAGATCCTGGGGATCTTCCTTATGAGCAATGAGCGAGCGGAGCAGAGATGGACTTAAATGAAAGCGAAATCGTCGATGCTGTGGCGGAAGCCTTAATGGGCCAGGGATTGACCGCTAGCGCACAAGACACGGGTGGCGGAATTCACTGTGTCGTCATTGAACATAAGGACGGCGGCGAGATCACATGGGGAACGGCCGATGTGATCTGGGCAGCGTCGATCACCGGCGAGCACGGAGAATACGTCTCCTCGATAGAAACAAGCCGTCCAAATGACAGTCAGGACATTGCACAAATTGTAGAAGCAATCAAAGGACCTTCGCTCGCCGCGGGCGCGGCCATTTTCTCATTTTGATTTTTTGGACGGGAGTGCGGATATGCCGCAGCAGGAACTGTTTTTCGAGCAGAAGACGGGCGACCGGCGTGTCGAGGTTCTGAAAACCTACGATCGGTCGTATGCTCGCGAGGTATTCAAGGGTATTGACCAAGAGGCCCGTGAAGCCCTTGCGGAAGCCCTCGAGTTGAGAAAAAACTATGCGCCGGAGGATATTCCGAGCCCGAGTGGAGGCGATTACGACGACTTTCTGTGGGAGGAGCTGTGTGAGGCCGCGCGGGAAGATGTCAGGAATGACCCGAGTCTGTTTTCCTTCTTCGTAGTCTCGGAGGCCAGCGCTGCTAAGAAAGAGGACCTGTATGTCTCCCCAGACTGGCCGAGCGCGGAAAGATTCGCGCGCCGCCGGCTACAAGGCCCTTCTTCGCCTAAGCCGATTTAGCAAAACGCATCGCGCAAGACCTGCTCAGTTCTCTCCCGTAAATCATCGGCATTGCATGACTACTCCCAAGTTACTTCGCAAGCTAGATATTCGCGCAGCACGATCCTGACGGTTAAGCCGCTCTCTTCTGAAACTCGATAGCGATAATTGCCAATTTGGACCAGCAGCCACCCCTCGCGATATAAATCAGCGCCAACAACGAGTAATCGCTGCATCGCTCTAGACCCGACTTCCGGCCATCCTGCGAAGACCTCTTCTGTTGAATGCTCAAATAACTCGCGTTCGTTCTCGCACATGGTAATGAGCGGTCTGAAATATAGACGGGCGGGGGCATCCAAGCTCGGCTCATTGTATTCGTAGGCAGCGTGACAGCGGGCGAGCTTCAACACCACCGCCTCTATACGGTTATTCTCAATGTTCCAGACAATTCCTTCCTCCCTCTGCGTTCTCGCACGCTTCAATCTTTCCACCAGCGCCTCGTTGTGAGAGAGTACATTGCCGATTTTCGATCTGCCCAGTTTCAGAGGATCGACCTCACCCGCGATGACACACTCTAACAAACAGGCAAGGTATACCTCATCGTCTGACAGTGAATTATTGCAGCGCAGACAACTAGGGCAAACCATTAGATTCTCAGGGTACGGCTCATCCAACAAAACCTTCGACGGAACGTGATCGTCCGTTTCGTCAGGCCCGCCGCAATGAACGCAGAATCCCTTGTTGCGGCGATCCGCATGGCATTTCAGATTTTGCATGGTGCTCCTCCTTGCAAAACCTGAGAAAACGATGCTCTCCATGACTCGGGCCGAAGATCCACCACCGCCTCAAGCGGTGGTGCCACAATAAATATTCGAGGTTGAACGGAGAATTGATGCAAACGGTAAATACGCCAAACTTCTGGGCGCTCGCTTGCCGCTTCCCGTTCCCTTCGGGTCAAGAAGAACGGCGTACGTGGTGGACCGTTGGTGGTCTTGATCTCCAGCAATCGCTCGCACCCGCTCGGTTCGAACGACAAGATATCGTATCCTGCGCCATCCCCTTCCTCTTCGGAAATCCAGCGGATTTTTCGGGCGAGGTCCGGCCGTTCAGCGTGCAGCAGCCGCTTTCGCTCCACGTCTATGACAAACTCCTCACCAGCGCGGCCCAGCGAACGGTTGCGGTGATCGCGCTCCACGGGGTCGAATTTTCGAACGAGATGTTGCAAGCGCACCGGAATGCGCTGTTGTGCGAGCGGCGGCGTCGCAACAAAAATCTCTCCGGAGAATGTTGGCTTTGGCGGAGGCAAACCAACCCTTCTTAGAAAGCCTGGATGTTCGGTCAGATAGCGGTCAATGGCGTCGAAGATGGCATTCTGGTAATTCCTCTTGGGAATGTATCCAGGAATCCAAGGCAAGCCCAATTCGTCCAAAACGGCCGAGATGTTCTGGTGTTTGAACTCCACGGAGCGGTGTGTCCGCCCGATGCGAGCCATGAGAGCCTTATTATGCTGGGATTTAACGTAGTGTTCCCCGGAAAGGTCAGCAATAAGCATGACGAAATAATCGGCGACGATCGCGTCAAGCTCGTCGGCCTGCCAATGCGTCCCGATCTTCGCCTCGTCCGCCATTTGCATGCCGCCGTAGTCCTGCGGGCTTATTCCTCCATCTCATCTTGAAGGCCGCTGCCGGGAAGCCCAGTCTCTTCGGCTTGCTCCAGTGAGGGCGCCGTCTTCAGTTTTCCGGCAATTCTCTCTTCAAAGACCGATTTTGGGACCGGCTTGCCACCGGTGAGGCCATCGACAGACCGCTCAAGGGTGGTGTAGCGCACTTCGTCTCGAACGATCCGGCTGTATTTGCTGCCCGGCACCTCCTCAAAACGGACGATAAACCAGGCAATATCCGCGTTCGAGATGTCTTCGACTTTGTCCATCTCCCCGACTGAATCGAAGAACGCACGATCTACAACTACCGCCATCTTCCTACCCCAACGGCGCAGTGTCGGCACCTTTATTTGGAGTTGGGGCATTAGGCGTTTAGGAGCGCTGCTACGGTAATCCGGCCGCCGGCGGCCAGCGGGAAAGATGACCCAATCCACTGTTTCGTCCGCAAAGGCTTTGAATTCGCCACGCATTGCATCGCCTGAGAAATAGACGGCCTGAACCTCAAGCGCACACCACTCCATCGGCGCACCTTGTACGGACTTATTGCTGACGAGCACCATATCGATCCGGCCCACATCGTCGCCGCCCTCCGCATCTGTTGTGGCACTGGCCTCCAAAAAACCGACTTCGCCGACAAGCTTTGGGTTACTGTCGCCCAGAATCGTTTCCCCAACCCAATGGAACACGTCGAGCGCCTCATGAAAGCGATACGGGCAAGTCGCCCTCAATTCGCCTTGAGGTCCAGATATTGGCTCTCCCGTTGCCCTCCCCGTTTTTTCATCAGCCTTGTAGGAATACAGGCGAAGTGAGCAAACACCGCCGTCCTTGGTACATATTGCATCCTGTTTACGGGGCTGAAACGGGCAAGGCTGTTTCTCGCGGAGCTTCTTCTCTTTGAGGACTTCGGACGCGTAGTGGCGGCGCTCCGCCGTATCCATTTGGGTTAGCAGCTTCCCAAACCATTCGCCAATCCCGAAGCGCGGCGTGAGGTCTTTCGGTTTCGGATTCTTCGCCATTGTTTAAGGTTACCCTTGCTCACTGGCCGCGCGCCGGCAACCGGTTCCAAGGTTCCAGCCTAGTAACCCTTTCCAAACGACGCAAGCCAAGCGATTCGATCCTCCAAGATCACCTCAAATCCTTCAGACGCATTCAATTTGAGCGCAATGAAGGAAACTGGTCCCTCAAGCCACCATTAGCTGATCTCTCTGCCAAGGAAAGCCGTCAAGCGTTTCTCCAAGTTGGCTTCATCGCGAGTTTCACACTCCCAGATGACAAGAGCGTTCCAGCCATTCGCCACTAGCAATTCAATATTCTTTTTATCTCGCATCTTGTTCCGTTGAAGCTTGGGCTCCCAATATTCTCGATTCGACTTCGGAACATGCGCGGTTTTGCAGCTGTGTGAATGCCAGAAGCACCCGTGAACAAAAATCACTTTCTGGCGTGGCCCGAACACCAGATCTGGTTTTCCAGGAAGATCCTTCCGATGGAGCCGGAACCGGTAGCCTAAGCTGTGCGCGAGACTTCTCACCTTCAGCTCGGGTTTCATTCCCTTGCTTCGGATCGCTCGCATATTGGCGCTGCGATCCATCAGCCGCGTGCAGCTGCTCGTAAGTCCTGTGGAACCACGCTCTCCTCTTCCAGATGGGCACGTATCTGCAGCGCGATTGCTTTCGCCAACAAGACCGGAACGGCGTTTCCGACTTGCTCGTATTGGGACACGCGCGGACCAAGAAACCTGTAGGTATCTGGAAAAGATTGAAACCGCGCCGCTTCGCGCACTGTTAAAGTGCGTTCCTGATCGGGCAGAAAAACCGTACCCCAATGCGGGTCACATTTTGTCATAATCGTTCCCGCAAGCCCTTCATTCTTCAATCGCCCATAGCGCTTCGTATGGTCTGATTTTCTCGCCCTCTGCATGCCTTTGGGTAGGAGCTTATGCGGGATGTCCCTCCAGGAGCCGCCGGGCTTCACATACTTCATACGCTCAATATTCTGTTTGGCGAGCTTGGCACCGAAATGATTGAACGTCACTCCCTCAGGATTCCTCATCAATCGCGCGTAGTCACTGCGAGGGGCAGTTGTGTAGCCAACGATCTCCGCCCCCTCCCCTATCTCAAGGCGCGGCAGATCGCCGATTGCCTCTCCGACAGTGACAGCTGGCAGCAGGTGATTCTTTTCAAGTGCATTCAGCTGAAACGTCATTGTGCCGCCGCTGCGGAAATTGGCACGGCCGGTGGCATAATGGGTCGGTTTCGGCGGGGAAATCTCCGACGTCCGCGAACCAATGATTATCAAGCGCCACCTCTCTTGAGGCACACCATAATGAGCCGCAAAGAGGATCTTTGCACTGGCGTGATAGCCATGCTCTTCAAACTCACGGAGGATCTGACGGAAGACCTTACCGTCCCCAAGAGACAGCAGGCCTGGCACATTCTCAAAAAGAAATGCCTTGGGTTCAAACTCTTCGAGAAAGCGCAGATAGTCCTTGAACAGCTTGTTTCTTGGATCGCTCAAGAATCTGCCGGGCGCATTGATGGAGAATCCCTGGCAAGGCGGGCCGCCGACCAGGACATCGAGCTCTCCCTTTTTCAAACGAAGGCGCTTGCGCACTTCGGAAGGCTTCACATCTTCAATGTCGCGGGCGTCTCCCCATGCCTCGGGGTGATTCAGCGAGAATGTCTCGACTGCTTCTGGCATGCAGTCGTTGCCATAGAGGCACCTGTATCCGGCCTGACGGAAGCCTTCTGTTATGCCGCCGGCGCCGCAAAAGAGGTCGATCGTGTTCAACGGGACCCATGAGGGTTCCGTGGCGACTGTGCGGTTCTCGGACTTCCCCGGTATCACCAGTTTCAATTGGGCACCGTTTCTTCTCATTACCGCTCCCCTGCCTTGCGGCTGAACAAAGGCCATTTCTCGCCGATGTACTGCTCCGCCGCCTCTCGCACAACCCAGGCCAACGAGACCTTCTTTTCTTTCGCTATGATCTCAAGACTCTCATAAACGTCCGGTGGAAAACTGATCGACGCGCGCACAGCCGTTCCCGCCTCGCCATTGCTTTTCCCATTTCCGCGCTTCTTTTTCACAACCGACGCCTCTAGTTCTTCACCACATTACACCATACCGGTGCATCTAACAAGCGTATACATTCCTTCCCGGACTTGGCGTTCCATTGTCTGCGTGTAAGCCTTGCAGAAACAATAAATTGAGCGGTTAAAAAGGCCGCCGGAGAGCATCGAAAATCGACCTGAATGCGATGTCCGTTGCGCCCGCGGCGGTTGCTTGAGCGTGCGCGGCAGCAAGCTGTGGGCACAGATTATTCAGATCCGTGCTCCACAACGGGTGAACAATCAGCTCAACGTAATTTCCGCGGCGGCCGGCGGGAACTCCTGCGTATGTCAGGAACTGCCATTGAGGCCGAGAGGCCACATAGGACGCAGCCGGCGACACCGCTGGCGGCGGAGCGACGAGATTCTGCCAGTACGGAATTGTGAAATCGATTGCCGCATTTGCATCGAGGGCCAGGCGCGCGAGATCCAAGCCCAGGCGCCAATCCAAAATATTGTGATACGGAAGATTGCTGAAATCCCGCAGGCAGTCCGGGCAAGAGGTCTGGCAAGCGTCGGCGTGAGATGAGGCGACAAGCGGCCCAAAGAAGTTCAAATTCCCCTGCCCGGCTACAATTCTCAATAAGTTTTCGGCTTCATTTGGTGTCCCCAGGTGCGAGCTGTATCCAGCGCCATTTTCAAGGCTGTCGGAAATGAATATCTCCCCTCGAACCTGCCCATTCAGATCACGTAAGACACGCAGGCCGACTTTGAGTTCCCGTTCATCAATATCAAGTACCTCAGCCGCAGCGGCTCTGCGCATCATAAACCCAAGCGAGTAGAGAGCGGCCCGGCAATTCACGTCAAGAGGCGAATATATGATCCCCTGCGGCCAGCCCTGTATGCCCAGCACGAGGACATCCGTTGGCTTGATGGACGCGAGTGCGCGCCTATCAGGACCGGCGGCAATGTTGACCGGGGGATTAATTGCCCCGATTTGCGCTAAGGCTTCCAGCGTAACCCAGGTCTCTTGTCCATTCACCTTGAAGAAATCAAAGCCCCTGCCCGCGTTGTCATTCACAATGAAGACAGTCTCCTGATCGGACCAGACGCCAAAATTCGCCCTTGGAGTCAGCGGTTGTATGGTGGCACCCATCTTCGGCCGTGAAGCGCGGGGCGTCCATTCGAAAACACCATCGAAGTCCCGATAACTGTTAGGCCAAGTCCTGAACCCAAGCGGTTGAGACAGTTGAATGACTTCATATCCGGTACGCGGCTGTACCGGCGATAAACAAACGGGACACGAAGCCGCACCAGGTGCGGGCTGAGCATCAACTGCCTGACAGTTTCCGCAGAAGCCGATCAACCGTGGAGGTCCCAGCGGGTTTGGTTCTTGCACGACCCGGTTTCCTTGAGGCCGATACTTCACGACGCCGACAGATGTATGAACAAGCCCGTCCTTTACGGTTTCCGCGCCTGGTGCAAATTGGCTGATCGCAATGTCCAAATCGCGATCAACGACGCCTTCTTCAGGCGGCCAGTCGTACCCAGAAGTTGGTTGTTCGTGAAAGAGATACCTTACACGGGTCGGAAACCCGAACATTGGCAAAAGGCCGACGTTTGCGAGTCGCTCGCTCAACGCATCCTGCGTGAGCACCGGGTTGATAGCCGCCGCAGTAATCCTTGGGATGAGATCCTGATTGATAAAGTTGATGAGCTGTTGGTGCCGGGCGGCCAGATTGGGATGTGCGTACGCAAGCAACACGTCAGCCGTGTGTGAAACTGCGGGCTGGTTCCCTTGAATCCAGGCGGCAACCTGTTGCTCGGGGCTGGTGCCTTGCGCTCCGCCAGCCGCCAATGCTGGCAACGGCTGGCTCCATTGCGCTGCGCTTCCAAACTCACCATGTACGCTGTCAGCCGGCTGCACCCCGAACAGATTCAACGCCTGGAATGCTTGCCTCAAAACTTCCTTTGCCAGGACGCGTTTTAGAATTTCCTCGCGTTCGACATCGACATAAGGCGGAGGAGGCGGATCTGCGGTGATGCGATGCGGCCTCTGAAAATAGTAGTCGTCGTGGCTGCGCCCTCTGCAAAGCGTAAGAGCAACTGAGAGGCCCGCGCCCCGGCGGCCAGCACGGCCAACCCGCTGCTGGTAGTTGAACCGCAGCGGCGGCATGTTTGCCATCATGACTGCTAACAGGCCGCCAATATCAACACCGGCCTCCATGGTCGTTGTGACGCTCAATAAATCAATGGGATCGGTGCGCAGGTTTTCTGTGTTCGGCAATACGATATTCTGGAAAAGCCTCTGGCGTTTTCTCCCTTCGGACTTATTGGTTTGTCCCGTAAGTTCCTCACAGTTAAGCCGGAATAGCCCGTCTGAATGCGTCGCGAGGTAGCTGTAATAGTCCAAGGAAAGTTGAATCGGAGTCAGCGCCTGCGGATTGCCCAATGGCGTAAAGCATTCGGTACAAATTCCGCCTGCTGCGTGCAGGTGAACACGCCGGCATTGCGCGCATTCATAGAAGTGATTTCCTGCCCGCTGAAGGCACAAGGCCTGTGACTGAAGCACAGACTGGTTGAGCACTCCCGCACCCGCCAGATAATTCAGGACATCAGCCTCATGGGCAGCCGGGCTTAATCCATGCAAGTTTGCAACTTCACGGATATAGTTCCTGACGTAGACCGGCGCGTTTTGCTGCGCCGACGCGCCGTGGGATGAAAGGCGCTTCCGCGTGCCAAGAAGGCGTATCACCCCATCTGCGGTCTCTTGGATATCAATGCTTGGCGCGGGGTAAGTCAGCCGGTCGGTACTCGCGAATGCAATAAGGAGAGACTCAAGGCTACGCTGGCCAGACGCAAAAATTAGGTCCATCAACTCAGTTAACGACTCACTTCTAATCCGATCGCGATGTAGTTGTTGATCCGCCGTCAAGTTGGCTTTGAGACTTGGAGAGGCACCCTGTGGCCAATTGTAAAGGTCACGCCACGGACCCGAGCGAGCCGCAACATCCGTCCAGAGGACATCGAGCGAGTAGCCCCCTGGATTTATTCCTTGCTCAAGCAGCTGCGATGAAACGGAAATTGCGAGCTGGGAGATCGGGTGCGGGCCCTGAGCCGCGCGAAGCTGAATCCGCTGGGCCGCTTGTTGATTTGTAAGCGAAGGTATTGCGGCCGATGGCTGATTTGCCAATGCCCCATTCGCCATAGACAAAGTTAATGCCTCTGCCGGATGATTTGCTGCGTAAGCATTCGCGATAGCCTGATCGGAAGCACTGAGAACCTGGCCGCTCAGCTGCGCAATAAACGCGAGCGGCCCTGCTCCCTGATTGTCCAAGGCGCCTGCTACGGATTGACGGACTGAATCGAGGTAATGGGCAAACCGCATTCCGGCTGACAACTTTGCTGCATCCTGCCGGCTGTCAGAAAAGACAACCAGCTTGCGTCCGTCCGGATTCTCACTTCCGACCTCGCGCAAAAGCGCGTCAGAAAGGACCTGCGCGAGTTTCTGGAAACCTGTCCGCTGCGTCCGCACTGGGGACCCGATACCGCGACGCGCCCAATTCGTGTCACACCGCGGGCAGCGGGACGGATAAACATTCGATGCGCTTGAGTCGAGCGCTTGCGGAGGAGGGTCAAGGATGTTTCCGCCCGGCCCATGCATCTGCCGGACTCGATACAAATAGCCGCGGACCGCTTGAGCATTGCTTCCATGGGCAACCCGCCCCTCGGCTGGAACGAAGTGCGCCAGCTGCCATTCGCGTTGAACGCCCTTCTGGGTCCATTGCTGCGTGACTGGTTGCATGCCGTTCGGTGCAGGCCAGAATACCGCGTAGTTGGCGTAGCCGCGGTCAAGTGAAGCTATTTCTGGCGATGCTTCCAAATCCGGATGGTCGGGACTTAGGAACCACTCATTCGGATTTTGACTTAGCGATCTGTATCCGCCGAGGAAGACTTCTCCGCATGCTTCACAATAGAGCAGCTCAACAATTCTTGACCCGCAATTGCAGGCGAAGACGGGAGTGTAATGAAGTTGGCCAATGGGACAAGGAGCCGTTCGGGGCGGAGCAGCCTGGCATTGGGGATCGGAACAGGCCCAAAGACCCTGGAGGTTTCTGAAGAATAAATGCGCACGCACCGGAAGCAACGCAACGCCATGCGCATCCCGTGCTGCGCTGATGCCGCCAACAAGCCCCCCAACGGCCTCCTCCCGTTCCATCGCCGGAAGCGACGGGAAAAGTTGGTTTCCAATTTCCTCCGGGAAGCGCGGCATCGGACTTGATCCCGGCCCTGCCGGCATGCATCCAATGCGCAAACCATCCGCCGCTTGTATATGTTGAAGGCCCGCGAAGAGGACTTCCTCGGCTGCCGCTCCGGGTGCCAATGGCGGTGCCCCGACTGCAGCATTGAAGGACTGGGCCGCGGCTGGACTAATCTCCGGGGAAGCGGAGAGATTCTGCCCCAATTGACGTAAGGCTGCTGTGTGAGGCGCGAGGGCTTGTACCGCTGCCGGATTCGGATTTACGGTATTCCCGCCAATGATCCGGAACCGGTTGCGGTCCCTTCCGAAGAACGCTTCTAGATAATCGAGCCCTGATGCGTCATCTGACAACGAGGCGCTTGATGCAATAATGCGCAACTGGCCGGAGTCTGGCTGCAGGCCTAAACGGTCGAGCAGTACCCGAATTAGATAGCCCACTTCCGTTCCCGGAGTGCCGCGGTACGTATGCAGTTCGTCCACCACAAGATAAATTACGTGAGAGTGATCCGCTGCCAGCCACTGCCGGGTTAAGTCGAAAATCGGCATCTCCACGCTTCGCATCAGCATGATGTTCAACATGGAATAGTTCGTAATGAGAATGTCAGGCGGATAGTCTTGCATATCCCACCGAGACCACATCTCTCCGCCGTCAACACGTGGGAAAAAACGTTCTGCAGCTGATCCGGCTACTTGCTGCGCCTCTTGTTGAATGCTGCGAAGCTCTTCGCGAAGCCTCCTCGTCCTCGCAGAATTCCGTGCTCCTGAGACTGGCGTCCGGCTGGTATATCTACCGAAGTAAAAGCGGTTGCCGGCCCGCCTCATCTGGAGCCAATTACGCGCATTGGCACTGTCTAGCGCCGTCCGCATGCGCCCAAGCTGATCTTCGACAAGAGCATTCAGGGGGTAAAGAATGATCGCGCGCATCGCGGCAGGACGTGCAGCGGTGTTTTCGTGGATTCGCTGAGGAATACGCGGCAAGCCTTGGTTGGAGGTTGGACTTGCCTGATGATTCCACCAATCCCACTGCGGGTCGAGATTACCTGGCTGTCCCCACGCTGCTGACTCGCGCACAAGCGAAGCGAGGATCGGCAGGAAGAAGCATTCCGTCTTTCCCGAGCCAGTGCCGGTTGTGACAACGACGTCCCTTCCGTTGACGACCGACTCCTCAAATACTTGTTCTTGATGGGTATATGGAATCCGGTTCGGCGGAAATAGTTCGAGCGACACGAAATCAGCGAAGTCGGCGATCTCAGCTTGGCTCCAGGCGGGAGAAAGAAGCGAGTGAGCCAAACCATGGAAAGGCTGGCCGATCTGTTGATAGGCTGGCGTCGGCTCAATCAAAGGCGGACGAAAAATCCGGCCATCCAGGTTAAGAAGCGCGCGGCGCTCTGTCACCAGGTCTGGATACCGCAAATCGAAAGGGCTATCCAAATAGCGGAGGTACATCTCGCGAAGGTCGTCAAAAAGCGCAATCGGGTTGCTCATCTTAAATCCTGTCCCAAAACTTCGGCAGTTAGTCCGGCAACTTCTTCCGGGATGTCACGGTACGTCAACCTTGGACGCCCATACGCAACACTAAGCCTGAATCCCGAAGTTCCATTTTCTGTTTTTTGGCAAGACCTGAGAAAACAGGAGGATGGAAGCACAACAGTGGGACCAATCAGTCCCGCGTGAGATCAAGGCGCTGTTTTCGTGTCAGCGCGTGGTTTTGCGCGAGACCTCTCGTGCGGTGACGCCGTTCGGCGGCGTTGCCGTGTTTGTGGCTTTTCTTGAAAAGCTGAATTTCACCGGCAAGGTGCGCGAGCACATGCCGTTCCGTTTCACATCGCCCAACCAGATCGAACCGGCCGTAACTTTGACGGCGTTTCTGATCTCGGTGCTGGTTGGAGCCAGGCGCTTTGCCCACAGCAACCTGCTGCGCGGCGATCGCGCACTGCACGCACTGCTGGGCGTGGCTCGTTTTCCCATCGACGACACGATCCGCAACCTATTCCGGCGCTTCGGCATGGGCGACGTGCACCGGCTGTTCGATCCGCTGGCCGAGTGGATGATGGAGCGACTGCCGGTGCGCGGCGACGGCTACACGCTGGACCTGGATTCGACCGTGTTCGAGCGCTACGGCGAGCAGGAAGGTTCGCTCAAAGGGCACAACCCGCGCAAGCATGGAAGGCCCAGCCATCATCCCCTGCTGGCCGTGCTCTCCGAGGCTCATTTCCTGCTCCACGGGTGGCTGCGCAGCGGCAACTGCGCTTCCGCCCGCGGAGTCGTGGAGTTTCTCAAAGAAGCTCTGGCGCTATGGTCCCAACGCCAGAAGATCCGCCTTGTCCGTGCCGATTCAGGCTTCTTCGACGACAAGCTGCTCGGCTTTCTGGAAGAGCGCCGTTTGCCCTACATTGTAGTGGCGCGCATGACCAAATTCATTCAGCGCGAAGCCCAGCGCGTGGCCCAGTGGCGGGCGCTGGACGAAAACTTTTCCGTCGGCCAATTCCGGTTCAAGCTATGCGGCTGGCAACTGGAGCGGCGATTCGTGGTGGTGCGGGAACGCGAGCGCGAACACCGCACAACCAAAGGACGCAAGCTGATTGATGTGCCGGGCTATACCTTTCGCGTCTTCGCCACCACGCGCAGCGATGCCGAAGAGGAAATCTGGCGTGACTACAACCGACGCGCCGACATGGAAAACCGCATCGCCGAACTGAAGCATGACCTGGCCGCCGACCGCTTCTGCCTGAAGCAGTTCTTCGCCACCGAAGCCGCCTTCCAGACCATCCTCTTGCTCTTCAACCTGCTCGCCGAGTTCCAGCGCGCCGCCGGGCTGGCCGGCTATCGCGAACCAGCCACGCTGCGGACCACGGTCTTCACCTGCGGCGCCATCCTGGGCCGCGCCGGACGGCGAATCGTCTTCCACCTTTCCCAAAGCTGGGGCGGTTTGAAAACACGCAACCCATTGCTCGACAGTATCTTGAAGTGGGAATTTCCAACTTCGCCGAAATTGGAAATCGCGCGCGCAACTTGACCCCTTCTTGCCGCCCCGGTCACATGTTGCAAGATCAATCGCTGAGATTAACTTCGGAATTCAGGCTAAGTGAAGGAGGCATTCCAGAACAAAGGATCAAAGCCCTTTCTGTGAGTAGCGGCGGCCGGAAAAGAGCTGGTACGCTGAGACTCCGGTCTTGGCGGTTGTATCTCAGCACACGCCGCTTGTAGCGGAAAAGGATTAGGTATTTTCCTATTGCGCCGGGCAGTTTGATTGTCTCCCGGCCCTCGCGTAAGAAGTATTCTGGCGTCTGGAAGCGTGAGAACCGGAACAGTCCTTCCGCATCCGGAGCATTCGCTTCCTTGGGCGTCACTGTCCGCCACTTTATGTTCCTGCGTTCGATGATCAGATGCTTTACTTCCCAATCTTTACCGCCGGCTGGAAGGGCTTGGCGCGGCCACTTTTTCACATGACTGACTGGCGGCAACCCCGAGAGCAACGCTTCGGGCGCGTCGGGCTGGCAGAGCAGTCCCTCCCGCCGCCCTAATTCTTCGAGATCTTGCGCATTCG
>Ga0181531_10001809_pt1 | contig 13389 bp, 12 predicted proteins | sample PEATcosm2014_Bin_38_FD_119743 | JGI IMG/M metagenome (GOLD analysis project Ga0181531, IMG submission 119743) | Peatland microbial communities from MTU Mesocosm Facility, Houghton, MI, USA - PEATcosm2014_Bin11_10_metaG | ecosystem: Environmental > Terrestrial > Soil > Wetlands > Peat | place... | reverse complement strand
CTCTCACAGCTAAAACCATCACGGGCGGTAGAACTATCGTTAGCTCTGACGCTCTCGGCGGCGCTGTGGTCGGGATCTTCGACAGTATTACCATCAATGAAGGCTTGACCCTCGAAGATATCCACACGCTGGGAAAGTTCGGGCCACAAGAGATTGTTGCGACAGCCTACAATGCGGTTACCGTGAATTGTTCAGGCTTTCGAGTATATGGTAGTGGATTGAAGGCGCTGGGTCAATTCCCGACTCTTCAGGATTTGGTCAATCTTGGCACACTTACCTTGACTGTGCAAGATAGACAGAATCCAAGTGGTGCTCCTCTCCAAACTATCATCAGCTGTGTGCCAGAGACGAACAATGTAAATTATAATGCACGAGCATCCAGCAAAGTCAATATAACTTATCGTGGAACAGCCTTGACGGATGAATCTACGGTCGGCGATGCAGAGTTAGGGGCAACTACGTATCCGTAATCGTTAAACTTTCTCTCATAACACCTCCTAAACTTAAGGCCTTCGGAACTATAAATTCTGAAGGCCTTTTGTATTTGTACTTGCGGTGCGTACATACATATGATATATATGTAATATGAGCCGTAAGAGATTAACAAATAAAGAAATTCATGAAGTAGCATTAACTCACCCCGACAGACAACACTTTAGAAAAAATAACCCAAGACATTATAGCGCCGCAAAACATAGGGGCATATTAGATCAAGTTTGCGCCCACATGCCCTATTCCCGCAAATATAGGACAAATGAAGACTTAAGAAAAGACGCCAACCAGTATTCTACGCGGCTAGAATATCAAAAAAAGGATAAAGCTTCTTATTTATGTGCTTGGAAAAGAGGTATTTTAAATGATATTTGTTCACACATGAAATTCGCTTATAAACACTTTACAGAAGAAGAATTGCGATTGGGAACTTTACCGTACGAAAATAAATATCAACTTAAAATGGAAAATCCTTCTTTATATCACGCCCTACAAAGACGACGTAAAATCAATGAAATGTGTGCACATATGGGGCCAGATAGAAATGAACCCTACACGCTCGTGGAATTAAAAGAAAAAGCATCCATTGAGGGAACGCGTACAAGCTTTGCCAAAAAAGAAAACGGTGCCTATCAAGTAGCGCTGAACAGAGGGGTTTTAGATGAGATATGCGCTCATATGCCCAAAAATGTGACCGGTTCGCAAGGCGAAACTGAATTATTGGAATTCCTTCAAACTATAAATCTAAATTTTAAATCTACACATTTTGGTAAAAAATACCAAGTAGATTGTTATTCTGAATCTCTAAAAATTGGGGTTGAATACAATGGTTTGTATTGGCATTCAAATGAAATTTTAAAAGACAGAAATTACCATCTAGATAAAACTAAATATTTTGAATCCAAAGGAATCCGTGTTATACACATATGGGAACACGAATGGCGAGATCGTCAAGAACAAGTCAAAGACTTCCTTAAATCTGCTTGTGGCGCCAATAAAATTAAAGTAGGGGCCAGAAAATGTGAATTCAAAGAAATTCCCCCCAAGGAATGTAAAGACTTTCTAGATAAAACTCATATACAAGGTGCTCCGCAAAATTCTCTACTCTCTCTTGGATGTTTTTATAATAGCGAATTAATCGGAGTATGCTCTTTTGGAAGGCATCACCGAAAAACTAAGGTGATTACCTTGAATCGCTTTGCATGCTTACCGAACCATACGATAATGGGCTTCTTGTCGAAAGCATCCAAGGTAGCCTTTGAAAAGTTCAAAACTCCCATAATTTCATGGGCAGATTATTGTAAGTCGCAAGCTAACGGTTATCTAACCGCAGGCTGGCAAATTGAAGAATACCTAAAGCCTGATTATTTTTATTTTGACCCAAAGTCCCAAAAAACCATTGGAAAACAGTCACGAAAGAAAAAATCCGTTAATACTCCTCTGGGAATGACGGAAAAAGAACATGCTGAATTGGATGGTTTGTTAAAAATTTATGATTGCGGGAAAATTCGCTTGATTTATAATCCATCAAACTTATGATATATCTATTGTGTAAATAGGATTTTGCGCCTAGCCGAACAAGGTGGACGGGACTGACTGTTAATCAGTATATGCTTGGTTCGATGCCAAGAGGCGCAGGTTTAGTAATAAAACTAATCACTTAGGAGTGAACATGAAATTAGGTACCCTAGTCAACCCCAACTTCCAATCGGCCTTTCGAAAACTTTCTGGCCAAGAACTTCCTTTGCGAGCCGCTTTCTTCATCAAAGGTGTTTCCAAACAAGTTCAAGAAGAAATCAACAAATATGATACTTCCCGCATGGAAGCTCTCAAGCGCTTCGGCAAGACCAAAGAAGATGGCAGTCTCGAAACCGACGAAAAAGGCAACGTCAGTCTTTCTGACGAAAATATGAAAAGCTTCGTCTCCGAGCTTCAAACACTTCTCGACATCGAAGTTCCGGTAAGTTCCATTAAGATCGGCGACTTAGGTTCAAAAGTGCAGCTTACCCCTGCGGAAGCAGCTGCTCTCGAAGATCTATTAGTCGAATAACTAGTTGATATTCTAGTCTTTATTTAAATAATCCACAAAGTGCAGGAATCTTTAAGGTATCCCTATATGGTTAGGGATTTGGTTACACAAGGGTGTAACTCCTTAATAGGATTGGAAAAATGGCCGTAGAGAATAAGTGGAACTTAGTTCCGCCGCAGCTTTTTACTGCGAACGGAACGCAATTCGGACAAGTTACACTTGCCAACACTGCTGGTTTTTTCACCAAACAATCTGCTTATCTAACCGCTACCGGTCTTCCGACCTTACCAGTTCAAATAAAAAGAGTCATATCGCCTACTATCCTCATCGTAGGCACAATTAACAACGCTCAGATAGGCTCGTGGCCCCCTCTAGATATCAGCGCTTACACTGTAGCCAACGGCGCAGCTATAGGCGCCCAAATACAGCCCAAGAATAATGCCGCCATGGACGACATCATGAAGGCGGTCTACGAGTCGGACCCTACTGTCGCCCTGCGCGTTGTTTTTACCGATCAATACGGAAATCTTTACAGCGACCAAAATCCACTTCCTGCCACTTTTACCGGGACTATCACTATCGGTACCGTGGAAATCACTGGTCCTAGTGGCCATCTGTTAGATCCAAACGCTGACGGCAGTTTAAACGTTGACATTTTGCCCGGTGGGCAGGTAGAAGTTATCGGTTCGAATGGAAATATCCTAGAGCCCAATCCTGACGGTAGCCAAGACGTATTGAATTTGGCTCAACTCGTTCCTTTTGAATTCAATGAGATAGATTTGACAAATTCGGTGATCGACGGACAGACTGTGCCGACAGTGGTCGTGTACAAACAAGCCAGCGTTACTGTTGCTACTTTGACGCTCACTTATGATGGTTCTGCCAATTTACTATCCGTGGTTAGGACGTAATGGCAAGAATAAATTGGACAAAATATAACTGGTTGATCCCAGTAAATCCATTAATTAATAAATCTAAGACTAAATGGATTTGTGCCTGTGGTTCATGTCAATGCGAACGTGTTTTGTCTTATGAACAAGCTTTAAATATAGCTAAGGGTAATTTTAGCAGAGACTGTCTCGACTGCAAGATCAAAGATGGAAGGTATACTTTTGACTTACGCGGACTTGAGATTGGTCGTTCTGAGAAAAATCAAGAAAAAGCGATAAAAAATAGACGTGGAGTGAAAAGACCAAATTTTGTTAAGGCTATAGAATATAATCGTTTGTTCTCACCCGAATGTTTCGTGACAGTAGAGGGTAGAAAGAAACAAAGATCTGCTAAATTGGGGAAAACAGGGTCATTAGCCGGTAGATGGGATGGAGGAAAAACTAAAGAAAATAAATTACTTAGAAGCAGAGATGACTACAAACAACTTCGTAAATCTGTTTTTGAGAGAGACGACTATACGTGTCAAATTTGTCTGAAAAGAGGCGGCGATCTCGAAATGGATCACATAAAAGAATGGTGCAATTATCCGGAACTCAGATTCAATGCCGAAAACTGTAGGACCCTCTGTAAGCGATGCCATAGGCAGACAGATAATTACGGCGTAAAAGCTAAACGAAAAAATATATGTCTTACAAAGTAATTTTAAATCCATTCGAAGGTGCACTTCAATTAGTCAATCAATCTAGCTCTAGCTCTGGCGTTACCGGTATCCCGCCAACTACTGTTGGTGCTATCGCTACGTGGGCCAATACCACAGCAACCGTAATACAAAATACTTTAACAAATATTCAAGATAGCGGTGCCATCGAGGCTCAGGCGTACATAACGAGAAGAAGCGTTGTTGGCGTGGTGACAGTAAACCCAGATGAAACGTGGATATCCCCAAGCATAGAAATTTCTTTAACCGGCTCTATAGTACTCGATAGTGACGGCGATATAATCATAGTTTAGTTAAGGAGTCTTAATATGTCTTTTCCAGGTACAATTCAGTTTCCCGCTTTGGCAGCGACGCCGTCGCCGCCTCCAGTAGGTTCATATCTTCTGTACACAGAAAATGACAACACATTGCGCATGGAAGATTCGAGCGGCAATGTTTACATTTTTGGTTCCACAGGTTTCATTGAGACGCTGACGGGAGATGTTACTTCTGGACCAGTAGTAAGTGGGTCTGCGACTACTACTGTCAATTCTGTAGGCGGTCAAACCGCCGCTGCCATAGCGTACGCAGCCACACAAGTTGCGGCAGCTACCTCTGCGGATACACCAAGTACTCTTGTTTTGAGAGATGCAAGCGGCAACTTCTCAGCTGGCACCATTACTGCAAATTTGCTCGGAAGTTCTACTTCGTTTACTGGCTCTTTGTCTGGTGATGTAACTGGTACACAAAGCGCTACGATGATTGCTTCTACTGTTGTTACTGGAAAATTGCTGACTGGATATGTCGCTGGAACCAATACGCCAATCACGGCGACCGATACGATTCTTCAAGCTTTTGAAAATCTACAAGCTCAAGTTAGTGCTTCATCGGGCGCTGCCATTACGGCTTTGACTGGAGATGTCTCGGCAGTCGGCCCCGGAAGTGCTGTGGCTACTGTCAATTCTGTAGGCGGTCAAACCGCCGCTGCCATAGCGTACGCAGCCACACAAGTTGCGGCTGCGACATCTTCTAACACGGCATCTACCCTAGTTTTAAGAGATGCGTCTGGTAATTTCTCTGCAAACATCATAACTGCATCGCTAAATGGAAACGCAACCACATCTACGTCATTTACTGGATCATTATCTGGCGATGTAACTGGTACTCAATCGGCAACAAAGGTCGTTGCAATTCAAAATATAGCCGTAAACTCTACGGCGCCCACTGATGCTCAGTTCTTGGTGTATCAGACTGGAATCACTGCTTATAAAGCGGTGAGTATGTCTGGCGACGCTACGATGAGTGATGCTGGCGCAATTACTCTTCTAGCGACTGCAGTTACTTCAAAATTACTCACCGGATATGTCACCGGAACTAATACTCCTATTAGTGCAACCAACTCAATTTTAACGGCTCTTGAAAATCTACAAGCACAGATAGGCGCGACAGTTGGAGCAGCGATTACTTCGCTCACAGGCGACGTAACTGCCACTGGTCCAGGAGCTGCCGTCGCCACTGTTGTTGCAATTCAAGGACATGCAGTTTCATCAACTGCACCCACTGACGCTCAGATCCTAATATGGAATTCTGGTACCAGTAAGTGGACTCCAGAATCAATATCTGGTGATATTTCGATAACAGATCTTGGAGTAGCTAGTTTAATCGCTACTACAAACTCAACAATTACCACATTAAGTGCCCTATCCTTGCCGGGTTCTCAAGTCACGGGCAATATTTCTGGCAGCGCAGGGAACGTAACAGGCGTAGTGGCTGTACTGAATGGTGGTACAGGAGAAACATCTTTTACCGCAAATCAGCCAATTATTGGCGGAACTACTTCAACAGGGCCATTGCAACAGGTGACTACGGGAACTTCCGGACAGGTACTTCAGTCTAATGGTTCTTCTGCTCCCACTTGGACTACGAATATTTCCGGAAATGCTGCTAATATAACAGCTACCACAAACAGCACGCTTACCACTCTGACCGCCCTGAGTCTTCCTGGTTCACAAGTAACTGGCAATATTTCCGGCAACGCGGCAAACGTAACAGGCGTAGTAGCTATAGTAAACGGTGGCACCGGACAAACGACCGCCAATGCAGCTTTCGATGCCTTATCGCCGATGACCACATTAGGCGATATCATATACGAGAACGCTACACCCACGGCAGCCAGACTTCCTGGAAACACCACTGCCGCTCGTGAATTCTTAACTTCTCAAGGGACAGGTACTTCTGCGAATGCCCCTAGCTGGAGCGCATTAGTTTCTGGAGATATCCCAAATAATGCGGCCAACACAACGGGAACTGCTGGAAACATCACGGCCACTAGCAATAGCACTCTTACTTCATTACCTAATTTAACCTCAGCACCCTCATTAACCATCACGGGGACTCAAGTGGGGGGATTTACGCCAGGGAGCGTTATCTTTGCGGGAGCCAGCGGTCAATTATCGCAAGATAATGCCAATTTTTATTGGAATGATACGACTTTAGCGCTGGGCATCGGAGTTCAACCAGCATCTAATGCAGTTTTGGATATCGTTAATAACTCTGGCGCGACTAAGGCGATTCAGGTTACAGGATACGGATCTAACGTGGGATTTAGAGGTAGAGAGGCTGGTGGTACTCTAGCAAGTCCCAGCGCCACTACAAGTGGAACGACTTTAACTTTCTTCAGCGGACGTGGTTACGGAGCAACAGCATTTGCTGTAGCAAGCACTGGCGTCATCAACATCATAGCAGATGCGACATTCACTGACACGTCCATGCCTACTCATATAGGATTTAACGTAACTCCGGTAGGTTCCGTGACTTCCGTCGAGGCGATGAGAATTGCTAATACTGGCCACGTTCTAATTGGAACGACTACAGATGGAAGCCAACTGTTACAAGTTAACGGTAGTGCTCTGTTCTCTGGCATCGTGACTGACTCTGTTGCTCCTATCATGTCTAGTCTCACTGGCTACATGTACGCAAACGGAGCTAGTCAAGTTACGGCTTCTACGACCATTCCAACATCGGCGTTGTCTGGAACTATTTCCTTAACAACTCAAGTATCTGGTATATTACCTATCCTCAACGGTGGGACTGGTCAAACTACGGCTAATGCAGCCTTTGCTGCCTTATCACCAATGACAACTCTCGGCGATATCATCTATGAGAATGCCACGCCTGCACCCGCAAGACTAGGTGGCAACATAACAACTACCCGCGAGTTCTTGACATCTCAAGGAACTGGTTCGACAGCTAATGCCCCAAGTTGGAGTGCTCTTGTTTCTGGCGATATTCCTAATAACGCTGCCAATACCACTGGTACGGCATCGAATATCACCGCAACTAGCAACACTACTTTGACATCTTTGCCAAACTTAGCCATTACTGGTTCCCAAGTTGGTGGATTTACGCCAGGCAGCGTTATCTTTGCGGGAGCGACTGGCTCTCTTGCTCAGGATAATGCTGAATTCTTCTGGGATAACACTAACTTCACCCTTGGTTTGGGTACTAATACACCCGTTGCCGCTTCTATCTTGACAGGATTAAACACAACGGGCGCGGCAAGACCTATTCAGTTGATTGGCTATGGAACTGGTTCCTCGACTGGGGTGCGTGGAGATTTCGCCAGAGGAACGGTCGGAACTCCTGCTGCTGCACAAAGTGGCGACACATTAAACTTCATCAGTGGTCGCGGCTATGGTGCATCCCAATTTGCTGCCGCTTCAACTGGCGTGATGCAGATAGTGGCTGGTGAAACTTTCACTAATACTTCTAACGCTACTTATATCGCGTTCAAGACAACGCCAACAGGATCTGTTACCAGCGCAGAAAGATTGCGCATCAACTCGACTGGCAACATCTTGATTGGTACTACAACGGATAATGCTACAGATTTGGTGCAGTTGAATGGTGGCATAATCTCCACGTATAGCAAACTTGCCGGATCTAGTTCTGGTTACTTTGAACAACTAGCTTCTGCAACTACGACTTCATATAGTATCACTTGGCCCGCAGCTCAGGGTGCTGCGTATAGCATTCCTCAAAACAACGGAAGCGGGGTATTAAGTTGGGCTACGCTTATCGCTGGTACTGGTATCAGTATCACGAACGCTGCCGGTAGTTATACGATAAACAATACTCAAACCACGGCTATTGTAACTAAGACTGCAAACTATACAATCCTGTCTACCGATGGAACTATCTTGTGCGATACTTCTGGTGGAGCGTTCACACTTACGCTTCCTTCTCCTACAGCGCTTGCTGGTAAGCTTTATAGAATTATCGACTCAACTGGATTCTTTCAAACTAACAATCTCACTCTTGCGCCGAGCGGTGGAGAAAAGATCGAAGGACTTGCAGCCAGCAAGGTACTTCAAACTCCTTGGGGTTGGTTCACGATTACTACTGATGGTACAAATTGGTTTGTGGGTTAATCAATGTCTAAGTATGTTAAACAAACATTTACTTCCAACGGCTCTTGGACCTGTCCCGCTGGGATAGTTAATATAGTTCTTTGGGGACGTGCTGGCTCTGGCGGCGGAGGCGGCGGAGGAGGCGGTGGCGGAGCAAATCAGACTACTGGTGGTGGTAGAGGTGGTGGAGCCGGTGGTCCCGGTGGATCTGTTTGTTCCCTCTCATATCAACTGACTGTAGTCCCTGGAACAGCTTACGCAATAACTATTGGAACCGGCGGAGCTGGTGGTACTAGCGGAACTGGCGGTGTTGCTAACTCTGCTGGAAGTACAGGTACAGCCGGCGGAAATGGATCTCCTGGAACAGCTACTACTTTTGGTAGTTTAATAGCTTTTCAGCCAGCATCTGGTGGAATAGGTGGAACGGCTGGTGGAGTGGCCACTACTGGTCAGGGTTCAATAGGTGGTTTTGGTGAATTCGAGGAACAGCCTGCTCTCACCGCAACTAGTGGGAATGGAGGTACGGCTGACAATCCAGGCATAGCGGGCACAGCAATTGTTGGTGCTTTTTCCCCATTTTTTGCATATGGAACTCCTGGAAGCGGAGGCACTGCAGGTGGAACCCACGGTGGGGGAGGTGGAGGCGGAAGTTCTCCACCGGTAGCAGGAGATGCCACTGGTCCGAACGGCGCCAATGGAGGCAATGGTGGAGTTACATTATTTGCTGGAGGAAACGCTCCAACACCGCCATCTGCTATATCTGGTTCAGGTGGTCCCGGCGGCGGTGGAGGCGGCGGCGGAGGAGCAGAATTGGCTGGAGGCACGCCTGGTGGAAATGGGGCCGCTGGCGCCAGCGGCAGCAATGGTGCACTAGTAGTGATGTGGGTAGAATAGATGGCGAAACTGGTTAGACAATTTTTTACTTCTAGTGGTTCGTGGACTGCTCCAGCTGGTATAGAAACCGTTGTTGTGTGGGGAAGAGGTGGAGGCGGCGGCGGAGGAGGTGGAGGTGGAGGCGGCAATGGTTCTACAACTACCGGTGCCGCCGGTGGTTCTGCAGGAGTGTCGGGTGGTTCTGTAGTTTCTATGCCATTTGAAATAACAGTGGTTCCTGGAACATCTTACGTAATAACTATTGGGACTGGAGGAACTGGAGGAGCGGGTGGGGCGGGTTCTCCAGCTGGCGCCACCACTGTAAGAGGATCTACTGGAGGAACGGGATCAAACGGCACTCCTTCTACGTTTGATAGCACAATATCATTTCAACCAGGTTCTGGAGGATTGGGCGGAGAAGGCGGACTTACTACTGCAACGCCTGCAGGAACTGTTAGTGGATATGGAACTTTTGGAATAACGCAAACTATAGGCGGAGGCGCAGGCGGCAATGATACTCCTAGCGCTGGAAAAGCTGGCGATGCTATTGTTGGAGCAACTGCTCCGTTCTTTCCAAGCGGTACAGTTGGTACAGGTGGTACAGCTGGCACTGGCGCTGGTGGTGGAGGCGGTGGAGGTGGGTCACCTCCTCCAGCTGGGGACACTACGGGACCCGCTGGTGGGAATGGTGGTAATGGCGGAAATGCTGGTTCTCCTGGAGGAAACGCTCCAACACCTCCCTCTGCTACTGCTGGTTCAGGTGGTCCTGGAGGCGGTGGTGGCGGTGGCGGTGGAGCGTTAGCAACGACTGGCACAGCGGGTGGAAACGGAGCTACTGGTGCAACCGGAAGTAACGGCCAAATAATAATTCAATTTGTGGAGTAATTATGGCGAAATACGTTAAACAAACATTTACTGCTTCTGGTTCGTGGACTGCTCCAGCCGGCGTAACTAACATTATCTTATGGGGTAGAGGCGGTACAGGAGGAGGCGGCGGCGGTGGTGGTGGAGCCGGTGGAAGTGGAGCAAATTCCGGAGGCGGTGGAGGAAATGCCGGCGGTTCTGGTGGACAAGCTCCCTCTATGGAATATTTTACTACAGTGGTTCCAGGCACTACTTACACAATCACTATAGGTGCCGCCGGAACAGCCGGTACTGGTGGTGCTGTCTCTACTACCACGACCAGCGGACACGCTGGAACTGCCGGTGGAGCAGGTGGAAATTCTTCTTTTGGATCATTAGTCTATTTTATTGGTACCACTGGTGGAACGGGTGGTGGGGCAGGAAATACTACAAGCGGTGGCGGTGGCGGTGGCGGAAATCCTGGAGTTGGGGTATTCTCTACTACCCCCGGAACTACTGGTGGAGGCGGAACAGGAAATCCTGGTGTCGCAGGTGGTAATGCTTTAGATTCTGTTACATACGTTGGAGCAGCTTCTCCATTCTACCTAGCTGGCAGTGGTGCCACTGGTGGTACTGGCGGCGGAACTAATGGCGGAGGAGGCGGTGGCGCTGGTACAGGTGGTGGCGCTGGTGATGCACCATCAAATACGGGGTCAAATGGTGGCAACGGCGGTGCTTCCGGTGTTGCCGGTTCCAATGGAGCTGCTGCTGCAGCATCGACTGCAGGATCTGGGGGAATTGGCGGCGGCGGAGGAGGTGGAGGTGGTTTAGGTGCTATTGGGGGTGCAGGTGGAAATGGCAGTGCTGGGAGTGCGGGCCAAATTTGTATTGAATGGGTGGAATAGATATGGTGTATGCGCAAATTTTAGATAATACGATTGTAAATACAATAGAATTAGATGATTCATCTTTATTGCCGTTGTTTCAGTCAGATCCAGATGGCAATCCTTATGATTCGGTAGTCCAGATTGACAGTATAGTGCCGCAACCAGGTATAGGGTGGTGGTTTGATAACGTAAACTGGAATGCACCAGAGATCCCCGTACCACTGACTACCGTGGAAGAATACACTGCTTTAGTGCAGGCTGCTATGGATTTTGGGCAAGCTTTAACGGTTCAATACGCTACACAGAACGTAATGGCAGGAATTACTCAGGCAGGATTAACGTTGGCCGTTCTCACCTATACTACTGACTTGTACAATTATCTTTCTACGGGTTCGCTATACGTAGCTATCACCGAGATCGGAACTATGATTGCAGATACTAGTAGCGCCAAAGTGGGGGCTCATGCGTCAGCGATTGATACGATGGATTCGCCCAATATCACGCTTACGGCTAACACTTTAGGAACTAAGGGAAACTCAATTACTCTAATTTTTGATGGTGCCTCAACGATTTCCACCATTGTTGGAAATTGGAATACGACGAATCCCACTAATCAGGTATCATATTCTGGCTCTTCTGAGGTCGTTCCAGCTGCTCAAACAATTGCTTTATCAGGTGGTCTACCGACCTTATCGCCGTTCGTCACTAATGATATTCTTTACGCCTACATGAACCAGATAGAAGGTTACTTAGGCCTACCATTGACCCCTAACCCAGGACCCTAGCTATGAAACAAATAACCATCGGCTTTTCCAAGGCCTGCACGACTTTCCCAATTTTTTCTTGGCTAATAATGTTGGTGCAGAAAACTCCCTATTCACATGTTTATCTGAAATACCAAGATGAGTTTCTGGGACAGACCATGTATTTCCAGGCTTCGCACAGCTTGGTAAACAGTATGTCTGCACCTGTGTTTCTAGCCCAGGAAACAGTGTATAAAGAATTCACATTCAACGTTTCCGACGCTTCTTTTTTGGCCGCTTTACAATTTGCAGCGAATCAAGCTGGAAAACCTTACGGAGTTTTGGAGATATGTGGTTTAGCCATAGCAGACTTTGCTTTACTTTTTGGAATTAAGATACAAAATCCCTTTAAAGATGCAGGCCAAACATGGATATGCGATCAACTACAGGCAGCGTTGTTAAGCACTTGCGAGAATGTTCAATTGCCCATGCCACTAAATGATATGATGCCCAAAGACGTATACAATCTAGTGTCTACTTTGCCACAGAATCTGTCTTAGCCTTATTTCGTTCCGCTCGCTGAGCCGTGTAATAATCTTTCCAATGAATCCAACCGTCAGGGGAATGGAATCCCCATTCTCTAACTTTTGGTCCCATCAAGGCGAGTGTGAGCGTACGTGGTACGACACCAACAATGGTGTGGCGGTCGTACACGCTGGCTGAAACTAAATTATATCTATCGTGAAATCGATGTTCGACAGGCCCATCATCAATGGAACGTTTTTCCATGTATCCGCCTCTTAAAATAATACTAAGAAAGGAGACTGGATGGTCGTGCAAATAGGGCTCGGGGTCTGGCTTATTGAGCCAATGTAAACAGATGGCAAACCAAGGGGTCTTAAGCAGGTGAAGGCGCGTGATGTATTCACTATCGGTGATAGTCCAGCGCCAAAAGCACCAATTAGTTCCACTTTTATACAATCTCACCTAATCAATCCTTGAAGAATAGAAATGTACATACAAATACCCCAAAACCATCAGAATCGCGATTGCTTTTGCCCAAGAATAATCCATCCTACCACTCGATACAATTCCTGATCTTGCATGAACTTTGCGCCTGGGCATCCATGACCTTTGGGTCATTTTCGCAGTATCCTAAGGCACTGTTGATTGCATCTTCACTAGAGTAATAAGCCGTTTTTCCTGACCACACTCCGGAGACCTCGCTGTTATCTACAAAACATTTTAAGCCTTCTGGCACGTAATAGTAAACGCCGAGCCGCCATCCATGATAGTAGGGCCATGCGTAAAAAGGACACCATGGCCCCCATCCCCATACGTGATATGTAAAGCCGCCGTAAACGTAAGGATTTCCTCTCCAGCCGCCTCTTGGCGCCGCAGGTAACGCAACATGCATAGGATGGGCTGGACGACCGTTGCCGTGACTTCGATAAGAAGGACGTTGTTTTTCTCCTTCTGGATGCGGTCTACCGCCTTCGGGACGACCCCCACCACCGTGACTCAT
>Ga0181531_10001808_pt1 | contig 13390 bp, 8 predicted proteins | sample PEATcosm2014_Bin_38_FD_119743 | JGI IMG/M metagenome (GOLD analysis project Ga0181531, IMG submission 119743) | Peatland microbial communities from MTU Mesocosm Facility, Houghton, MI, USA - PEATcosm2014_Bin11_10_metaG | ecosystem: Environmental > Terrestrial > Soil > Wetlands > Peat | place... | reverse complement strand
TATGCCTCAGCGGACACGATTCCAGCGGTCGCTGGGTCCTCTGGCTGATGAGTAGCGAAATCGATGGACCAACCGTCGGCGCCTTCCATTGGCAGCGGCTGGAACCGGGCGCGGAGTTGGACCATCGCTGTCACGTGTTGCCGCCCGCGACCAGCGTTCGACTGCCCATCGCGATTCGGCTCGGGATGAAGCAAGCCGCGGTGCCGAAGATTCTCGGCCGTCCATCCGTTCGCAGAGGCGATGCGGTCCTTTACCTGCACGAACACAATCTGACCATCCACGACGTTCCCTATACATCGGACAATGGCGTCTGGGTCGATTACCGCAATGGCGTTGTGTGGTCCATCGAAGCCTACAAGGCAACAGTGGACTGATCGCTCCGGTATTCTGTCCCCAATGAACCGCCGCGTCGTCCTCACCGCCCTGCTGCTCGCCTTCACCACAGCGCCCGCGTTCGCGCAAACCTCAGACCTGGAGACCCGTCGCAAAGCCCTCAACGACCTCTTCACCCAAATCTGGGAAGACGAGCTCAGCCATGCCCCGGAGTTTGCCTCCATCATCGGCGACAAGCGTTGGAACGACCAGCTCAGCGACTACTCCGTCGAGGCCTACAACCAGCAACTCGCCCGCGGCCGCGACTACCTCCGTCGCCTCGGCGAAATCGACACCACCGGCCTCTCCGACCAGGAAGTGGTCAGCAAAGACCTCATGGTCCGCGACCTCATCCAGGACCAGCAAGGGTCCGCCTTCAAGCCCTGGGAGATGCCCGTCAACCAGTTCAACGGCCTCCACTCCGAGCTCCCTCAGTTCGTCCAGCGCCTCAGCTTCTCCACCGTTAAGGACTACGACGACTACATCGCGCGCCTCAACAAAATCCCCACCGCCTTCCGCCAGGTCTCGGACAACATGCTCACCGGCATCGACGACCAGCGCGTTCCGCCGAAGTATCTTCTCGAGAAAGTCCTGGTCCAGGTCAACGCCCTCCTCGCGCAAAAGCCGGAAGACAGCCCCTTCGCGCAGCCGCTGAAAAAATTCCCCGCCAGCGTCTCCGCCGTCGAGCAAACCCGCATTCACGACGAGGTCCTCGTCGCCATCAACAAGCAGGTCTACCCGGCTTACCAGCGCTTTGCAAGATTCCTTCAAGCCACCTATATCCCCGCCGGCCGTGCCGATCCCGGCATCTGGTCCATCCCCGACGGTGATGCCTACTACGCCTTTCTTGTAAAGCAAAGCACCACCACGGACTACACCCCTGCACAGATTCACCAGATCGGCCTCGATCAGGTCAAGCAGGACGAAGCCGACATGCTGGTCATCGCGAAAAAGCTCGGCTATCCCGATGTCGCCGCTCTGCGCGCCGCCATAGTGGCGAATCCCAAACTCCACCCCACCAGCGCCGAGGCCCTCCTCGACGCCTATCGCGCCGATCTCGACAAGATGCGCCCCAAACTCCCCGAGCTCTTCGGCCGCCTTCCCAAAGCGCCATTAACCGTTGAAGCCGTCCCCGGCTACATCGAGAAAGACCAGGCGGATGCGTACTACGAACAAGGCACACCCGACGGCTCACGCCCCGGCACCGTCTTCGTTAACACCTGGGACTTCGCTCACCGCTCCTTCACCGACGTCGAAAACACCGCCTATCACGAAGGCCTGCCCGGCCATCACCTCCAGATCTCCATCGCCCAGGAACTCACCGGAATTCCCGAGTTCCGCAAATACATCGAGTACACCGCCTACACCGAAGGCTGGGGACTCTACGCCGAGCGGCTCGGCAAAGACATCGGCCTCTATCAGGACCCGTACTCCGACTTCGGTCGCCTCGAAGCCGACGCCCTGCGGGCCATCCGCCTCGTTGTCGATACCGGCGTCCACTCCGACCACTGGTCGCGCCAGCAAATGGTCGACTTCTTCCATGCCCACTCTGGCCTCCCCGACGCCACCGTCAACGCAGAGTGCGACCGCTACATCGCCTGGCCCGCGCAGGCCCTCGGCTACAAGATGGGCCAGCTCAAGATTCTCGAGCTGCGAGCCCGCGCCGCAAAGGAATTAGGCCCGAAGTTCGACCTGAAAGCCTTCCACGACCAGGTCGTCGACTCCGGCGCTCTCCCCCTCGACGTCCTCGACGCCAGAATCACCGCCTGGATTAAAACCCAGCTCCCACCCCAGAAATCCCCCGAATCCGCAGCCATCCCCGCCGCGCAATAGAACCCCGTCCTTCATTCGCTGTTATCCTGTCTTTTGCCCTGAGTAACTGAGCTCTACACCTGCCCACAGCGCGCCCCAACCGCCTGCCTGCGCCACAAGAGCGGAACGGCACCCTTACCAGGACTCCTGAACCAACACCATGGCCGACCCAAAATTACAAATCATCCCCTTAGGCGGACTCGGCGAGTTCGGCATGAACTGCCTCGCCCTCCGCTATAAAGACGACATCGTCGTCATCGATGCCGGCCTCATGTTTCCCGAGTCCGAGCTCCTCGGCGTCGACATCGTCGTCCCCGACATTTCCTACCTCGTCGAGAACAAGCAGCACGTCCGCGCCATCATCCTCACCCACGGCCACGAAGACCACATCGGCGGCCTTCCCTGGATCCTCTCCGAGCTCAACGTCCCCGTCTACGGCACCGAGTTCACCCTTGCCTACGTCGAAGGCAAGCTCGACGAGCACGCCCTCCTCGACGATGCCGAACTCATCGAAATTGCCCCCGGCTCCAAATTCACCCTCGGCGCTTTCACCATCGAGCCCATCCGCGTCACCCACTCCCTCGTCGACTGCGTCGCCCTCGCCATCGAAACCCCCATCGGCGTCATCGTCCACACCGGCGACTTCAAAATTGACTTATCCCCTCCCGACGGCAAGGCTTTCGACCTTCACCGCTTCGCCGAATACGGCAAGCGCGGCGTCCTCGCCCTCCTGCAGGACTCCACCAATGTCGACCGCCCTGGTTACACACCCAGCGAGTGGGCTGTCAAACCTCGCCTCGATGAAATCTTCTCCCGCACCAAAAAGAAGCTCTTCTTCAGCTGCTTCTCCTCCTCCATCTACCGCATCCGCATCGCCACTGAGCTCGCCCGCCTCCACGGCCGCAAAGTTGCCATCGTCGGCCGCTCCATGCTCGAATCCTCTGAGATCGCCCAGGACCTCGGCTACCTCGATCTGCCCGCTTCGCTCGTCATCCATCCCGGCCAGATCAACGACTATCCTCCCGAGCAAATCATGATCCTCATCAGCGGCACCCAGGGCGAGCCCATGAGCGCCCTCAGCCGCGCCGCCGTCGACAACCACAAACACGCGCGCATCGCCGCCGGCGACACCGTCATCCTCAGCTCCCGCGTCATCCCCGGCAACGAGAAAAGCATCTTCCGCGTCATCGACCACCTCTGCCGCCGCGATGCCGACGTGATCTACGACGATGGCGCCTCCGGCCTCATCCACGTCAGCGGTCACGCCAGCCAGGAAGAGCAGCGTCTCATGATCAACCTCCTGCGTCCGAAATTCTTCATCCCCATCCACGGCGACTACCGCCATCTCAAGAAGCACGCCGAAGTCGCCCAGCGCCTCGGTGTCGTCGACCTGGCCCTGGTTCTCGAAAATGGCGAGATCCTCGAACTCGATCGCACCGACGCCCGCAAAAACGGCAAAGTCACCGCCGGCCGCGTCTGCATCGACTCCGGATCCGCCACCGATGTCGTCGAAGACCTCGTTATCCGCGATCGCCGCCATCTCTCCGAAGACGGATTCGTCCTGCCCATCCTCACCATCAATAAGCTAAGCGGCAAAGTCGAACGCCAACCCGAGCTCGTCAGCCGCGGTTTTGTCGGCGCCGAGCCTGGCCTCATGGAAGGCGCGCGCCAGGTCGTCACCCAGACCCTCGACTCCTCCAGCGCCGAAGAAAAAGCCGACTATGGCGTCATCAAAGAAAAAATCCGCATCGACCTCAAACGCTACATCCAGAAAAACACCAGCAGGCGGCCATTGATCATGCCGGTGATCCTCGAAATCTGAGGCCACGGTGCGCCCAAACCCTCCGATAGGAGACGATCTCCGGTTTTTTAGGAGCAAATGAAGACCGCGATCTGATCAACTGCTCGAAGAAGACGGTTGGCTGCACGTTCGCCAGCGGCAGTCATCGGGTCTACCGTCATGCCCGGAAAGAAGGAATCGTGGTGGTTCCGGTCCACTCAACCGGACACGATGTTCCGAAAGGTTGCTCTCTGCAATGATGAAGCAGGCAGGAATCAAGCGATGACCAACAGCTATCTTGTCATCTACGAGCGCGGCGACGATGGAACTGTCAGCGCCTATGCGCCCGAACTGCAACCCGGAGCCGTCCTTTCCACCGGTCGCGATTACAACGAAGCCCGCAGCATGATCGCCGAAGCCATTACCCTCTACCTTGAAGAAATGCGCAACAGCGGCCAGTCCATCCTCCCTCTCCCGTTCGCTCCGAAGTCGTGGAAGTCGCCGGATGACGCTTGCAGTAAGCCCCCCGCAATTCTGCCTCATCGACGCCGTCACCCAGACCCTCCACTCCTCCAGCGCCGAAGGGAAAAATCCGCATCGACCTCAAACGCTGTATCCAGACAAACACCAGCCGCCGCCCGCCGATCTGCCCGTGATCCTGGAAATCCAGCCCCGTTAGTGTGTGCCACCCCCCCCCGCCGCTGTGGATCGCGACATATCCCTTCATTAGGTCCCTTGCGCCCGCCACCAATCATCTGACTTGTAACCTGGGCCCGTCCTGCGAACCGGTTCTGGGCCATCTCCTCTCTGTATTAACTTCCGATTATTTTCCTGTTTCCTGTTGACTTTTGCGCCCCGCCTGCTCCAGAATTCGAGCTCTATCTCGGTATAACTCTCTTCCTTCACCTTAGGAGACGCTATGGTATCCTCCCGCAAAGCCTCCGCCAAATCGCGCGCACGCACTTCTACTTCGCACCCAGCCGCCAGCGCGGGGGAAACCTTCCTTCCGGATGACGTTCCCGGCCGCGGTATAACCGTGTCGGCGCCCATTTATGCTGAACCTGATCCCACTCCGGATCCCACAAAGTACAAGGTGGCCCACGCGTCGGACAAACAGGCCTATGCCGAGATGGATGCCCTTATTAAGGCCAGCAAGTTCCTGCCGCTGCCATTCCCCGTCGTGCCCGATCTCGCTGAGCCCGTGCTGAGCCTGGCCGCGGCTCTGGGTCCGGGAGGCGATGCCACCGCCGGCAAGATTCAAAAGTCCGGGCAGATAGTCTTCCACGCTGCCGGAGATACCGGAGCAACGAGCGGGCCCAGGTCCGAGAATACCGTCGTCGACAAAATGCTCGCCGACTTCAATGAAGAAACGCCGCAAGCTTTGCCGCAATTTTTCTATAACCTGGGAGACATCGTCTATAGCTTCGGCGAGCACCAATACTACTACGACCAGTTTTACGACGCCTATCGCGACTATCCCCGTCCCATCTTTGCCATTCCGGGGAATCACGACGGTATTGTTTTGCCCCCTCCTGCCGGCAGCGGCAGCCCCGCCGATTCCCTTGCCGCTTTCCGCGCGAATTTCTGCACTCAGGCCTTCAGCCATTCGCCAGACGCTTCCGGCCTCTCCCGGACTACCATGATTCAGCCCGGGGTCTACTTTACCCTGGAAGCTCCGTTTGTCCGCATTCTGGGCATTTATAGCAACATGCTGGAAAACCCCGGGATCATTTCCTCCACTTCAGGTAAGTTCTCGGATATTTCCGATGCTCAGCTCACTTATCTGTCGGCCGCGTTATCTCGTATTAAGCAGGAGAACTTTGACGGAGCCATCATCATCGCGGTCCATCATCCGCCATACAGTTTCGGCAAACACTCCGGATCGATGGTAATGCTGAAAGAAATCGACAAGATCTGTTCGAAGACTGGTGTCTGGCCTCACGCCGTTCTGTCTGGCCACGCACATAACTACCAGCGTTACACCCGTGCGATTGGCAAGAAACAGATCCCCTACTTGGTAATCGGAAATGGCGGACATGGCCTGACTCAGCTGCCCAAAACCATTCGCGCTCCCCAGCGGCTGAAAATGTTCGAGCAGCCCGAGGCTAAAGACTCGGTAACTCTCGAAAACTACGATGCCCTGGATTACGGCTATCTTCGCATCCTCGTCGACCCCGGCCAGCTCCGCATTGAGTACCAGCCCGCCTCCGACGGAGCAAAGGCCAAGGCCCCGGATGACTCCGTGACCGTCAGCCTGTCGGATGCTACCCTCGTCCATTACAACGCGCCGGATTGACCGGGACCGCGCACTCATTAAACCATCGCAGCTGTTCCGGCGAACTACCGGCAATATCGTTTGCCCCGCCAAAAAATCTGGCCCTCGAAGCCTGACCCCGATCGGCGAATCCCTGGTCTCCGAGAGACGCTGCGCCAATCCCGCCTTAGCGCCGATCCGCGCCAATATTTCCCCTCCAAAGCCCTCGCCCCACAACGCGCATCCAATAACCGAGGTATTCAATGCGCAAAACGGCTTTTTCGCCAGCATCTTCGACTCCCGACCCACGCCCCGCTCTCGACACATGGCTCGACCTCGAGCATCTGGCTTCTCTCGAAATCTCCTCCGAGGACCCCGCCCATCCGTTTGAGGACGCGCTCCGCGGCGAAGAAACCGAAGGCTGGAAGGCCGCCGATCCCGGCCCGCAGACCATCCGCCTCACCTTCGACGAGCCGCGGCCCATTCGCCGCATTCGCCTCGAATTTCACGAGTCAACCCAGGAACGCTCCCAGGAATTCAGCCTCGCCGCCGTCTCCGCCCGGCAGAAACGCGAAATCCTCCGCCAACAATGGGCCTTCAGCCCCACCGGATCCACCGTCGAGGTCGAAGACTACACCGTCGATCTGCCCGACGTCTCGACGATCGAGCTAACCATCGACCCGGGCCGCCACGACAAGCAGGCCTTCGCCTCGCTCCAATCCATAGCCATCGCCTGACCACTCGCCTCTCGCTCGCCTTTGGGCCGTCTCTCGCTCGTCGTTGGCCCATCTCTCGCTCGCCCCTCGCCCGTCCTTAGCCCGCCTCCAGCTCGCCTCTCGCCCGCCTTCCGCTGGCGTTTTTCGCCAGCCCCGCACTCGGACATCCTGAACTCGATCCACCGTGCGCCGATAAGCAACACAGAGGGCAACCTCGCTGAGGTGGATTGTGTCAAGTCGCGACGGAGCTGTCGCATATGCGGGACTGGCTGCCGCCGTGGAACAGGCCGCCGATGGGATTGTCATAACCGACACCGCCGGCCAGATTCAGTACGTGAATCCCGCGTTCACGGCCTTGACCGGCTACACCGCCGAAGAAGCCGTCGGAAAGAATACCCGGATCCTCAAATCCGGCCGCCACTCCGCGGAGTTCTATTCGCATATCTGGCAAGCTCTCCTGTCCGGCAAGTTCTGGCAGGGGGAAATTACCAACCGGCGCAAAGATGGCGCCCTCTGCGACGAGGAGATGCGCATCGCTCCCGTCCGCAACGCAAACGGCGCTGTCGCCGGCTACATTGCCATCAAGCACGACGTCACCGGGCAACGGGAACGCGACTCCGCCCAGGCATTTCTCGCCGCTATCGTCGAACATTCCGAGGACGCGATCGTCGCCACCACCCCGGCCGGCGTCATCCTTACCTGGAACCGTGGCGCGGAAGCAATTTTCGGCTTTTCCGCCCGCCAGGCCATCGGTCGGGACGTATCGCTCTTTACCCCACCGGATCGAATGTCCCGCATGACCCGCTGTATCGACCGGGTGTCGCGGGGCGACGTGCTGTCCAACTACGAGGGCATCTGCCGGCGCGCGGATGGCCGGAGAATTCACGTCAACGTTACCGGATTCCCAATTAGAGACAAGGCGGGAAGGGTCGTCGCGGCCACCGCCATTCTGAGAGACAGCACCGAACGCGATGTGTCCGAGCAGAAACTGCTCGAAAGCGAGGAACGGTTCCGCACTATGGCCGACGGAACCCCGTCCATCCTGTGGGTCACCGGCGTCACCGGCGAAATCGAGTTCGTCAACCGCGCCTGCCGCGAGTTCTTCGGCGTCACTTTAGAAGAGGTTCACGGGCGGAGATGGCAAATGGCCCCGCACCCCGGCGATCAGGCCGCCTATGTAGCCGCGTTCGAGCGCTCCGTGCGCGAACATCTTCCCTTCGAAGCCGAGGCGCGCGGTCTCCGCGCCGATGGCGAGTGGCGTCTCATGGGCTCGCGCGCCCAGCCTCGTTTCTCCTCCGCCGGTGAATTCATGGGCCACATCGGGCTCAGCGCAGACATCACCGAGCGCCGCCGGACGGAACAGGCGCTGGCGGAGAGCGAAGAGCGCTTCCGGATTATGGCCGACAGTTGCCCCATTGGGATCTGGGTGACCGGCGTGGACGGCGGAACCCGTTTTATCAACCGTACCTATCGGAACTTCTGCGGAATGGCCACGGCCCAGGTCCAGCCCGATCAGTGGAAGTCTCTGATCCATCCCGACGATGCACCCTCGTTTGACGAAGAATTCGCTCGTTCGCTGAAGGAATACCTGCCCTTCGCGAGTGAAATCCGCTGCCGGCGAGCCGACGGCGAATGGAGGTGGGTGGAGATCTTCGCGGCGCCGCGGTTTTCGCCGGCGGGAGAGTTTCTCGGCCTGGTGGGCGTCAGCAAGGACGTCACCGATCGCAAGCAGGCCGAGCAGGCCCTAAAAACCAGCGAGGAGAAATTCCGCCAGCTCGCGGAGAACATTCGCGAAGTCTTCTGGATGATGAACGCCGCAGGGACCGAGACTCTGTATGTCGGCCCCGCCTACGAACAGATCTGGGGCCGCAGCTGCGCCAGTCTTTACGCGAACCCCATGGACTGGCTCGACGCCATCCACCCGGAGGACCGCGAACACGCCCATACTGTCTTCCTGAAACAGTTACGGGGCGAGAGCATCGACTCCGAATACCGGATCCTGACGCCCGGCGGCCAGGAAAAATGGATTCGCGACCGGGCTTGTCCCATTCGCGATCAAAAGGGCGATGTCATTCGCGTTGCTGGAGTCGCCGAGGAAATTACCGAACAAAAGCGCTACGAATCGGAACTCATTCGCGCCCGCGAAGACGCCGATGCCGCCAATCGCGCCAAAAGCCGCTTCCTCGCCAACATGAGCCACGAAATCCGTACCCCCATGAACGGCGTCGTCGGCATGAATCAGCTGCTCCTTCAGACCGACCTCACCTCCGAGCAACGCCATTACGTCGAAGTCGCCCAGGACAGCGGCCGCACCCTCCTCGCCCTCATCGACGACATTCTCGACCTTTCCAAGATCGAAACCGGAAAAATAGTCCTCGAAAATGCCCCCTTCAACCTGACCCATATCGTCGAGGACATAGCCCGCCTGCTCTCCCTGCAGGCCCACAAAAAAGGACTGCGCCTCAATGTTCGCGTCTCCTCCAGAATTCCCCATCTTCTGCGCGGCGATGCGCATCGCCTGCGCCAGGTTCTCACCAACCTCGCCGCCAATGCCATTAAGTTCACCGAACGCGGAGCCGTCGCCATCCATGCTGTGCTCGAAAGCGCCTGCGAACGCAGCGTTACGGTCCGCTTCTCTGTCGCCGACACCGGGATTGGAATATCGGAGCAGCAGCTTCCTGCGCTCTTCTCACCCTTTGTGCAGGCCGATGCCTCCACCACCCGCCGCTATGGCGGCACCGGCCTTGGATTAGCCATCTCGAAACAGCTCGTTGAGATGATGGGAGGCCAGATGGGCGTCGAGAGCCGCCCGGGAGAGGGTTCGACCTTCTGGTTCACACCGGCCTTTGAATACGCGGAACCCTGCGAGCGGGACCCTCGGCCCGGTCGAATTGAGGAAACGGGCCACGGCGTACCTGGCCCCGAGGATGTCGACCTTCATGAAGCCAATCGGGGCCCCAATCCCTTGTCTTCGGCACAAGGATCTTCCGGACAGGTCCGTCCGCAGCATGATGAGAGGATCCTGGTCGCTGAAGACAATTTCACCAACCGCGAGGTGATTCTCGCCCAGATCAGGAAGCTTGGATACACCGGCCACGCCGTCACCAACGGAGCCGAGGCCGTCGATGCTGTCCAGCAGGGAGGCTACCACCTCGTGCTGATGGACTGTTCCATGCCGGTCATGGATGGCTTTGAGGCAACCCATCGCATTCGCCAGCTGCCGCACAGGAAGATTCCCATCATCGCCCTCACCGCGAGCGCCATGGCGGCCGACCGCGAACGCTGCCTCGCCGGGGGAATGGACGACTACCTTTCCAAGCCCGTCGAAATCGTGCGCCTCGAAGAAACTCTCGCCCGATGGCTTGCAACGTCAAGCCGGGTTGCAAAGTCAAGCCGGACTCCAAAATCGAGCCCGGAATCGAGTCCGGCCCCTGAATCGAAATCGGCCCCCCACTCCGGTTCCCCCTCGACCATCCATCCTTCGACCCAGCCGCCTCCCCACCCCCATGAACTCGCCGTCTTCGACGCGGAGTCTCTGCGGCGCCGCCTGATGGACGACCGGGAACTGGCCGCAGCCGTTCTCAAAGCGTTTCTCGCGGATGCTCCCCTCCAGCTGGACCTGCTGCGCGCTCGTCTCGCTGAGCAGGATGCTCCTGGCGCGCGCCTCTGCGCTCACACATTGAAGGGAGCGGCGGCCAACGTCGGCGGAGAGGCTCTGCGCCAGGCAGCCTCTGCCATCGAAACCGCGGCAGCAGCCGGCGGCCTCGCCGAGGCCAGCCGCTCTGTGCCCGATCTGGAAGCAAAGTTAATCGAGTTGAAGCACGCAATCGAGGAGGAATGGAGATAACAACGCCCTGTTGCCTTTTCCCATGGCCTGCATTACTTTGAACAAAGCGCGAAGGGCGCATCCAGTCCGCGGAAAGGGCCGTGCCCACCTTCTGCAGTTACAACCTGACGAACCTTCTTTCAGCCTCACCACATGCGGACTCCCGAGGCGCACCCGCTTCCCGCGGACAGTGAAAGGAGCTTCGTATGCCCGAAATCCCCGGCCGCCCCTCGCTCGAACAATACAAAAAGCAAGCCAAAAACTTACTCCGCGCCAGCGTCCAGCGCGATCCCGCCGCCCTCGAACGCATGCACCGCCACCCGCGTTTCCGCAACCTCAACCCCGGCCAACTCCCGGGGCAGCTCCCCCGCCTCACCCTCGCCGACGCCCAGCTCGTCCTCGCCCGCGAACACGGCTTCCCCTCCTGGCCCAAATTCGCCGCCCACCTCGATACCCTCCGCATCATTCGCTCCCTCGAGGTTCCGTCCAGTCAAAACGAAATCCGCGACCCCGTCTCGCTCTTCATCGAAGTCGCCGTTGTCCCCCGCCACGGCTGGCACGCCTCCGGCGCCCTCGAGCACGCCCAGCTCATCCTCGGCCGCTACCCACATGTGACCACCGCCAATATCTACACCGCCGCGGTCCTCGCCGACGAGCCCGCTGTCCGCAACTTCCTCGCCCGCGACCCCAAACTTGCCACCGTCCCCGGCGGCCCGCATCAATGGGACGCCCTCACCTACCTCGCCTTCTCACGCTACCTCCGTCTCGACCCCTCCCGTTCCGAAGCCTTCGTCTCGACCGCCCGCCTGCTCCTCGAAGCCGGAGCCAGCGCCAACACCGGCTGGATGGAGACAACCGACGATGACCCGCCCCACGAGTTCCTGGAATCCGTCCTCTATGCCGCCGCGGGTCTCGCCCGTCACCCGGGCCTCACCCGCCTCCTCCTCGAATACGGCGCCGACCCCAACGACAATGAAACCTGCTACCACGCCCCCGAAACCTACGACAACACGGTTATGCGGATCCTCATCGAGTCCGGCCGCTGCAACGAGCGCTCCCTCGCCTGGCTCGCCGCCCGCAAAGCCGATTGGCACGACGAGAAGGGCCTGCTCCTTGCCCTCGACGGCGGCGCCAATCCCAACTACATGACCCAGTGGTCGCACACCCCTTTCCAGCATTCCATCCGCCGCGACAACGGTCTCATCATGATCGAAATGTTCCTCGACCACGGCGCAGACCCGTATAGCCGGAACGCCGACGGCCGCAACGCCTTCCAGATGGCCGCATACCACGGCCGCGCCGACATCCTCTCCGCCCTTGAACAGCGCGGCTTTGCCCCGAACTTCGAAGGCCCCACGCCCGACCTTGACCAGCTCGTGGCAGCCTGCGCCCAGGCCGACTTAACCCGAGCCCGAACGCTCACCGCCGCCAACCCTGATCTGCAATTACGACTGTTACAAATAGGCGGCGCCCTCCTCGCCCGCTTCGCCGGAGTCGGCAACCTCGAAGGCCTCCGCACCCTCCTCGACCTCGGCATCCCGCCCGACGCCCTCTGGCCCGAAGGCGATCCCTACTTCGAAATGACCCGTAACTCTACCGCCCTGCAAAACGCCGCCTGGCGCGCCCGCCACGAAATCGTCCGCGAACTCATCGCCCGCGGCACACCCATCGATGCAACCGACCAGCGAGGCCGCACCGCCCTCCAGCTCGCCGTCAAAGCCTGCATCGACTCATACTGGAAAAATCGCCGCCAACCCGACTCCGTAGCCGCCCTCCTTAAGGCCGGAGCAACCGCCGAAGGCATCAACCTCCCCACCGGCTACGACGCCATCGACGCGCTGTTGATGAACACCGCGACCAACTCGAAACTAGAATGATGACAGATGGCAGACTTCGCAGACAGTCCGGAGTTCATCGCATCCCAGGCAGCGGGGGAGAAGCTCATGGCTCTGCTCCGCGCAGAATTTCCGGAATTTGAACCGGCATGGCAGGAGCACGTGGCTTTCTGTGAGGGCGCGCCCGCCGGTTCCTATCTCGATATCTCCGTCTTCGCCCGCTTCATCCACGACGATCTCTTCGAGCGGAGGCAAACTGCAACTGCGGAGCGTGCCTTTCATCTTTTCGAGAAGACCTTCCTCGACGGCGACGAGCCGACTCGTGACCTGATCGCTATCGGGTTTATCGAGGATCTTCAGAACTACAGCTCTTCGCGCAATGCTGGACACGCGAGGATTGTGCCTCTGCTTCCGCCTGTCCTTATGAAGGTTTGGAAGGAGATCGAGAGACAATGGGCCGGGCACTCTAGCTTAGCGGACGTCATCGAGGCGGAAAACCGCAATTCAAACGAGACGCGTGCGCCGACCGGACCCAATCAGAGCAAGTGGGCCGACTTAATCAATTCCATCGAAGGATAACGACACAAAAACCGCTAGAATCGAAGCCCAAAGACCATGCGCCTTCGCCACCTTGCTCTCCTGCTCCTCCCCACCACTCTTATCGCACAAGCCCAGCAACCCCACCCCACCTACCCCACCCGCGATCCCCACACCCCAGGCTACGTCCACGCCACCGAACTCCCCGACTCGACCCTCCCGCCCCCCAATAAAGACGGCAACTTCATCCTCGGGCCC
>Ga0181531_10001807_pt1 | contig 13396 bp, 10 predicted proteins | sample PEATcosm2014_Bin_38_FD_119743 | JGI IMG/M metagenome (GOLD analysis project Ga0181531, IMG submission 119743) | Peatland microbial communities from MTU Mesocosm Facility, Houghton, MI, USA - PEATcosm2014_Bin11_10_metaG | ecosystem: Environmental > Terrestrial > Soil > Wetlands > Peat | place... | reverse complement strand
CAGCGGCGTGAGATTGTCGAAATGCGTCTTCTCCTTCGCCTTGTCCGGGTCTTCCCCGTCCACCGCCTCGACTTTGAGCAGCGCGAAAAATTTCTCCTTTTCCTTGGGCGGCCGGATCTGGCCGGCAATGAGGTTGCCGGTCTGCAAATCAAACCGGCGGATTTGCGACGGCGAAACGTAAATATCCTCCGGGCACGGCAGGTAATTAAAACTCTGCGAACGCAGAAAGCCAAACCCCTCCGGCAGGATTTCCAGCACGCCTTCGGAAAACAACACGCCCGCGCGCTCGGCGTTTTTCTGGAGGATATGGAAAATGACCTCATGCTTGCGCATGGTGCCGAAGTTTTCCACGCCCAGTTCCCGGGCCATCTGGTTTAACTCGCTCATCTGCATCGCCTGCAATTTGGCGATGTTCAGCGACGCGACGATTTTGTCGCGTTGCGGCCCGCGGCGATCCTCCACCTTCGTTTCATCCGTGGTGGGCTCGACCGGGGTGGACGGCGGCTGCAATTCAGGCGCCGGCGGCGGTTCAATGACGGCGGTTTCCGGGGCGGCGCCGCCGTTCAACTCCGGCGATTCGACGGCGGGCGATGCCTCCGCTTTTGCCTTGGGCTTTTTGGTTGAGACTCTTGGCATAATGCAAAATTAAACTGGTGAATTGACCCGCGTTTCGATTGCCGGCGTTCCCTGGCGTGCTGTGAACACAGTCACGCATTGGACGGCCTGCGACCGGAAAAGTTCAAAATGGATTTCTCAATCGGGCGTTCGAGGCTATTCAGCCTTCATACGGCAAGGGAAATTATACAGTCAACTCAGGGGCAGTCTGGCGCATTTTGGCCGCTCTGTCAAATCCGTTTTTCGGGTGCGATTTCCGCGCCGGCGGATGGCTGCGGATCCCAAGAAGGCGCCGGCAGGTCCGGAAAGCCTCCTGAGATTCGTAACGCCACCCCATCAATACGGCAGCGGATATTTCGCTGTCAATTCGTGCACCCGCTGCCGGACCTTGGCCGCCGCCTCGGCGTTTTTGATGTCCATCAACACCTCGGAAATCATGTCCGCAATGGCCGCCATTTCCGGTTCCTTCATGCCGCGCGTGGTCACCGCCGGCGTGCCCAGCCGGATGCCGCTGGCCTGGAACGGCGAGCGCGTCTCAAATGGAATCGTGTTCTTGTTGACGGTGATGGCGGCTTCGTCGAGCGCAATCTGGCAGTCCTTGCCGGTCAGGTTTTTCATGCCCACGTCCACGAGCATTAAATGATTGTCCGTGCCGCCGCTGACCAGCCGGTAGCCGTTGTGTTTCATCCCCTCGGCCAGTGCCTTTGCATTTTTGACGATTTGCTCCTGGTACACCTTGAAGGCCGGTTGCAGGGCTTCGTGGAAACAGACTGCCTTGCCGGCGATGACATGCTCCAGCGGTCCGCCCTGGATGCCGGGAAAAACGGTGGAATCAATTTCCCTGGCAAATTTTTCGGGGCACAAAATCAAACCGCCGCGCGGCCCGCGCAGCGTTTTGTGCGTCGTGGTGGTCACGAAGTCCGCGTGCGGTATCGGGCTGGGATGCAACCCCGTCGCGACCAGGCCGGCAATGTGCGCGATGTCCGCCAGCAGATACGCGCCGACTTCGCGCGCGATTTCACCCATGCGCGCAAAATCGATGATGCGCGGGTAGGCGCTCGCGCCGACGGTGATCATCTTCGGTTGGTGTTCACGGGCCATGGTCGCCAGTTGATCGTAATCAATCCGCTCGTCGTCCCGGCGGACGCCATAATGGACAATTTCAAAAAATTTGCCGGAGAAATTGGCCTTGTTGCCATGGGTCAAATGCCCGCCGTGACTCAAATCCATCGTGAGCATCTTGTCCCCGGGTTTCAGCACGGCAAAATAGACGGCCATGTTGGCCTGGCTGCCGGAATGCGGCTGGACGTTGACGTGCTCCGCGCCGAACAGCTTCTTCGCGCGGTCAATCGCCAGCTGTTCAATCGTGTCAATGTACTCGCAGCCGCCGTACCAGCGTTTTTTCGGCAGGCCTTCGGCGTATTTGTTCGTGAGCACCGAGCCCTGGGCTTCCAGGACCGCCGGGCTGACAAAATTCTCGCTGGCGATCAACTCGATGTTTTCCTGCTGGCGCAGGCGCTCGTGCTCGATGGCCCCGGCCACGATGGCATCCACGGCGCGCAGACGCAATTGCGGTGGGACCGGATTTGACTCGAGCTTGTGCACGCGCCGTTCGTGGCGGCCGCCCTCGAATTTCGCGTTGAGAAAGGCGTCGAGGATTTTCCGCCCCGTTTCCGGGGTGGTGTTTTTGCCGCTGAGACAAAGCACGTTCACATCATTGTGCTGGCGGACCAGGGCGGCGGTCGATTCATCAGCCACCAGCGCGGCGCGGATGCCGGGGACCTTGTTCGCGGCAATGGTCATGCCGACGCCACTTGTGCAAATCAGCAGGCCGAATTCCGCCTGGTGCGCGGCCACGGCCACCGCGACCGGCTGGGCGAAGTCGGGATAATCATCATCCGGCTCCTTCGCCTTCGCGCCGAAGTCGGCGATGCTCAGGCCGCGCGACTGCAAATATTGCTTCAGCGCCTCCTTTAACTGGTAACCACCGTGATCCGCACCCAGGGCGAAATTGGCGGTCGCCGCGGGTTTCGGGTCATGCGACGCCGACAAAATTTTGTGTTCTTCCATAAATTTCAGCAACGAGGCGACGCCCTGCTCGATTTGATGGCGGCAGTTCTCATACACTTCGTAGGAACCGCCGATGGGGTCGGCAATGTGTTTTTCAAAAGGTTCCAGTGTCTCGTCGAATTCACGCAGCAAAAACGTCTTGTCCGCCGCCTGCGGGTACAGGAGCACAATCGTGTCCACGTGACTGTGCGTCATGCCAAAAATATAGTCCGCCTGCTGCACCAGTTCCGCCGTCAGCGCCCGGCTGCGGTGCGAGGAAATATCCACGCCCAATTCGCGCATGGCCTGGACCGAATGCGGGGTGGGCGGCTGGTCGTTCATCGCGCCCAATCCCGCCGACAGCGCGCGAAAGGCCCCGCGCCCGCTCGCGGCCCGGCGAAACAGCGCTTCGGCCATCGGGCTGCGGCAAACGTTTCCGGTGCAGACAAACAGGACGGTTTTCATCAGCGCGGTGGCCCAAAGTGAGTCGTGAACACGAAATCGTCAACGCCGAAATCAAAGGCGGGATTCATGCACGATGGCGAGTCCCTTGATCAAATCCACGGCCCGCGCCAGAACCGGGTCTTGGATCACCGGTTTGGGCTCCAATTGGCCGCGGGCCGGCACGATGGCCCCCTCGTCGTCGCCGTCCTTTAATTTTTCCTGCACCAAATCCGCCTCGCTCGTGTGATCCACAAACGGCAGAAAATCATTGGTGGCGACCGCGGGGGGGGCGTCGCTGGGTGCCAGTGCCGCATAGGGGTTTTTCAGGTAGGCACGTTCATCGTCCGCGCTGACCGTTACCGCGATGTCCGGCGACACACGCGAAATCGCCACCCCGCTGCCCAGTTTTACCGGATTCGTCGCGATCCGCAGTCGTTCGCCGTTCTTCAGCGGAAAATCCCGGGTCGTCATGGCCAGGCCCGCCGTGGGATTCCCAATGATCAATCCCGCATCCGCCTCACGCAAGGCCGCCGCCAGGGCCTCGGCCGCGCCGCCGGTTTCGCCATTGACCAGCACCACCAATGGGCCGGGAATCAGTTCTTTGGCCGCTCGCGGCGCCTCGACTTCCTGGCCCCACTCCAGCAGAGTCGTTTTTTTTGTCGTAAACAGATCCGCCACCGCGATCGCCGCCGCGTAATCATTGCCGTCGGCAAAACGCAGGTCCAGAGCCACCCCGGCAAGCGGGTTGGTGGTCGCCAATGCGTGATACACCGCGTTCATTTTGTCCGCCAAACCGCTTCCGACCTCCCCCACGCGCAAATACGCCACGTTGCTTTCCAGGACCGCCGATTGGACCGGTTCGGCGGCGCCGGGTGAAACGGTTGTCTCCGTCGTGCCCCCGACCAGGGTCGCCCGGCCGTGCAATTGGTGCAGCAGACCTTCCACCGCCGCGGAATTCAATTCGGCATCCGTCACGCCCGGAAGATTGGCCCGCAGCAATTCATAGACCTGTTTGAAATCCGGGGCGGTGTCCGTTGTGTCCGCGCACAACGACCCGCCCGTCGCCAGCCAGCCGGCCAGCGTCAGGACGAAGAGATTCAAAAACCGTTGTATCATGACCGCTAAAAATGGTTCACAAACGGCGGGAAGTAAAGTCGCAATGAATTCAAGACAGCGCCTTTGCTGCAATGTCGCGGCGGAAATGCGCGCCGTCGAAATGGATTTGTTTCACGGCGGCGTAGGCGGCGGTTTGCGCGGCTTTCAAATCCCTGCCCAGTGCCGTCACCCCCAGCACCCGGCCGCCATTCGTCACGATTTGGCCGTCCTTCAACGCCGTGCCGGCGTGGAAAACCTTCGTGTTTGGCAGTTTCGCCGCCTCGGCCAGGCCAAGGATGGGCTTGCCTTTCGGATAATCGCCGGGATAACCGCCGCTGGCCATCACCACACAAACAGATGCCATCGGGTCCCACTGCAATTCCATTTTGCCGAGCGTCCCGCTGATACTGGCGTCGAGCAGTTCGACCAGGTCGTTTTTCAATCGTGTCAGATAAACCTGCGTTTCGGGGTCGCCAAAACGCGCGTTGAATTCCAGAACCTTCGGACCGGTTTTCGTCAGCATGATGCCGGGATAGAGGATCCCGTGAAAATCAATTCCTTCAGCGGCGCAACCGAGCAGCCACGGACTCAGGATTTGATCGCCAACCTTTTTGAGTTCGGCATCGCTCAGAAACGGTGTCGGCGAGTAGGTTCCCATGCCGCCGGTGTTCAAGCCGGTGTCACCATCGTGAGCCCGTTTGTGATCCTGCGAGGTGGGGAACAGTTTCGCAGTCTTGCCGTCGCACAACGCGTGCAGCGAGATCTCCATGCCTTCGAGAAATTCCTGAATGACGATGGGTTTGCCCTGATTGTCAAACCCGCCATCCATGATTCGCAAATTAGCGGGTCCCCGGGACAGCAGGTCATCAATGGCCTGTTCGGCCTCCCACAGGTTGGCGGGGATGAACACGCCCTTGCCCAGGGCCAGGCCATCGGCTTTCACCACACAACGTCCATTGAGTTCGGCCGCGAATCGCTTGGCGGCCGTCGGATCGGTGAAGGTTCCGGCTCTCGCGGTCGGAATGCCATAGCGTTTCATGAATGCCTGGGAAAATGACTTCGACCATTCAAATTCCGCCGCCGCTTGATTCGGTCCCCAGATTCGCAAACCTCCATCCCCAAATTTGCGGTCTTTGTCTTCAAAAAAATCAACGATGCCCTCGGCCAATGGATTATCGGGTCCGACAACGGTTAGATCAACTTTGTGCTGCCTGGCAAAGGCACGCAAGATGGCCTGTTGGTCGGCTTTGATTTCCGGCAGGCATGCCACCGGTTTGCCATTCGACGCGAGCCGCTCCTGCGCAATTCCGGTATTGCCCGGGGCACACCACAATTGCGTGACGTGCGGCGACTGCGCCAGTTTCCACACCAGCGCGTGTTCGCGTCCACCCGAACCGATGACCAGAATCTTCATGAAATGCGTCCAAAGATTACGCGGCCCGCGGCCCCGAAGCAATCGGAAGCCGGAAGACGCGGATCAAACCCGGTCTGAGAAGTCTGCTTAACCGTTTTACAAGGCCCGATAATACCTTTTCTTGGTCGATTGACAGCCAGTTCGGTTCAGCGCAATCTCCGGAAGTATGGATGTCTTAACTCTGGCGCGCATCCAGTTCGGGGCCACGGTGGCGTTTCATTATCTTTACCCGCCTTTGAGCATCGGGCTGGGGGTTTTACTAGTAGTCATGGAGGCGGCCTGGCTTAAAACTAAAAACCCCGTCTATCATCAGATGGCGCGGTTTTGGACGCGGGTGTTTGCGCTCACCTTCGCCATTGGCGTGGCAACCGGGATCGTGATGGAATTCGAGTTCGGTACGAATTGGGCGACCTATTCGCGCTTTGTGGGCGACGTATTCGGCAGCGCGCTGGCGGCGGAAGGCATCTTCGCTTTTTTCCTCGAATCCGGTTTTCTCGCCGTGCTGCTGTTCGGCTGGGACAAGGTGAGCCGGAAGGTGCATTTCTTTTCGACCTGCATGGTCTGTCTGGGCGCGCATTTCAGTGCGGTGTGGATTGTGGTCGCCAATTCCTGGATGCAAACGCCGGGGAAAGGTTACCAAATCGTGATGCACAACGGCGTCCAGCGCGCAGAGGTCACAGATTTTTGGCAAGTCGTTTTCAATCCATCCATGTTGGACCGGCTGTTTCACGTGTTATGCGGTGCGTGGCAGGCGGGCGCCTTCCTGGTCGTGAGCGTCAGCGCGTGGTATCTGCTGAAGCGGCGGCATCAGGATTTCGCCCGCGCCTCATTGCGGGTCGGCCTGACGGTCGCGCTGGTCGCTTCGCTGTTGCAGGTTGTCACCGGCCACGTCAGCGCCCGGGGCGTGGCCAAAAATCAACCGGCCAAACTGGCGGCGTTTGAGGGACTTTATAACACCACGTCGAACGCACCCCTGGTGCTCGTGGGTTACGTGGACGAAAAAGATCAGAAAGTGGAGGGCCTGGAATGGCCGGGCATGCTGAGTTTTCTCGTCGGATTTAACACTCAAACCACGGTGATTGGTTTAAATGATTTTGCACCGCAGGACCGTCCGCCGGTCACGGCGTCGTTTCTATTTTTTCACGGCATGGTGGGCATCGGCTTTGCGATGATTGCCATCGCCGCGCTGGGCTTTCTCTATTTCCGCCACGGCTCGTTGCACGAACGGCGCTGGCTGCTGTGGATCCTCGTTTTCTCCGTGCTCGGCCCGCAAATGGCCAATCAACTGGGCTGGTTCGCCGCCGAAGTGGGCCGCCAGCCGTGGATTGTCTACGGCCTGATGCGCACGCCGGAAGGGCTGTCGGCTGTCGTCAAGGCCAATGTCATTCTCACCTCGCTGATTTTGTTCACGTTGATTTATTTCCTGTTGTTTGCGGTGTTCATTTATCTGCTCAACGACAAAATCCAGCACGGCCCGGATGAACAGGATTTGGTCCCGTCCGGCAAACTCGCATTGCCAACCGCACTGACCCACCACCCCAGGACATGAAGCTCGATCTCAACACGGTTTGGTTCATTCTCGTCGGTGTACTGTTCACCGGGTACGCGATGCTCGACGGCTTCGACCTCGGCATCGGCGCGCTGCACCTGTTCACGAAGGACGACACCGAGCGCCGCACCTTGATCAATGCCATCGGCCCGGTCTGGGACGGCAACGAAGTCTGGCTCGTCACCGGCGGCGGCGCGTTGTTCGCCGCGTTCCCGAACGTTTACGCAACGATTTTTTCTGGGTTTTATCTCGCGTTCGTTTTGCTGCTGGTGTCGCTGATTTTTCGCGCCGTCGCGATTGAATTTCGCAGCAAACAACCCATGCATTGGTGGCGGCAGACGTGGGACATCGGGTTTTCCGCCGGCAGTCTGGTGTCGGGCCTGCTCATGGGCGTGGCCCTCGGTAACATCGCCTGGGGCGTGCCAGTCGGTGCCGATGGCGAATTCGCCGGGACGTTCCTCGGTCTGCTGACGCCGTATCCGCTGCTGGTCGGCGTCACCACCGTGGCGTTGTTCATGATGCACGGCGCAATTTACGGTGTCATGAAAACCGAGGGCGCGCTTCACGACAAACTGCGCGTCTGGGCCATGCGCTGCATCATTTTCTTCGTGATTTGCGCCGTGACCCTGACGATGGCCACGCTGCTGTACGTGCCGCGCATGGCCGCGCGCCTGCATGACCACCCGTGGCTCTTCAGCATCGCCCTGGCAAACATGCTGGCCATCGCCAACATCCCGCGCGAATTTCACCATCGCCGCGACTGGCTGGCGTTCCTGTCGTCGTGCGCGGCGATGATCACGCTGATGATGCTGTTCGGCCTGAACCTGTATCCGAACCTGGTTTATAGCCTGCCCGATCCGGCCAACAGCCTGACGATTTACAACGCGTCGTCGTCGCCAAAAACCCTCGGCATCATGCTCATCATCGCGGGCATTGGCGTGCCGGTGGTGATTGCCTACACCGTCTGCATCTACTGGATTTTCCGGGGAAAAGTGAAACTGGACCGGATGAGCTACTGACCATTTACGATTTACGAGTTTCCTGAAAGTCTCGCGCGTCGCGTAAATCGTATATCGTAAATTATACCACCCTGGCCTCGCCCGAACCCTTGATCACTTCGCCAATGAGCCACGCCCGGTGTTTCTGCCCGTCCTCCGTGGCAGCACTGCGGAGGGTGGACGCGTTAATGAATTTCAAAATGGCATCCGCCTGGTCCGCCGATACGATGGTCACCATCCCAATACCCATGTTGAACACCTGGTAAAGTTCGGCTTCCGGCACGCCGCTTTCGGATTCGATCAATTTGAAAATTGGCAGCATGTCCCATGAACCTTTGTGGATAGCCACATCGCAGGTCTTCGGCAACACGCGCGGAATATTGTCCACAAACCCGCCGCCGGTGATGTGCGCAAAGGCCCTGATTGGCAGAAGGGAGTTGGCAGAAGGGAGTCGGGAATTAAAGCGTTTAAGCAATTTCTGAACGAGCGGACCGTAGCTGACGTGAACCTTTAACAGTTCGTCGCAAATCGTGTTTTCCAGTTCGGGGACGTAACTCATCGGTTTCAACTGCATTTGCTCAAAGAAAATCATCCGCGCGAGCGAATAGCCGTTGGTGTGCAGGCCGCTCGAGGCGATGCCAATGACCGCGTCGCCACGCTTCACCGTTTTCTGGCCGTTGAGCATTTTGGATTTCTCCACCACGCCGACAATCGTGCCGCTCACGTCGTATTCGCCGGGCTGGTAAAAACCCGGCATCTGGGCCGTTTCGCCGCCGATGAGTGCGCAATGGTTTTCCGCACAGGCACGGGCGAAACCCTTGATGATTTCGGTAAACACGTGCGGCTCCAGCTTGCCGGTGCCAAGATAATCGAGGAAGAACAACGGCTCCGCACCGAGCACGGCGATGTCGTTGACACAATGGTTCACAAGGTCGGCGCCGATGGTGTCATGCTTGTCCATGGCGAACGCGATTTTGAGCTTGGTGCCGACGCCGTCCACGGACGATACCAGCACCGGCTCGCGGTATTTTTTCAGGTCGAGAGCGAACAAACCGCCGAAGCCGCCGACCTTGCCGAGCACCTCGCGCCGGTGTGTGGACGCGAGCAATTGCGGCAACGTGGCCTTGACCTTGTTGCCCAAATCGATATCCACACCGGCCGCAGCGTAAGCCTTCTGTTTCATCGGCGAAGATTAAATCCGCAAAACGAGGTGCGGGCGAGAAAATTTCATTCGGCGTGGCGGCTTTCGGCAGAAAGCCGCCAATTCAATTTCGGTTGAAGTTTGCGGCGGTCTGACGGTCGTAGCGGCATGTCGGCAGACTGCCGTATTCCTTTAATTTTTTTAGATGGCGGCTCTCTGCCGAGACGCCGCTATGCCAAAAACGGCAACTCCACAATTTTCGCGGAACTCTCTCCAGCCGCCGTCCGCAACGTCAGTTCGGTTCCGATTTGGTTGGCTTCGCGGCGGACGTAACCGAGCGCAATGTTGGCGTCGAGTACGGGTGATTTCACGGCGCTGGTGATGTGGCCGATTTCCTTGCCATCGCGGAACAGTTTGTCACCCCGCTGCGGTAATGGCAGCCCCGCGCTTGCGGGGTCGGCAAGGCGCAGGCCACGTAGTTCGCGCGTGACGTGGCCAACGCTGTGGATGCGGTTGATGACTTCCTGTCCGATGTAACAACCCTTGTTATAACTCACGGCACGGTTTTCGATGCCGCATTCGAGCGGAATGTTCGTCTCGTCCATGTCCAGGCCGAAGCGCGGAATACCGGCCTCGATGCGTGCGGTTTCAAACGCCTGCCAGCCGCAGGCGCGTCCGCCGACTTGTTTTGCCGCCGCAATGAGTTTGTCCGCCGCCGCACCAAGCGAGGAGTTGGGAATAAACAGGTCAAAGCCGACAATACCGGGAGCGCTGGCATCCTGCCGGCGAGTCGCAAGGCTTCCATCTCCTGAATCCGCCGGCAGGATGCCGGCGCTCCCAGCCAAACGCGCGTGGTTTGCCAGATAAATTTCACCCAGCGTGGCATCGGAAATTTTCACAATGGTGGGGCCGACCTGCTGGTCGGCCTGGACGCGCGGCAGCGCGTCCCTCCCGATCAATCCCGTCGCAAGGACAACCTCTTCCGATCCATGTCCTTGCACGCTCAACAAGCCGTAATGCGGCGCGACGTCCACGATTTGTACGTCATCGGCAACGATGAATTTTTCCAGTCGTTGCGAAATTTTTTCGGTCAGGCCCGGCTCGAAATCCAGAAGCAATTCATCCTGCAAATTAAAAATATTCAGGTCACTTTCCATTTTGCCCTTGTTGGTCGTGACGGCGGCATAGCAACCCTCGCCGACGCGCAGTTTTTTCACGTCGTTCGTCACCTGGCCGTGCAGAAAGCGGACGCGGTCGGCGCCGGTCAGGCAGATCCGGCTGCGGCCGCTCAAATCCAATACGCCCACGCTCTGGCGCAGCGCGGCGAGTTCGGCGAGCCAGTCGCCGTAATCGTTTACGATTTCCGCACCATTCAATTCGGCGAACCGCGCGCTGAGGCTGTGGTGAAATTCGTGCAGGAACAATGATCCCATAAAGTGATTGTAGCGGCGGTTTGTGACCGCCGCATTTAGATAATTTACAAAAATAGGGACACTCATAAAGCGCCGCCACAATGGGAATCGCATTGCGTTGGGTGGCGCTTCGCCGCAAATTGGGGGCATGAATCTGGACGCACTTTATTCGGAACTGACGCTGAAAACCAAAGCCAAGCTGGCGCTGGTGGTGCTCGACGGCCTCGGCGACCTGGCCACGAAGGAGCAACTTTATCTGACGCCGCTGGAAGCCGCCGCCACGCCGAACCTCGACAAGCTGTGCAAAGACTCTGCGCAGGGCCGCATGGTTCCCGTCGCGCCCGGCATCACCCCCGGCAGCGGGCCGGGGCATCTCGGATTGTTCGGCTATGACCCGCTGGAATTCCAGGTAGGCCGCGGCGTGATTTAAGCGTTGGGGCTCGGTTTGGAATTGAAGCACGGTGACGTGGCCGCGCGCGCCAATTTCTGCACGCTCGACAAAAAGGGCATTGTCACCGACCGTCGCGCCGGTCGCATTCCGACGGAAACGTGTGAGAAACTTTGCGCCCTGCTCGCCGCCAAAGTCAAAAAAATCGGCGACACCGAAGTCGTCATCAAGGCCGGCAAGGAACATCGATTTGTCGTCATCTTTCGCGGCAGCGGATTGGAAGGCCCGCTCACGGACGCCGATCCCAATCGCGAAGGTTTTCCCATTCCGACGGTTCATCCCCGTGACGAGAACAACGCCGGCCAGAAAAAGATGGCCGGGCTGATCGCCGATTTTTACAAGGCGGCGCTGCCGATCCTGGCCAACGAAAAACCGGCCAACGGTTTTCTGATGCGCGGCATCGCGCATCAACCGCACATTCCGCTGTTTGAGGAGCGTTACAAATTGAAAGCCGCCGCCCTGGCGGTTTATCCGATGTACAAGGGCCTGGCCCAACTCGTCGGTATGAAAAAAATTGAAGGCCCGGCGACCATCGCGGAACAATTCGAGCGTTTCCTCAAGGAATACGACCACTTTGATTTCTTTTTCATCCATTACAAATACACGGACAAGGCGGGGGAGGATGGCAATTTCACCGCGAAGAAGAAGGCGATTGAAGATTTTGACGCCGCGCTGCCGATTTTGCTGAAGAAAAAGCCGGACGTACTTGCCATTACCGGCGATCACTCGACGCCCGTGGCGCTCAAGGGCCACTCGTGGCATCCGCAGCCGATATTGTTGCACTCGGCGTTCAGTGGCTCGGACAAGCTCGAACGTTTCACCGAAACCGGCGCGAACCTCGGCTCACTTGGTGTGTTTGAGGCGAAGTACCTGATCCGCCTAATGCAGGCCAACGCTAAGATGTTCGACAAGTTTGGTGCGTAAACCCGGTCGCGCCGCGCGGCTGGCACTTTTGAAGCTTGCCAGCGACCACGATTCACCGGCAACTTTTCGCGGAGTGAATCTGCCAAACAAGCTGACGGTCGGACGGTTTGCACTGACAGTAGTTTTTCTTTGGGCCTTGTTCGTCCCGGCCCCCTTTCATTACACCCTGGCGCTGTTTTTCTTCTGTCTGGCGGGTGTCTCGGATTTTCTTGACGGCCGGATCGCGCGGCAGCGTGGTTTGATCACCAACTTTGGCGTCCTGATGGACCCGCTGGCGGACAAGGTGATGACCTGTTCGGCATTCATTGCCTTTGTTGAAAGCACGCATCAAGCTTCCAATCCGCCGGTGACGGTCGAGGCGTGGATGGTCATCATCATTGTCGCGCGCGAACTGGCCATTACCGGATTGCGGCTGCTGGCGGCGTCGAAACACGTGGTGCTGGCGGCGGAACGTTACGGCAAACACAAGACGGTTTCGCAAATTGCGGCCATCATTGCGTTGCTCATTGTGGACGCCTGCAAGGAATGGCCGTCAGGGCTGCAACATCTGCTCCAGGGCTGGGTGCCAGGATTTGCCGAAATCGCATTGTGGGTGACGGTCGTGCTGACCATGACTTCCGGCGCGCTCTATTTGTGGCGCAACCGGGCGCTTTACATGAACGACGTGTGACGCCCATGCAGAATGAAGAAGGAAGAATGCAGCAAGGGAATGTGAGCCGGATGGGGCGCGGCTTCGGTCGGCTTTCCGCATTTCAGCGGCGCGTCGTCAGCGGCAAGGTCTCGCCCGCGTCAGCGGATTGATAAACCGCGGGTTTCAAACCGGCCAGCGGGTTGCTGCGCGAATGATGCCGCCAGGCGGAGCCCAGGAGCAGGAGGACCAGCAATAAACCCAGCGCGGCGCCGCCAATCACCCCGACCCGCCAGTCGAGTTTGGAAAGCCAGAACATCGCATGGTCGACCAGCGTGTTGGACTCTTCCATCAGCGGTGGCGGTTCCTTGAATTTTTCCGTCTGCTTGAGTTCGGCATCCAGCGCGGACATGATCTGCGCCGCGTTGAGTTTGAGTTGCGTGGCGTAGATGCGGACAAACCCGCGGATGTACACCGGGGCGGAGAACACCTCGAAATGACCTTCTTCCAGTGCGCGGATATGATCGGTGCGGATTTTAGTGGTATCCGCGATTTGCTGCACCGTGAGCTTCAAGGCTTCACGGGCGGCATGAAGTTGTTCACCAACCTGAGACATGGTCATATTTGTCAGCATTTCCACGCAATTTAGCAACCTAAATAGCAAAAAACAGGCCAATTT
>Ga0181531_10001806_pt1 | contig 13398 bp, 10 predicted proteins | sample PEATcosm2014_Bin_38_FD_119743 | JGI IMG/M metagenome (GOLD analysis project Ga0181531, IMG submission 119743) | Peatland microbial communities from MTU Mesocosm Facility, Houghton, MI, USA - PEATcosm2014_Bin11_10_metaG | ecosystem: Environmental > Terrestrial > Soil > Wetlands > Peat | place... | reverse complement strand
TGCTGCTGTCGATAGCGCTGAGCCAGCGCTTCCTGAAGCGGATTCCCGAGGCGCTCGCGACGCTCGAGCGGCTGGAGAAATTTCATCCCGAATTCAGTCGCCTCTACCAGGAACGCGGCCACTGCCGCGTGGTGCTCAAACAGGCTGCACCGGCGATCGAGGCCTTCCTGCGCGCCGTGAACATCAACCCGGCCCTGCCGGCGAGCTGGAACATGCTCGAGGGCCTGTACCGTCTTACGCACCAGCCGCAGGACGCCGCGAACGCCGCGGCTCACGTTGCCACCCTGCGCGGCCTGCCCCCGGAAATCGTCACGGCGACCAGCCTGTTCTCGGACGGGGATCTTGCCCCCGCCGAAGCCATTGTTCGCGATTTTCTGCTCAAACATGGCGACCACATCGAGGCCATGCGCCTGCTGGCGCGCATCGCTCGTGCGCACGAGGTGTTGCATGACGCCGAGATCCTGCTCGAGGCCGTGCTCAAACTGGCGCCGGACTACCAGGCGGCCCGCATCGACTACGCGCAGGTACTGCTCGATCGTCAGAAATACGGCCTGGCGCACGCGCAACTCGAACTCCTGCTGCAATCCGATCCCGCCAATCGCCTGGTGCGCACCCTGTATGCGACCGCCTGCATCGGGGTCGGAGAGCACGAAAAAGCCATCGGCCTGTACCGCACCCTGCTCATCGATGCGCCCAGGGCGGCGGACGTACATCTGTCCATAGCACACGCGCTCAAGACGCTTGGCAGGCGCGATGAAGCCGTGGCGGCCTACCGGGCCGCGGCAGCAGCGCATCCGGGCTTCGGCGATGCGTACTGGAGTCTTGCGAATCTGAAGACCTACCGCTTCACCGACAGCGAGATCGACACCATGCGAGCCGCCGAGTCGGACGGTGCGACGCGCGCCGTCGATCGCTACCACCTGTGCTTCGCCCTCGGCAAGGCATTCGAGGATCGCGGCGCCTATGAAGACTCCTGGCGCTGCTACGAGCGCGGCAACGCACTCAAGCGCGCCGAAAGTCGCTATCGGCCCGAGATCGTCGAAACCAACACGCGCAGGCAGAGTCAAGTCTGCACGCGCGAATTCTTCGCGGCGCGTGCAGGCTTCGGTGTCGCCGATGCCGACCCGATATTCGTGCTCGGATTGCCGCGCGCAGGCTCCACGCTGCTGGAACAGATCCTGGCGTCCCACTCCGCGGTCGAAGGCACCCAGGAACTGGCTGAAATTCCGCGCATCGCGGTCGAACTGCAGGGCCGCCAGCCGGACTTCGACAACCCGCGCTACCCGGGTGTGCTGGAGGGCATGTCAGCGGAGGAGTTCCAGGAACTCGGCCGCAAATACCTGGCCGATACGCGCCAGTTCCGCAGTAGCAAGCCATATTTCATCGACAAGATGCCGAACAATTTCCGGCATATCGGTCTCATCCACCTGATGCTGCCCAATGCGCGCATCATCGATGCGCGGCGCGAACCCATGGCCTGCTGCTTCAGCAATCTGAAGCAGCTGTTCGCCGCCGGGCAGGAATTCACCTACAGCATCGAGGATATCGCGCGCTACTACCGCACCTACCTTGCGCTGATGCGTCATTGGGACGCAGCCCTGCCCGGCCGCATCCTGCGCGTGCAGCACGAGGATGTGGTCGAAGACCTGGAGGGCAGCGTGCGCCGCATCCTCGATTTCTGCGGCCTGCCGTTCGAAGCCGCCTGCATCGAGTTCCACAAGACCGAGCGCAGCATCCGCACCGCCAGTTCCGAGCAGGTGCGCCAGCCGATCTTCCGCGCGGGGCTGGATCAATGGCGCAATTTCGAACCCTGGCTGGATCCCCTGAGGACTGCGCTGGGAGATGCGCTGCTTCGTTACCGGGACTAGGTCTGTGCCACAGCGGCTGCCAGTGCCGCGTACAGATCGGCCACCGAGGCGATCGCCAGATCGGCGCCAGCTGCCAGCAGCGCCTTGCGCGCCGTCGCGATACGGTACTCGCGCTCGGATGCCGGCAACGCCTGGAAGGCTGCGAGCGAAAGACCGATCAGATTGCCCGAGGCCACTCCGACCGTGAAGGCGCCGGCCGCCTTCCCCTCGGCGATCCCGGCCTCCGCATCATCGACCTTCACCACGCGCGAGAGCGGCCAGACGCCAAGCTCCGCGCAGGCCTTGTAGATCATCAATGGCGATGGGCGACCCACCGGGGTCTCCCCCGAACACACCAGGTGCTCCGGAACGTAGCCCTGTTCGGCTGCCCGTGCGAGCACGCCCTGCATCATCGTGCGCGTATAGCCGGTGGACGAAGCCACGCGCAGTCCCTCGGCCCGCATTCTGTCAAAGCACTCGCGCGCGCCCGGGATGAGCGTCGAGGCGCGCGCGGCCTGCTCGCGCATCAAAGGCTCCAGGCGCGAGAGCAGCGCCGCCACCGCGCGATCGTCCGCAGCCGTGCCGTGCCGCGCCGACCAGGCCGCCGCAATCGACGGCACGCGCAGCAGGCTGCGCACATGATCGCTCTTGGCCTTCCCCATATCGCGCCGTGCCGCGGCCTCATCGATCGCGACGCCTTCGGCGGCAAACGCCTCGATCAGCGCGGTGACTGGCGCCCGGCAGCCGAAATCGATCATGGTGCCCGCCCAATCGAAAATCACCAGGTCGAATCGACTCCTGATGCTCATGCCGCTTCCCTGCTGCCGAACAGACCCTCGATGAGTTCCTCGCCGATCGCAAATCCCGTGGACGCACCCGCGCCGCTGGTGACGATGGCGATCCGCACGGCCGCGTCGGGCGCATCGATCAGCACCGCACGATCGGGCGAGGACGCATAGGTGCCGATCCAGCGGCCGATGGTGGGCGGCGCCTCGATGCCCAGCGCCGCGCGGAATTCATCCAGGATCAGCGCATCCACCTGCTCGCGGGAGAAAGGATCCGGACTTTCGCCGTAGTCATGACTGTCGCCGACGACCAGGCTGCCATCCGCGCTTTGAGCCACGATCAGGTGCACGCCGTATCGCACCTGCTCGGGCCGCTCTTCGGCAAGCCGCGCCTTGAGCAGCGCGCCGCCGGCGAGCTCCGAAAATCCGTGGTAGCGGGCAAGCCCGAGGTCCGACATCAGTGTGGCGGGTATCCGGAATCCCGGATCCGCCAGGCGCAGCATCTGCAGCTTGCATCGCGTCAACGCAAAGGTCTGCAGGCGGTCCGGATACAGCGCGACAAAATCATCGCCTGGACACACCACCACGCACTCGGCCTGCACAGTGCCGCGGCTCGTGCGCACGCGCGGCGCCTCGATGCCCTGCACCGCCGTACTGCGCAGGAAGCTCACCCCGTGCGCGCGGGCCAGCCAATCGGCGATTCGCGGGATGGCTTCGTACGGCTCTACGCGCAGCTCCGTGGTGCTCTCCAGCACCGCCAGCAGTGCCGGTGCAGCCAGCCACGGGCAGCGGCGCCGGGCCTCGGCGGGACTGAGCATCCGGCAGCCCTCGGCCATGTCGGAGGCCAGGAACGCCTCCAGCAGCGCCACGGATTCCGGCAGGCGCGCGGTCAGCCACACCCCGGTGTGAACGATGGGAATGCCGGCCGCGGCGGCTACCTCCTGCCAGACCGCGCGGCTGCGCCGCGCCCGCGGCCACATGGTGTAGCGCTCCTGCCCGCTCACCGTCACGAAGCCGAAGTTGCGCACCGAGGCACCCTGGCACCGGGCATCGCGATCGATGACGATGACCCGCAATCCGCGCCGGGCGCCGGCCAGCGCCGTCGCCAGACCCAGGATGCCGGCGCCGACTACCGCCAGATCGAAGCGGGTTGCAAACACGCTCACTGCAACCACGCGCTCACTGGAAACGCGCACCCTGCCGCGCCAGTTCCTTGTGGACCGCGGCAATGTTGAGCCGATCCAGCGGCTCATTGCGCTGCAGGGAAATCGCCGCGGCGACGCCTGCGCCCTGGCCGCTGACGGCGCAGCACATCATGTTGCGCGCCGAGGCGTGCGAGACGTGATCGCCGCCGATGCATCGGCCCGCCACCAGCAGGTCCTGCACTCCCTTGGGCACCAGCGCGCGATAAGGCACATGCCAATAGCGGCCCGTGGTGGGAAGAATCAGGATGCCGTAGCCGTCGATGAATTCGGGGAAGATACCGATGGCATCATCGAAGCGCGCCTGTTCGCGCACATCGTTGCCCGTCAGATTGTAGAGCGCATCGATCTTGCGGGTGTCGCGCACGCCAAGAGTCATGCCGAAATTGCGCAGCTTGGCGCCCTCGCAGCCCGGCATGAATTTTCGCAGCGCCTCGAGTGCGTAGATGGCTTCACGCCGGCCGCGGATTTCGCCGATGGTCAGGTCGTTCGGATCGGTGCCATCGATCTCGGGCACGTGCACGAGATTCAGGTAGGTCAGATCGCCCTGGTCGGTGACGGTGCCCCAGGTGCCGGCAATCGTCTTCAGGTACGGCGGAATGATCCCCGCCTCGAGCGCCTTCTGGAACGGCTTGCGCAGGAATGGCGAGAACAGTTTGTCTTCCTTGCCCGTGGTCTCGTAGTCCCATTCGCCGTTGCCGGACCAGTCCGCATAAGTCTGCGGATCAGCCTTTACCGAATCGATGAAACGCTGCTTGTTGACACCCGACATCGAGAACATGACGGACACGGCCATCATCTTTTCCCTGGGGGTCTTAAACACCGGTGCACCGGCGCGCGTCGCGATGTCCGCATCCCCGGTGGCATCGATGACGCGCCGGGCGAGAATCGCCTGCCGCCCGCCCTTGCTCTCGATGAATACGCCGCGAATGGCGTCCGCCTGCATGATCGGCGCCACGCACAGCCGATGCAGCAATGGCGTGACACCGGCCTCCTCGACCAGCACGTCCGCCACCCACTTGAACATCTCGGCATCGAGCGCATGGCTCAGCGACTGCGGCTCGGGCATGGCCGCGCCCATCTGCGTGGCGCGCGTTTCGAACTCGATACCGATACCCTCGCAGTCGACGGTCCGCTCGTGCCGGTACCAGGCAAATCCTTCGACCCCGACCTGGGTGATGTTGCCGCCGAAGCAGCCATTGCGATCGATCAGTGCCGTGCGTGCACCGGCCCGCGCGGCCGCAAGCGCAGCGGCGAGGCCACCGGGGCCGCTGCCAACCACGAGCACATCGGTTTCCAGGACCACCTCGACGGAGCGTGCCGGCTCATCGATCTTTTTCATCTGCATCGAACCCTCAGGAAGGACGCGCTATAGTAAGCGAATCATGTTTCGTGCGACCGCGTTAGTGTTTCTGTGCGTGTGCGCGGCTGCCGCTGCCCCGACGCGCGCTGCCGTGCTCGATGTATCGGCCAGCGGATTCACGACGCGCAGCGAGGCGCACATCAATGCGGCCCCCGCCAAGGTGTACGCGACGCTGCTGCACGATGTGGGCAAGTGGTGGAACCCCGATCACACCTACTCCGGTAAATCGGCAAACCTGTCGATCGAGGCGCGCGTCGGCGGCTGTTTCTGCGAGCATCTGGAGCATGGCGGGGCGGTCGAGCATGCGCGCGTCATCAACCTGCAGCCCGGCACGCTGGTGCGGATGAGCGGCGCATTCGGGCCGCTGCAGTCCTCGGGCCTGGCAGGCACGCTGTCCTGGGCGCTCGCGGCGGCAGACGGCGGCACCCGCGTGCAGCTGACCTATGGCGTCGGCGGCTACGTGCAGGGTGGTTTTGCCGAGCTTGCTCCCGCGGTCGACGGCGTGTTGGGCGGACAACTCGATCGACTCAAGGCCTTCGCCGAAACGCGCAAAGTGCCGTAGGCTTCGGATATGGACCTGCAGGTAACACGGCTCACCCGGGCGATCGGCGCGATCATCGATGGCGTCAATCTTTCCGATGATCTGCCTGACTCGGCGATCGAGCGGCTGCGCTCGCTGCTGGTGGAGCACCAGCTATTGATCTTCAGGCGCCAGCCGATCACGCCGCAGGCGCAATGCCGCTTCGCCGCACGCTTCGGCGAGTTGCACATTCATCCAATCTATCCGGTGTTGCCGGAATTGCCTGAAATCATGGTCATCGACACCGGTGTGGACTTTGCCCCGGACAATGACAACTGGCACACGGATGTCACCTTCAGCGAAACGCCGCCGCTCGCGGGCCTGCTGGCGGCGAAACAGCTGCCCAGCGTCGGCGGCGATACGCTCTGGTCGAGCGCCGCGGCGGCCTATGAGGCACTGTCCGAGCCGCTCAAACAGCAGCTGCAGGGGTTGACCGCCACGCATTCGATCGTCAAGTCCTTCCCGGCACAGCGCTGGGCCAACGATCCTGCGCACCAGGCGCGCTACGAACGCGCCGTCGCCAAACACCCTCCGGTGACGCACCCGGTGGTGCGCACGCACCCCGAAAGCGGACGCAAGTGTCTGTTCGTCAATGAAGGCTTCACGACGCATATCAACGACATTCCGCAACGCGAGAGCGATGCATTGCTGGGGCTTTTGTTTGCTCATGCCGGTCGGCCGGAGTTCACAGTGCGCTGGCGCTGGAGCGTGGACGACATCGCGTTCTGGGACAACCGCATCACCCAGCACTATGCGGTGGCGGACTACCTGCCGGAGCGACGCATCATGCATCGCGCCACCGTGATCGGCGACAGACCCGTTTAGCGGGCGCTCCTCATCGCGGCCAGCCGTTCGATCATCTCGGCGTATGAGCTGAAATCGGGCGTGCGAAGTCCGGCAACCTTGCCCTCGTCATCCCAGTGCCGGAGGCGAACCGACTCGCGCCAGTAGGGCTTGGCCTCGAATGCCGCGATCTCCGCGGCCGTCATCGGGCCGCCCTGCAGCTTCAATGTAACCACCGACGCCGCACTCAGCTTGTCGAAGTAGCCTGAGTCGGTGGCGCACAGATATCGTTTCGCGGGCACATGCAGCCGCACGGGCTCCGCGACCTCGGCACCAAAGCGCCTGGCAAGCCAGCCTCCGCCAATCAGTTCGTGGTGCGCATCATCGGTCCATTCGCCCAGGTCGTCGGGCGCATTGCCCACCAGATGACCGATGTCATGCAGCAACGCGGCGATCACGAGCGCCTCGGGCGCATCGGCCGCCTGCGCGAAATAGGCAGCCTGCAAACTATGCTCGCGGATGGTGACGGCTTCACCGAAATAGGCGGAAGCGCCACGCCGGTCATAAATCGCGCACAGCTCCTGGCTGATGTTCATGCTCGTGATCCGGTTCGCCCTCAGCGCTGCAGCAGCGCCGCCTGGCTGACGACGCTATCGCGAGTCAGATAGCAGCCGCGCAGATGGCGCGGGTGGCGCGCCGAGGCGAAGCCTGTGCGGCCGTGCAGGATTCGCTGATTATCGAACAGCACCAGATCGCCCTCTGCCAGTCGCGCGGTCAATTGGAAGGCGCGCTCGCGCAGCAGTTCGCCAAAACGCCGATAGGCGGCATAGAAAAGGCGACAATCCACGGCCGGCAGCCGCAGCGGAGCGATCGAGCGACTGTTGTAGTGAACTGCGATGATCGAGCCGCTGCAGTCGAGGCTGATCAGCGGACGTTCGGCATACAGATCCGCCTGTTGCGACCGGTATCGAAATGGAACGGCAGTGCGCGTCAGCACCGCGAAGCTATCCGGATCGGTATCGCGCAAATGCGCCGCGAGCGCCCAGCCGTCGGCGAACAGGTTGTCACCGCCATCCGGTGCCGCTACCAATGTGTGCAGTGCCTGGAAGCCCGGAACCGGCTCGCGATAGGGGTTATCGGTGTGCAGACCCAGGCCCACATCCGAGTAGGCGAGATTCTCGGGTTGCGGCACCGCGCGCACATCGAACACCATCCCGTAATTGGTTTCCGCAACACGCCCGACAGGCGCCATGGCATCGAGAATGCCGGAGTCGGTGCGCGGCACATCGCGAAGGAATGCGATCCCCTGCCGCAACAGCCGCGCCAGCCACTCGCGGCGCGCCGCGGCGTCGGTCGACAGAGCCCCCACGGACTGCCAGGCAAAATCGCGTGTGGCCGTAAGCCGCGCGCCTTCGAGCCACGGCTGCGGGCGCAAGGCAGTCTCGCCTGCCCCGGCGCCGCACTGCTGATACAGCCAATCCAGTTTGATGATCGAAGAGCGCTCCTCACCCTGCCAGTGGATGAGCAGATCCGCTTCCACCAGAGTTGCGCTGCGGATGCGCGGCTCCTCCGGCAGGTCGGTGACATCGATCAGGCGCTGGCCGCTATGACTGTCGCGATCCTCGGGCAGGTTGTCGCGCAGCCAGATGCTCGCGAACTCACCGCAGGTGCCATCGCTCCAATGGATAATCAGCGCGCCCTGCCGGTCGGTCACCTCGGTTGAAACAGCTGCCGGACTCATGGCATGGGCGCATGTCTTGCCGCGGCATCATCGCCGAGGCGGAACAGGTAGCCGGCACCCACCGCCGCGATCAGGCTCACAATCGCGAGCGCCATGAAGACCGCTCCCCAGCCATAGTCCACGGACGCGCGGGCCACCGTATAGCCACCGAGTACCGATCCCAGGTAGCCCACCCCATCGATAAGGCCGGAGGAAAGCGCCGCGCCCTGTTTACCGCCGAAATCGACTGCCAGCGCGCCGCCGAGGTAGGAGTAGGGTCCGATCAGACAGAACGCCGTCATGCCGATAGCGACCAGCGGCAACAACGGACCCGTCGCGCTCGGACGCAGCCACCCCAGCACCATCAACGCGATGGCCGTGGCCGCCAGCCCGACGGCCATGACCGCGGCGCGGCTGTTCGGCCCCAGCCGATCGCTGAGCCAGCCTGCCACGATCACCGACAGGGCACCGACAGCGGGAAACACCGCACTTGCGCCGGCGGCATCACCAATGTTGTAGCCAAAAAAGTCGCGCAGGTAGACCGGGGTCCAATCGTTGAAGGTCTCGCGCACGATGGTGCAGCCGAGCGACAGCAGGCACACCAGCAGGAAAGCGCGACTCCGGAACAGCGGCAGCACCAGTGCCGCCACGCTGGGCGGCCGACCGGTGGCAGCCCCATAAACGTTCTGCGGGTTGGGAATGGCCTCGGCATAGCCAAGACTGGTACGGCTTTCACGCAGCCAGATCAGATTGGCAAGCAGGAAGAATCCGGCGACCGCGGCTGCCAGATAGAACAGTCCGCGCCAGCCATAGCCGGCGTGAATCAGTGCGCCCATCCACTGGCGCGCGGCCGCATCGCCCACCAGATAGCTGATGCTGAGAATGCCGATGATGGTCCCATGGGAGGTGAAATCGAACCAGCGCGAGGACACTTTGAGCATGCCGGCCCAGGCGATCGACTGCGTCAGGCGATTGCCGAGCCAGGCGAGCAGGAACACCGGCGGGGCCGCACCCAGCGTAAACACCACCGTGAACAGCGCCGCACCGCCGAGCCCGATCAGGAAGTTTGGACGGCCGCCCCAGAAATCCCCGAGACCGGTCAGGAAGATCTTGCCCACCGCGTATGCAAGCACGCCCACCGAGGCGATCTTGCCGATGTAGACGATGGCATCGGCATGGCTGACCCCGTGCGTTCCGAGCTCATCGATCAGCATCGGCGTCGCCACCGACAGATCCGCCCGGCAGAAATAGCAGGCGCAATAGCCGCCGAACAGCAATGCCACGGTCACAAACTGGCGGAACCGCAGGCCCCGGGGAGCCACGGGCTCGAATTCGCCGCCCATCGGCGCGCTCGCCGTCCCGATCTGTCCGGCACTCATGGGGCACTATACTAGGCGATCGTTTCCGAGAAAAAACCCATGCCCGAACCCATCCTGCTGACCCCCGGACCCCTGACCACCACGGCAGCAACCAGGTCCGCGATGCTCATCGACTGGGGCTCATGGGACAGTGCCTTCAACCAGCTGACCGCATCGGTCTGCCGCGACCTGACCGAACTCGTCAACGGCGTGGACACACATGTCTGCGTGCCATTGCAGGGCAGTGGCACCTTTTCGGTGGAGGCCGCCATCGGCACCCTGGTTCCGCGCCAGGGCAAGGTGCTGGTACCGGACAACGGCGCCTACTGCAAACGCGTGGTACGAATCCTCACCTACCTGAATCGGGAAGCCGTGGTCCTGCCGCACCGGGAAGACGAACCGGCCGACCCTGCGCGGATCGATGCGGCACTGGGCGCCGATCCTGCCATTACACACGTGGCCCAGGTCCACTGCGAAACCGGTACCGGGATCCTCAATCCCCTGCCTGAGATCGCCGCCGTGGTGGCGGCGCGAGGCCGCAGGCTCATCGTCGATGCCATGAGCTCCTATGGCGCCATCCCGATCGATAGTCGCCTCATCCCATTTGATGCCCTGGTCGCGGCGTCCGGAAAATGTCTCGAAGGCGTCCCCGGCATGGGCTTTGTGATCGTGCGGCAGTCGGCGCTCGAACAGGCCACGGGCAACAGCCATTCACTGGCGCTGGACCTGGCCGATCAGTGGCAGTACATGCGCAAGACCGGTTTATGGCGCTACACGCCGCCGACGCACGTGGTGGCGGCCCTGCGCGCCGCCGTCGATCAGTTCCGCACGCAGGGCGGACAGCCCGCAAGACTCGCGCGCTACCAGAGCAATTGCTCGACGCTGATTGCCGGCATGCAATCGCTGGGGCTGCGATCGTTTCTGCCCGAGGCGCTGCAGGCGCCCATCATCGTGACCTTTCATGCGCCTGCCGATCCCCATTACGAATTCGGCGAGTTCTACCGGCGAGTGCGGGACCGCGGCTTCATCCTCTACCCGGGCAAACTCACCAGCGTCGAGACTTTCCGGGTGGGTTGCATCGGAGCCATCGATGACGATGTTCTGCGCCAGGTGGTCGCGGCGGTCGGCGAGGTTTTACGGGAGATGGGGGTCGAGACGATCTAGGCGCAGATGCCGATACGCAATGCGGCCGTCGAAAGCTGCAGCCGGTACTTCGCCACCGTGGCTGCCGAGCCCCGTCAGCGTCGTCAGGACCTGCGTCAGTCCGATCAGATCGTCAGGGACCGCTGGATTAAGCTCCGGACTCGATATCGAGTAAATTCGCGGATAGAGTCTGCCCGTGCCCAATCATCGATGCGCCCAGCTGATCACTGGACTTTTTCTGGCGAGTGTGCCGTTCCTGGCCGCGGCGAAGCCGCCGCCTGCCGCTGCCCAAATGGATCGCGATCTCATGGAGGTCACGATTCCGCAACTGCACCAGTACTACGCCCAGCATAGGTACACGGTGTCGCAGGTCGTCGATTGGTACCTGGATCGCATTGCGCGCTACAACGACATCTACCGCCCCATCGAACAGGTGTTCGCCAGCGATGCACGGGCAGCGGCGGCGCGCGAGGATACCGAGGCCGCTTCGGCGGCCGTGCATGCTCCATTGTGGGGAGTACCCATCGTCATCAAGGCCAACACCAGCATCGAAGGCAAGGTGACCACGGACGGGTGGGAAGGCTACATCGTGCCCGGTCACGAGTTGATTGCGCCGCGTGATGCCACCATCGTGGCGCGTCTGCGGCAGGCCGGCGCGATCATTCTGGGCCATACCAACATGCCCGATTTCGCCAACTCCGATACCAATCGCAGCAGCTCCTTCGGACGCACCGGCAATGCCTTCGATGTGCGTTTCTCTCCTGGGGGATCCTCCGGCGGGACGGTCACGGCCGTAACGTCAAATCTCGCGCTGCTGGGCAACGGCACCGATACCGGCAACTCGATCCGCATGCCGGCTGCGACCAGCGCCCTGATCGGGGTGTTTCCGACGCGCGGCCTCGTCAGCATCGCGGGCATCGCGCCACTCGATTGGCTGCTCGACAACACCGGACCCATCGCGCGTACCGTCACGGATGCGGCGATCGCCCTGGGCGTCATGGCAGGCGAGGATCCGCTCGATCCGGTGACGCAACGCACAGCGCAGCAGGCACAGCGCGGCCCCTACCTGCCATACCTGAAGGCCGACGCCCTCAAGGGCAAACGATTTGGCGTTCCGGCATTCATCCTCAATGGCACCGGCATTCCTTTTCATGGCACTCCTGCCGCGGTGCCGGATTTGGCGGCCGCTAAACAGGCGGCCGAACAAGCCGTGGCGCTGGACCCGCGCACCCGGACCGCGTTCATGCAAGCAGTCGAGGCGTTACGCGCCGCCGGGGCGACCGTGCTGGTCGATGATTCGATATTGCCCGACAGCTTTGCGCGCACCGCGGCGCGCATCAGCACTTATCCCTACGTGCGCGAAGGCACGGACCTGTTCCTGAAGCAATTCGGACCTACGCAATACCATTCGGCTGCCGAATACGAAACGGTGCTCGGTGCGCCTCTCGGGGAACCCACCATCGGCACCGAAGCTGCCAATTCGCAATTCGGGGATGTGAAAATCACGCAGCGCATTCTCGAGCGCGACCCGGACGCGGAGAACAATTATTTCGGCCCGCGCCGTCGTACCTTGGCGGCCTATATCGAAGCGATGGATCGCCTGCAGCTGGATGGCTATGTTTACCCGGCCATTCAGATGCCGCCCGTCGATGAAACGATGCCGCAGGACGGCCGCATCAGCGAAGGGCCCCACTCCGCCACCAGCTGGGTCAACATGCTGGGAGTCCCCGCGGTCGTGGTTGTCGGGGGCTTCTACGACAGCGGGCTACCGTTTGGAATGGAATTTTCGGGGCGGCCTTTCAGGGATGGCGATCTGCTCGGTTATGCCTATGCATGGGAGCAGTCAACCCGCTACCGCCACGCGCCGGTGCTCGTGGACAAGGGATTGCTGCCGAAAGCGCGCTGACCCAGCGCTCACCAATCAGGCCACGCCAGTGTAGAGCGCCCAGGCGCTGGCCAGATCCTGCACCACATGACCGAGCGATTTGTAGGCCGTTATGTCCTGCTCCGAACGCCGGCCGACGATGTCGCCGGCGAGCACCTGCCCGATTTCGCCGACTACATGGTCATCGCCGACCATGCCGGCTGCCTTGGCCCGCAGGAACTCTGCGCCCTGGTGTAGAACCCCTTCGCGGCTGTCAGCGATGAATCGCGATTGCGCCACAAACTCATTGTCCACCTCGACGGGACCGGCCATGCTGGAGCCGACCACGTTGACGTGTGTGCCAGGACGCACCCAGGCGCCTTTCAGCACCGGTTCCCGCGCGCCGGTAACCGTGCAGATGATGTCGGCGTCGCTGACCGCTGTCTCCACCTCACTCGCGCTGCTGAACTCAATCTCAAGTTCGGCGCTCATGCGCCGACAGAATGATTCGGTTCGTTCCGGAGCACGTCCCCATACCTTGACGCCCTGTATTTTTCGCACCTTGAGCAGCGCCCTGGCGTGAGTCGCGGCCTGCTCTCCGTAACCCAGAATAGCCAACCGGGTGGCATTCGCGCGCGCCAGCACATCAGTCGCCACCGCGCTGGCGGCGGCGGTGCGAATGGCCGTGATCTCACCGGCATGAACCACGCATACCGGTGCCCCGCTTTCAGGATCGAACAGGACCACCACGCC
>Ga0181531_10001804_pt1 | contig 13404 bp, 10 predicted proteins | sample PEATcosm2014_Bin_38_FD_119743 | JGI IMG/M metagenome (GOLD analysis project Ga0181531, IMG submission 119743) | Peatland microbial communities from MTU Mesocosm Facility, Houghton, MI, USA - PEATcosm2014_Bin11_10_metaG | ecosystem: Environmental > Terrestrial > Soil > Wetlands > Peat | place... | reverse complement strand
TAACGCGAACGCAAAGCCGAGGTAGACGGCGATGCCGCCGATACGTGGCTTGGGGATGTCGTGCATCCGACGTTCACCCGCTTCGTCCAGCATTCCAACGGAAAGCGCCAGTCGGCGCACGTATGGCGTCGTACAGAGCGTCGTCGCGAAGGCTAGCACCAGAGCCGCGCCGATCGATAAAATAGTCACGTAGCGTTCTTCGACTAGCGCGTGTCAGGCTCTAGCCGGGAAGCGTGTTTCTCATCCACTGCTTGAGTGATTGGACTCGGGCTCGGGCCGCGGTCCCGTTGATATTCTGATCTCCCCGCCGCGTAGTTCGAGCGCCGACTGCGCTAGCGCGAGGATGCTGTCGTCGAAAAGATTGCGTTGCTCGATCCAAGCACTGTTCTGCTCGGTACTTCGGCGCATTCGACCGGCCGAAAATCTCGGTCGAAGGACGGATGATCTCCCGAGAATTGGTGGGCAGCGCGGCGATCACTGACTATTTGCGCCGGGCGCGTGAGGATCGCTAGCGGACCCAGGGCACCTTTGCGGCTGATCGACGAGGTCGTGTACGAACAAGCTCTCCCAGATCGTCGCTGTCGTTGGAGCGCGCAGGGGCCACGGTCTGCGCGCGGGCGCCGTAAGCGGACGCATTCACCTTGATCCAAGCGCGCAGCGTTTCGGAGAGAGAGAGAACATGCTTGCGTCGGTGTATTGGTCAATTAAGCGAGTACTGCGGAGTGAACACCGTCCGGATGAGGGCACTCGCGCGGACGTGAGCGGGCGCACCGTGACGTCTAGCGGCTCAAGCGAAACGCTTCCGGGACCGATACGGTATGCACGCAGATGGGAGCTCAGGACGACGACGTTCGCCTTCCGTTTCCCGACCGCCGCCGCGGTCCGCGTCGCGTTGCCACGGTCTCCGAGGTCGTGGTCGAGCGCCGGAATGGTGACCGCCGGCTCCGCAAACCCGGCGTCGCGGCCCTGATCGGAGCGGTTCTGAGCCCCCCATCGATCGGCTTGGTCGTCGCGATCGACGAACTCGGCGAGGGCGAGCTTGCAGTCGAGGCCCAGTCGCATGGCTGAGCCGGGTGCCGAGCCCGCGCAGGACGAGCAACCGGCCCGGCGGCGGGGCCCGCGCCGTCGTGAGGCGGATGCCCCTGCCGGCACGGAGCGTCGGAACGGCGACCGCCGCAGCACGCCGGGACTGATCGGACTGCTGCGCGCCCTGTTCGGCCGCAAGCACACCTGAGCGCGCGGGGCGCGGTGTGATCCGCGGCCCCTCCCTTCGCTCCTGAGAACGAGTAAGCGTCTGGTAAGCGGACGATGCTTGCATTGTTCGCGTCCGGACAGCGCGTTCGGAGGAGGATGGAACAATGGGTGTTGGAGTGCGAAATCGCGCCGTCTCGGCGTGTCTCTCGATCGCCGCGGTGGCCTCGCTGGTCGTGGGGCTGCAAACGGCGGCGCGCGCCGGTATCCCGGGCGGCCCGTATCAGTCCAGCTGTCAGGGGATTCAGATGGTCGGCACCACGCTGGTCGCCGGCTGCACCGGGTTCTTCGGCAATTCGATCACCAGCACGCTGCCGAACGCCGCGCAGTGCAAGGGCGCCATCTCGAACGTCGACGGCACGCTGCGCTGCGTGATCTCGCAGGTGCGCTCGGAGAGCGGGCGCGACATCTTCAACATCATCAGCGAGCCGGTGACGACGAAGAACAGCAACGGGACGACGGTCTTCTGGCGCGTCGATCACCCCGACGTCATCGCCCTGGCGTCGGCCTATCCGCAGATTCGTTTCCAGGCCGGCGATCAGATCACCATCGGTGCCGGCGGCTGTGCCCAAACCGGCGGGATGGGCGCAACGTGGAAGTCGTACGTCTATCCGACCGGCGACAACGCGGCGCAGTACTACAGCGGGTTGCTGTGGATCCCCGGCGTGACCGGGGGCGGTCTTCAGCGCGATGCGGCGGTCATCAACCGCAAGTGGGTGGTGCCCGCGCACCTCGCACCCAACGTCGCCAGCCAACTCTTCCTGCACATCGGCTATCAGGACGACGGGCCGGGCGACAACGGCTACTACAGCCACGACAACGGCAACAACAACCAGTGTCTGGGCGTGGGGCCGGCGTGGATTCAGGTCAGCGTCTTCACGCCCGCCGCCCCGCCCAAGCCGCTGGGCGTCAGCTGGGCGCCGTGGAAGAAACCCTTCGATCTGACCTGGAACGTCAACGTCGCGGGCGACGACAACGGGTTTCCGCTGAACCCGCGCTGGGGGTATCAAGTCCAGCACGCGGACGCGAAGCCCGACTTCCCGGCGGCGTGCGCGTCCTCGTTCTCGGGGCACAACGAACCGTTCCACGGCAACGACACGGTCAACGATGCGACGCTGGCGGCGAACTGCACCACGCAGTTGCCGACCACCGACCTCTACACCGGCGTGTGGAGCGTCTTCACGCTGTGTAACTCGACCAACGTCTTCGACGGCCACCTCAACTGGGCGTACGCGACGTATACCGGGAACCTCCAGTGGCGCAGCTATTCCGGTGGCTGGCCGCAGGACGCCGACTACAACATGGGGATCCTCGATCCCGACAACGCCAGCCAGACCAGCACCAGCGACGGCGGCTTCACGGGCCTGGGGATGGAGTTCGACTCGAAGGAGACGATCGACAACTTCGGCTCGCCGTGGTGGAAGAACTTCGGCAACGACTCCGACGCGCAGAAGACGTCCGCCGTCGACGGGCAGCCGGCGACGATCGTCGGCCTGGTCGGCATCGACGGCGTGCACGGCGGCTATACCGAGATTCACCCGGTGCTGGCCATGGCAGTCCTGATCAGCGAGAAGACGAACAGTGACGGTGTCGACGAGACGTGGGCGTTCTTCATTCGCAACCAGGGCGACGAGGGCGAGTGCAGCGAGAACGAGCACCTCTGGAACGGGCTCGCCGGCGACTACGCGCTGCAAGTGCAGTGGCCGAGCGACGCCACCAAAGTCAGCCTCACCGGCGCCTCCGACGACGTCTGGACGTCGTGGAAGTCCGGCGTGAGCGGCCCGACGATCGAGCAGCAAGCACCGTGGACGTACGTGGAGTTCCATCTGCCCAGCCCGACCAGCTCGAGCGACGGGATCGACGGGACGTTCACGCTGCACTACACGCTCAAGGATCCGCACAAGCACGTCTCGCGGCGGATCAAGCTGGCCGCGGCGGGGCCCCGCACCGAAGAGGCGGACGTCGACTGGAACGACATCGCCGCCAAGATCAACGACCCGACGACGCGTTCGGCGTTCACCTCGCAGTTGCACGTCGCCCCGGTCCTCGCGCTGACGCCGCACGCCAACCGCCTGCGCTTCCCGGCCGCGATCGCAGCCCATCACGCCCGCGCCGACGCCTCGCGCAAGGGCCAACTGATCCGCGATACCCGCGTCCCGAGCCCGCTCGCCAAAGCGCAGACGACCGCGCTGAACGCGCTCTACGTCAAGTATTCGCCCAGCTTCCCGGCCGTCACGACGCCATGAGGTCGTGAGCGAACAGGCTCTCGAGGATCGTCGCCATGGCCGGGTCGAGCGCGCGCAGCCGTGCGCGCGTCGCCCGCGGCCACGGTGAGCGCGCGTCGTTGGCCTCGACCCACGCCCGCATCGCCTCGGCGAAGTACTCGTCGAGCGCGGTGGCGGCGTAGGGCGTGACGAACGCGCGCGCGGCGTGGAAGGCGCGCCGCACGCGCGGGTCGACGCTGCTCAGGTAGACACCGCCGCCGAGGGCGCAGTCGAGCGCGTGCGCGAACTCGTGCGCGACCGTCATCGGCGAGGTGGACCGCAGGTACACCGTGCGTTCTTCGACGACGAACAGTCCGGCCGGCGGGACCGGCCAGTCGTCGACGCCGGAGGCGAGCCGGCGCAGCGCGCGCGAACGCTCGCGATACGGCTGTCCGGGGAGCAGGTGCACGACGCGCGTCCCGGCGCGACTGGCGAGCTGCAACGCGCCGCTGCCGAAGCGGTCGAGGACGGCATCGATCGCGGCGGTGGCGCCGGGCGCCGCGTCGACCGGTGGGCGGATGTGCATCCGCCCGACCGTAGCGCCGGCGCATGTCTATGCCGTTGCCGTGGTATGAACTGGAGTCGGTGACGATCCGCCGTGCCTGCTCGTTCACGGGCCAAGGTACGGGTCGGCATGGTTCTTCGCCGATCCTTACGATAGGGAACCGATGGAGACGATCACCGCACTGCTCCGCATCGCGGCCCGCTTCGCAGGAGCGGCCGCGGCGCTCGTCGCCCGCGACGGTGACGAGACGCCGGTCGCGGCGTGGGGTTGCGACCAGGCGGCGGCGCGTGCCCTCTTGCGCGTGGTGCGCGGCGAACCGGCCAGCGCGGAACGTTTCGTGCGGCGCATCACCGTGACGCTGCGGGACGGCGCGCCGGGCGAGCTGATCCTGGCCGTCCCCTCGCTCAATGCCGACGAGCGCGTGCTCGTCATGCTCGCGCGCGAGATCGGCGCGTCGGCCGACGCGAGCGTGGTCGGCGAGCCGTCGTCGGCAATCGAGCGGCTGACCGAAGGCATCGAGCACCTGGGCGAGGCCGTCGCGCTGCTGCAAGTCTCCCAGTCGGTCGAGATCGCGCCGATCGTGCTGCACATCAACGGCGGGTTCACGCGGCTGTTCGGCTATCGAGCCGAGGATCTGGTCGGCCGCTCGGCCGACGTGCTGTGGGGGCCGCGTACCGACGATCAACGCATGCACTGGCTGCGGGGGCGGATGGCGGGCGGGGAGAGCGCGCGGATGGCGGTCGAATTCGTCACCCGCGAGGGCACACCGATGTGGACCGAGCTCTCGACCGTTCCGGTCGAGCAGCTCAATGGCCCGGTCCTGCACGTCGTCACCTACCGCGACGTGAGCGCACGCAAGCAATTCGAGACCGCGCTCGGAGCGGAGAAGCGCAAGCTGCAGACCACGCTCGCCGCGATTGCCGAAGCGGTCGTCACCGTGTTGCCCGACCGCCGCGTCGACTACCTCAACGCCGCGGCGCAGACGCTGCTCGGCATCGATCTCGCCGAGGCGTACGGGCGCGACGTGCACGACGTGCTGCAGGTCATCGACGGCGACGGCCGCGATGTCGATTTGACCGCGCTGGCCGCCGAGCCGCGCAGCGGTGAGGGATTTTTGCGCTCGCGCGCGGGGATGGTCGATGTCGCCTACGTGGCCTCCGACATCGACGACGAGGCGGCGGGCAGCGTGATCGTGCTGCGCGACATCACCGCCGAGAAGGGCCGTGCGCTGCAACTCAGCTTCGAGGCTTCGCACGACGCGCTGACGGGTCTGGAGAACCGCCGTGCCTTCCTCGAGCAACTCGAGGATGCGCTCCTCTCGGCGCGCGCTCACGACCAGCACCACGTCGTCGGCTTCCTCGATTTGGATCACTTCAAGGTCGTCAACGACCACTTCGGCCACGCCACCGGCGATCGGCTGCTGCGGGAGATCGGCACCGTGATGGGCCGCGTCGTGCGCGGCGGCGACGTGCTCGCCCGCATCGGCGGCGACGAGTTTGCGCTGCTGCTGAGCAACTGCCGCCTGGACGATGCGCGGTACGTCGCCGAGAAGATCCGGCGGGCCGTCGACGGCTACCGGATCGAGTACCGTGGCGAGTCGCTCGGCGTCGGCGTGTCGGTCGGGTTGGCCCCGCTCGAGGCGGACACGCCGAGCGCGGAGGAGGCTCTGGCCGACGCCGACGCGGCGTGTTACCAGGCCAAAGCTGCCGGGCGCAACGTCATCGTCGGGTAGAACTGTACCAAGATGGACGAACTGCGCGAGCATCTGGCGATCCCGGAGGACGAGCGCGGTGCGAAGTGGCGGCACCGGTTCTACGACTTGCTCGAGGTGACGCGCCTGGTGCCGCGCGATCCGCGGATTTTCCTCGGGCCCGATGGCTTCCCGTACTATGCGCTCGACCTCCCGGACGAGGGCGAACCGGGCGAGATCGCGGTCCCCGATCTGCTCGAGCTCGCGACCGATCGCGGCTTCGGCATCGCCATCGAGGCCTATGAGGATATGGCGGCCTGGGTGTTCACCTGTGGCGACCTGGTGACGCGGCGCGCGTTCGGCGGTTTCGAGGTCCCGCGGCTGGGGGTCGTGCCCGGCGACGAGCCGACGTTCCGGGCCGTCCTCAAGGACACGGAGCGCATGGAGGTCCAGCCGCCGGATGAACACCTGCTGCCGTCCTACGTGCGCCCGCTGCTGCACGCCTATTTCACCCGCACGCTCGGGATCGCACACCCCGGGGTGCTGGCGCTGGTCTCGCCCGATCAGAACCCCCCCGAGCAGCTGGTCTTCCGGGTCGTCCGAGACGACTTCCCGGGCGACGACGAATTCGAGCACGCGATCGCCGGCGTCACCTGGTTTCTGCCGCGGCATCTGGTGGTTTCCATCCTGCCCGGTCCGGTCGTCGACGCGCTCGGCGAAGCGTTCGTGCCCCTGGCCGCCTGAGGCGTTCAGTCGGTGTGCGCCGGCTCACAGCCCATCGGGCTGAAGAGAGTCGCTCGTTGGCCGATCAGAAAGAGCGAGCGAGGAGTTCAGGATGTCGTCATTCGGAGTCGGTTCCCTCACAAACCAGGCCAATCAGGTGCTGACGCCGCTCCAAGAGATCCAGAAGGAGCTGCTCTCGGCGTATACCTCTGCGTCGACGGGCAAGCGCGTCAACTCGGCCGCCGACGACCCGTCGGGGCTGGCGATCGCGACCGCGCTCCAGGTGCAGTCGGCGTCGTTCGATCAGGGCTCGCAGAACGCGCTCGACGCGAACGACGCGCTGGGGATCGCGCAAGGTGCGCTGGCGACGACGACGAGCGCCCTGCAATCGCTGCGCGGCCTGGCGGTCTCGGCCTCGAACGACCTCCTCTCGCCGAGTGACCGGCAAGATCTCCAAAGCGTCGCCAACCAGTTAGTCGACCAGATCAACACCGACGCGCAGAACGCCACCTACAACGGCGTCCCGCTCCTGAACGGCACCTACGGCAGTGCGCCGGCAACGCCCGCGAACGCGGTCGTCACCGCCAACGCGGCGCTGACCGGCGGTGGCAACCTGGTCGCGAGCGCCACCTCGGCGGCGGGGGCCCAGGCCGGGACCATTCAGCTCTCCGTCGTCAACGGGTCGAGCGGGCCGGCCGTCAACGTCACCTTCACCGCGACCGCGACCGGCCAGACGACCAACCTCGGGCAGCAGGCGGCGGGATCGACCTTTGCCGTCAACGGCACGACCGTCAGCGTCGGGACGCCGGGGGCGCAGGACGTCGGCACGACCGCGACCGTGCAGGTCCAGGCCGCCGCAGCCGGCTCGACCGCCCCCAACCTGACCGTGCAGACCGGGGCGAACGAGGGCGCCACCACCAGTGTCACCACGCCGAACGCGAGCTCGAACGCACTGTTCGTCCAAAATATCGACCTGAGCAGCGGAGCGAGCGCGCAGAACGCGATCGGGCAGATCGATCAAGCGATTGCGGCGACGGTCTCGGCCGGCGCGACGCTCGGTGCCCAACAGGTCGCGATCCAGCATCAGATCGGCAGCAACAACACCGCCTCGAACGCGCTGACCGCCTCGGCCGCCGGCATCGTCGACGCATCGGCGGGCCAGACGGCGAGCGAGCTCTACCAACTGATCACGCAGCAACAGATCTCGCTGCTGACCCTGCAAAACGCCAACAGCCAGTACGGCTTCCTGAACCGCTTCCTCAACACCGCAGTATAGCGGGGCGCGGGAGGAGCGTCCAGCCACGGGCCGGCAGTAACGGCCCGGAGGCTACGACGTGATCCAGGACTTGGCGCGAACGGTTCGCGCGCCGCGCGGAACGACGCTGCGGGCACGCAGTTGGCAGACGGAAGCCCCGCTGCGGATGCTGATGAACAACCTCGATCCCGAGGTCGCCGAGCGGCCCGGGGACTTGGTGGTGTACGGCGGGATCGGCAAGGCCGCGCGCGATTGGCCCTCGTTCGACCGCATCGTCGCCGAGTTGGAACGGCTGGGCGAAGACGAGACGCTCGCCATCCAGTCGGGCAAACCGGTCGGCGTCTTCCGCTCGCATCCGGACGCGCCGCGCGTCGTCATTGCCAATTCGAACCTGGTCCCGCACTGGGCGACGTGGGAGCACTTCCACGAGCTCGATCGCAAGGGGCTCATGATGTTCGGCCAGATGACGGCCGGCTCGTGGATCTATATCGGCTCGCAAGGGATCGTGCAGGGCACCTACGAGACGTTCGTGGAGCTGGGCCGCCGTCATTACGGCGGCGATCTGCGCGGGCGGTGGATCCTCACCGCAGGCCTGGGCGGCATGGGCGGCGCGCAGCCGCTCGCCGCGACGATGGCGGGCGCCTCGATGCTGGCGATCGAATGCGATCCGACCCGCATCGAGAAGCGCCTGCAGACGCGCTACCTCGATCGCCGCGCTGAATCGCTCGACGCCGCGCTGGCGATGATCGACGAGGCGACGCACACCGGCGAGCCGATCTCGATCGGCGTCGTCGGCAACGCTGCCGACATCCTGCCCGAGCTGCTGCGCCGCGGCGTGCGTCCGGACGCCGTCACCGACCAGACGTCGGCGCACGATCCGGTCAACGGGTATCTTCCCATCGGTTGGACGCTCGAAGAGTGGCGCGAACGACGCCTGCGCGATCCGGGCGCCGTCGCGGCGGCGGCGAAACGGTCGATGGCGACGCACGTCGAGGCGATGCTCGGCTTTCACCGGCTCGGCATCCCGACGTTCGACTACGGCAACAACATTCGCCAGATGGCGCTCGAGGTCGGTGTCGCCGACGCGTTCGCGTTTCCCGGCTTCGTGCCGGCCTACGTGCGACCGCTGTTCTGCCGCGGTATCGGTCCGTTCCGCTGGGTCGCGCTCTCCGGCGACCCCGACGACATCGCCAAAACCGACGCCAAGGTCAAAGAACTGATCCCGGACGATCCGCACCTGCACCGCTGGCTCGACATGGCCGCCGAGCGGATCGCGTTCCAAGGGCTGCCGGCGCGCATCTGCTGGATCGGCCTGGGCGATCGCGATCGGGTCGGACTGGCGTTCAACGAGATGGTCGCGCGCGGTGATCTCACGGCGCCGATCGTCATCGGCCGCGATCACCTCGACAGCGGTTCGGTCGCCAGCCCCAACCGCGAGACCGAAGGGATGCGCGACGGCTCCGACGCGGTCAGCGACTGGCCGTTGCTCAACGCGATGCTCAACGTCGCCGGCGGTGCGACTTGGGTGTCGATCCATCACGGCGGCGGCGTCGGGATCGGGTACTCGCAGCACGCCGGCGTCGTGATCGTGTGCGACGGCACCGAAGCGGCAGCCAAACGCATCGCGCGGGTGCTCTGGAACGACCCGGCCAGCGGCGTCGCGCGGCACGCCGACGCGGGCTACGAAGACGCGATCGCCAGCGCGCGCGAGCACGGCCTGCGCCTGCCGATGTTCGAGCGATGAGCGCCGGGACGGTCGAGCGGCCCGCGTTCGTCCTGCGGCCGGGCGCGCTGCGCGGCCCGGACCTCCGCCGCGTCCTGGCCGGCGAGGCGAACGTCGTCGTCGATCCGGCCGCGCGGGCCGGCGTCGAGCGCGCGGCCGAGGTCGTGCGAGCGATCGCGGCGCGCGACGAGAGCGTCTACGGCGTCAACACCGGGTTCGGCAAGTTGGCGCACACGCGTATCCCGCGCGAACGGCTGGCGGACTTGCAGCGCAACCTCGTCCTCTCGCACGCCTGCGGCGTCGGTGCGCCGCTCGACGCGGCGACGACGCGCCTGGCAATCGTGCTCAAGGTCGGCTCGTTGGCGCGCGGCTACAGCGGCGTGCGGTGGGAGGTCGTCGAGACGCTGCTGGCGCTGCTCGAGCGCGACGTCGTCCCGGTCATCCCCTCGCAAGGATCGGTCGGTGCGTCGGGTGACCTTGCGCCGCTGGCGCACCTCTCCGCGGTTCTGCTCGGCGTCGGCGAAGCGTGGCATCGCGGCGAACGGATGCCGGCCGCCGACGCCCTCGCCCGGGCGGGGATCGCGCCGCTGGCGCTCGAGGCGAAGGAAGGGCTCGCGCTGCTCAACGGCACGCAGATCTCGACCGCGCTCGCGCTACGCGCGGTGATCGAGTTCGAGAACCTGCTGGCGGCCGCGCTCGTCGCCGGGGCGCTGACGATCGACGCCGCGCTCGGGAGTACGCGGCCGTTCGATCCGCGCATCCACGCCATCCGCGGGCACGCCGCGCAGAGCGCGGTCGCGACGACGATGCGCGCGCTGCTCGCGGGCAGCACGATCAACGACTCGCACGCGAACTGCGGACGGGTGCAAGACCCGTACTCGCTGCGCTGCATCCCGCAGGTGCTCGGCGCGTGCCTGCGCACGCTGCAGGACACGGCGGCGATCCTGATCGACGAGGCCAACGCGGTCAGCGACAACCCGCTGGTCTTCGCCGACACCGCCGAAGTGATCAGCGGGGGCAACTTCCACGCCGAACCGGTCGCCTTCGCCGCCGACGCGCTCGCGGTGGCAATCGCCGAAGTCGGCAACCTCTCCGAGCGCCGCACCGCGTTGCTGGTCGATCCGACGTTCAGCCAACTGCCGGCGTTCCTCGCCGCCGATCCGGGCCTGGAGTCCGGCTACATGATCGCGCAGGTCACCGCGGCGGCGCTGGCCTCGGAGAACAAGGGACTCGCGCACCCGGCCAGCGTCGACACGATCCCGACGTCGGCCGGCCAAGAAGACCACGTTTCGATGGCGACGCACGCCGCGCGACGGCTCGGCCCGATGCTGGAGAACGCGGCCGCGATCGTCGCCATCGAGCTCTTGGCGGCAGCGCGTGGAATCGCGTTTCGGCGACCGTTGCGCAGTTCGGCGCCGCTCGAAGCCGCACTCGACCAGCTCGCACGCGCCGTGCACGACGCCGATCCGAATGCGCCAGATCCCTCGCACGACCGCGGCGGCGATCGCGCGCTTGCGCCGGCGATCGCCACGCTCACCGCGCTGGTGCGCAGCGGCGCGTTCGTCGCCGCGGTTGCCGAGCTGCTGCCGACGGTGGCGTCGGCATGAGCGAACACGCCGCCGAACTGCGGCGCGGCGAGGGCCCGCTGGTGATCAGCGCGCCGCACGTCGGAACCGAGTTGCCGGCCGCGCTGGCGGAACGATTGACGACCGTCGGCCGCACCCTGATCGACACCGATTGGTACGTCGACCGTCTCTATCCGTTCGCCCGCGATTTGCAGGCGACGGTGCTCTCGGCGCGTTGGTCGCGCTACCTGGTCGACCTCAATCGCGATCCGTCGGGCGCGTCGCTGTATCCCGGGCAGCGCACGACCTCGGTGTGCCCGGTCGAGACGTTCGAAGGCGAACCGCTCTACGCGAGCGGCGACGAACCGGGAGCCGACGAGATCGCCGAGCGCGTTGCGCAGTACTTCGAGCCGTATCACGCCGCGCTGCGCGCCGAACTCGAGCGCGTGCAGGCGCTGCACGGCTATGTCGTGCTGCTCGACGCGCACTCGATTTGGGGCCGATTGCCGCTGCTCTTTCCGGGCGAGTTACCCGACGTCAACCTCGGCACCAACGACGGCCGCTCGGCGTCGCCGCGCACGATCGCCGCTGCGCAGGCCGCCGCTGCCGAGAGTACCTATTCGGTGGTGCTCGACGCGCGCTTCAAAGGCGGATTCATCACCCGCCACTACGGGAACCCGCTCGCCGGCGTGCACGCGGTCCAGATCGAGCTCAACCAGCGCACGTATCTCGCCGACGGGTCCCGTACGGCATGGGACGATGCCAAGGCCGCGCGGCTCTCGCGCGTCCTGCACCGGGTGTGTTCGGCGCTGCTCGCCTCGAGCGCGCTGCAATTCGGGCGATCGTCTGCGACGGGTTGAGACGACTTGACAGAGCCTTAACCGGCTGAGCGACGCGGTAGCTGGACCGGACCGCCCGCTCGGCCGATGGACAAGGCATGAAGCTCCGTATTGGTGCTCAGATCGGCGCCGGTTTCGCCGTGCCCGTCGTCGCGCTCGTGTGCGTTCTGGCGGCGGTCACGTTCATGTTCGTCCAGATCCACACCCTGCGGGACGATACGTCCAACAAGCGCGAGATCGCGCGCACCGTGCGGGACTTCCAGTACGAGAACCTGGCACAGCGGTACGCCGCGATCCGCCACTCGCTGGGAAGCAAGACCGCTGCGGGGATCTTCGAGGTCGCGGTCAGCAAGCTCAACGACGACCTCGCGCAGTTGCGTGATCACGCCGCCCTCGTTCCCGGCCTCGCGCCGCTCGTCGAGGAAGCCGGAGAGCACAGCGCGATCGTCACGACGCATTCGCGCAAGATCTCCGACATCATGGACCAGGAGCATCGGACCCAAGCCGGATCACCGCAATTCGCGAAGCTCGAGGCGCAGCGGACGGCGCTGCGGAACGCCAGCGACACCGACACCAAGATCATCGACGCCGACACCGCACAGGCGATCGCGCTCACCAGCGCCGCCGAAGAAGCCTCGATGCAGATGTTCGATCGCGAGATCGGCGCGATCTACGTGGGGCTCCTGATCGTGGGTGCGGCGACGCTCGTGCTGACCCTCGTCATCGCGATCCTCATCACGCGCCGAATCAGCGCGCGCCTGGTCCGCGTTGCGCAAGCGCTGCGCGACGTCGTGGGTGAGGACTTCGCCGCGCTCTCCCAGACCATGCGCCGGCTCGCCCAGGGCGATCTGCGGGTCGGCTTTCGCTCGGGGCGAGAGCCGATCGGCGGTGGCAGCGGCGACGAGATCGGGGAGGTCGTGCAGAGCTACGACGAACTGGTCGGAGGGCTGCGGGAGACTGCCGGCGAGATCGATGCGGCGCTCGGCAACCTGCGTTCACTGGTCTCCGGCGTCGTCGGCGCGTCGCGCAATTTGGCGATGGCGTCCGAGCAGACCTCGAGCGCGGCCAACGAGGCCTCGCGCGCGGTCGAGCAGATCGCGCGCTCGGTCGACAGCGTCGCCAGCGGCGCGCGCGATCAAGCCGAACAGATCACGCGTGCCGGGGCGGCAATCGAACAGTTGGCGCGCTCGGCCGAGATGATCGCCGACGGCGCGATGCACCAAGCCGAGGCCATCGGGACGGCGACGGTCGGCATCCAGTTGCTCGACGAGGGTATCGAATCGCTCTCCAGCCACGGCGGCAAGCTGGCGCGCTCCGCGCGCGAAGCGTCGAGCGAATCGGACGGCGGCAGCGACGCGGTCGCAGCCACCCGCGAGACGATGCAGAAGCTGCGCGGTGTCTCGCAAGGCGCAGCGGAGGCGATGGTGGCCCTCGAGGGCCGCTCGACGCAGGTCGAAGAGATCGTCCGCGCGATCGAGGAGATCGCCGATCAGACCAACCTGCTGGCGCTCAACGCGGCCATCGAAGCGGCGCGCGCCGGCGAACACGGGCGGGGCTTCGCGGTCGTCGCCGACGAGGTCCGCAAACTC
>Ga0181531_10001803_pt1 | contig 13410 bp, 8 predicted proteins | sample PEATcosm2014_Bin_38_FD_119743 | JGI IMG/M metagenome (GOLD analysis project Ga0181531, IMG submission 119743) | Peatland microbial communities from MTU Mesocosm Facility, Houghton, MI, USA - PEATcosm2014_Bin11_10_metaG | ecosystem: Environmental > Terrestrial > Soil > Wetlands > Peat | place... | reverse complement strand
GGCTGCGGCGTGGTATGGGAGATCGCGGGCGTGGGTGCTGCCGATCTGGCTCAGCCAATTTCTCGGTAAAACACTTACATTTGGCACGACAACCACATTCACGTTGTATGCCGGTTCTTGGTTCACATCCACCGCCGCACAGCTTTGACGCAACCTCATTCGGACCAGGTTACACGCCGTCGGCTTGAGGGTAGTTGCTAAGAAATTAAGACGCTTGGGGGCACGCAGAGAGCAGGGAGCAGAAAGCAGGGAGCAGAAAGCAGAGACCGGAGGGCAGAGAGCAACCATTCGCTCCCTGCCCCTTTCGTTTTAGTTCACGTAGAAGGTCCAGTCCTGCTGGCCGGTCATTACATCCACGGCTGCAAACCCTACTTGACCAAGAGAGTCAGTGCCGCCGACGCCGAAGCAGTATTGTCCTGCTGCCAGCCCGGTGGCTACGACTGTGTTCGTGTACAGAGTGTCACTGCCGCTCATCGGATGGTTTACACCGGCGCTGAATGCCTGCGAGTAGACCCCGGTACATCCCAGGCTGACCTTGACCGTGCTGGTGACTACCGGCTTGGTGTTGTACCAGGTGAAAGTCACAGTGTCGCCGTTGACGGTGGAGGTGGGAGCCGCCGGGTACTCAGCCTGGGGATAAGGTTCGATGGTGGGCGTCGTGTGCCCGAGGTAAGTATTGTGCGGCGGAAGAATCAGGGAATCGTTTGCCGCCAGCGTTCCGTTGCGATAGCCAATGTACTCGGGTATCCACTTATAGAGCTGGCTGAACTCCTTGCTTCCTCCATACACATTATCGAAGGCGTGCTGGAACATGGTGTCGGCCACCGTCCAGGCGCTGACGCCGGATGTAGGCAGCACATAACTGGCGCCGCCGTTGTTCGCGCCCAGCCACGCATAGGCCGTAGCCAGCAGCATGTTCAAGTCGCTCTGCTTGTAGGTGCACCCGGAGCGGCAAATCTGCGGACCGAAGGGAACCGTCCACAGCGCATAGGGGAGCGACCAGTCACTGCCGGTGAGATTGAACTCGTTGGAGTACAGCCAGTCCAGCAGCTTCGGCAAAACAACGTGGATGCGAGTGTCGCACTGCTGTCCCAGATAGACCTGGACCGCGCAGTAGTGAATGAGGGCCTCGGATACAAGGCCGGCATCGAAGCTCGCGGTTCCCATGCCGCCGGGGATGGGAAACGGCCCGCCCACCACAGGTGTGTACTCATAGATCCGTTGTGCGTCAGCTATGGTGGCATCGACGCGCAGCTTCAGTTCGTCTACCCCATTGTCCACCGGGCCTTCCGCGCCAAAGCAACCCATAAGCCAGCAGTTATACAGCGCGGGTATTTCGTATTCGCGGTCGCGCATAGTGTCGGTCTCTGGGGCGAAGGCGTTCCAGATGATGCGCTGAGGTTCCACCGCCCAGTCGCCGCTCGGTGAGAAGAAGGGATACAGGAAAAACTCATCCGCTCGCGCATCCGGCGTCGACCCATTCACCGTTTCGTAATTGCGGAAGGCGTGCATGGTGTTGCCGTCGGTGAAGCGGTTCCACTCGCTATCCGTAGTCCAGTGGTCATGCGACCGCTGCCAGTCGGAGACCTGATCGAAGATGCGCTCCGCCACCAGGTTCCAGGTACTGCCGTTGCCGACGTTGACCCAGGTGCAGCTGCCCTCGGTAGTTTTATTGCCGATGGTCCCGCTCCAATGCGGTCCACACACCGCGCTCTTTGCCGTCGGGCACCGCGTACTCGAGGAGGTACACGCTGAGGTGTTCACCTCCACATTGTTTCCATCCATCACGGCAGACCACGGCGTGTAGCTGTGCAGCGACTGCCAGCGCGGCACCGTGCTAAGTACGGTCCCGACACCGTAAGCCACGCGTGTGCCGTCGTAGTTCCAGATGCCGAGCGGGCCCACCGTAAGGCCGCTGCTGAAGTTGTCGCCGCCGAAATACCAGCCCGGAGGATTCAGCTCAGCATTCAGCATCTGCACGACACTCTGGACGCCATAGCAATCGCTTCCACACTGGCCCTGGGTCTGTCCATAGCTCGCCAGATACGCCCAGTAGTTACTCATGCCCGGGATGGGAGGGTACGTAGTCGGTGCCACAGGTTGGAACGTGGGTGGTGGCAGCACCGAGAAACTGTAGGTAACAGTTGCTGGAGGGCCAACATTGTTCTGGCTACTGTCCGTACCCTGCATGGTCATAGAGACCACATGGCACGCGTTGCTACAGGTCGAGGTGGAAGTCCCCGGCGTTACCAGAATGAAGTTGTTGAACGGCCCCTCGAAACATTGCGCCTGGGCCTGACAGAAATAGTGGCCCGCGTAAGCACCGCCCTCGACCAGGTAGCTGCCGGAAATGTTGCTCTGGCTGGCGCTCGGCGCTTCACTATTGTCGGCAGTGTACTGCACCACTACGCCGGTGCTTCCGCATGACATCCGGTTATCGACCGGGTTTCCGCAGCTCTGCCCATCCACCGTGATGGATTGCACCATCAGATAGGTTGGCGTCGATGCGCCGGAAATCCACTGGTTGCTGATGGCCACCGGCGTCATGTGCCCTTGCCACATATTCTGCGCGGCAGCGGCGGCGTACATCGTCCAGTTAAACGTGCCGCTGCTGGGTGCAACCGTGCTGAACTGTAGCCCGTTGCTCTGTGCATTGCCCCAGGGTGCAACGCTGATGTTGGGATCGGTGCGCTTGCAGTTCTGCCCGAAACTGCCACCGTGCCCCGGACCGCTTCCGCAGGAAGCTACACTCAGCAGGTAATTGCCTCTGCCTCCCGGCATCAAGCCGGTGACCACACCGCAATGCGACGTGCTCATCGTCGAGCTGTAGTAGGCGTAGTTGTCCGCCATCGGTGAACTGGCGCCGTTAATTTCCCAGTAGCTCTCCACCAGAAAGTCGCCAGGCGATGGTGTCGTAGCGCAGATTTGTGCTTTGGCAGGATCGCTTTGGTACGGATAGGTAAAGCTGGTGATGCAAATATTGCCGGGCGATTGCGGCCCTGTCCCCGCAGCTCCCTCGTTACCGTTGATGCAGCTCTGGCCCTGGGCCAGGGATGGAGCCAGGCACAGCAAGCCAACAAATATCAAGCCCGTTTCCAGATACTTCTTCATTATGATTGCCTTTCCAATAAAAAAAAGGGCCCTGCGAGAGCCACTTTTCCGCTTCTGCCAAGGACCTCAACCGGCGAAGCGATATGCCAGGTCAGGCTGGGCACGTATGTAGTCCGAGGAATTTGGTCAGCGTTCTGAAATCGAACAAATCCGTATCCCACAGCAGGACAATCGGCCAGATTCGGACCGGGCTTTAGTCCATCGGGTGCCGATTGCCAGCAGGATAGTGCAGTGAAGAAGTCAGCCGGGACGGGAGTTTGCGGAGCTCAGTTGGTCAGCTGCGCCTATGTCACGGGATCTCTCGGCACCCCGGACTATAATGCGCGGATGGCATTGACCACGGGCACGAAGCTGGGACCCTACGAGATCCAATCGCTGCTCGGCACAGGCGGGATGGGCGAAGTCTACCTGGCCCGCGACACCAGGCTACTGCGTACGGTTGCGATTAAAGTTCTTCCTGCTCATCTGTCTTCGGACCCGGACTTGCACCGGCGCTTCGAACAGGAAGCCAAATCCATCTCTGCGTTGCAACATCCCAATATCTGCGTCGTTCATGATGTCGGCCGTCAGGACGGCGTCGACTTCATGGTCATGGAGTACGTCGCCGGACAAACCCTGGACAAATTGATTCCTTCAGCTGGTTTGGCAACGGACCTGGCCATCAGGTACGCGGTACAGATTGCCGAAGCTCTGGCGCGCGCTCATGCCGCCGGCATTGTGCACCGCGACCTGAAACCGGCAAACATCATGGTGGACGAGGCTGGGTTGGTCAAAGTGCTCGACTTTGGACTGGCCAAGCTTGCCGCACCCACATCTGCCCTGAGTGACGACGGGGCAACCGTGGCGGCAGGCCCAACCACGCTCGGGATGATCGTCGGCACCCTCGCCTATATGTCGCCGGAACAGGCCGAAGGAAAGAATCTCGACGCCCGCAGCGATGTCTTCTCCTTTGGCTCTGTGCTGTACGAAATGCTGACCGGCGGCCGGCCGTTTGAGGGGCAATCCAGTGCCGCGCTGCTTGCGGCGGTCATGCGTGACGACCCCAGGCCGCTCACCGAAGCCAAGCGCGATATTCCGCCCGAAGTGCGTCACATCGTCACCCGCTGCTTGAAAAAGGATCCCGCGGCCCGCTACGCTTCCGGCGCGGAGCTGGCGCACGAGCTTAAGAATTGTCGCGACCTGCTTTTTTCCGAGTCCGGCGTGCGGCTGAGTCCCGCCCGCATTGCGCGCGAGGCACAACGTCCCCGCGTGCTGGTTCCAGTTCTGCTCGTCGTCATCCTGCTGGGCTGCGGGGTTGCCTGGCTGGTAAAGCGCTCCCGCGATGCGCGCTGGGCGCGCGAGGTGGCTGTGCCCGAAATCTCGCAACTCGCCGATCAGGGAAAATTCGCTGCCGCTTACGCGCTCGCCCTCAAGGCAGAGAAATCCATCTCGGGCGATTCTGCGCTGGCCAAGCTCTGGCCGATGATCTCATACCAGATATCGCTGGAGACGACACCGCCCGGTGCAGATGTCTACCGCCGACCCTACACCGACTCGAATGCACCCTGGGAACTGGTGGGAACGACTCCCCTCAAGAATCTTCGCCAGCCGCGCGGCATGTTTGTTTGGAAATTCCAGAAACCGGAATTCGGCACCGCTCTGCGGATGACAAGCGCCTTGTTTGGTTGGTATCCGACGCCCCCCGGTCAGCCGGTGCATGGAGCCGTCACTCTTGACGAGACCGCGAAAATCCCTCTCGGCATGGTGCGAGTCTCCCCTGCGAAGTACTCCAGGATGCTCTACATTCCGGGTTATGACGGAATGCCGGAGTTGGACCTCAAGGATTATTGGATCGATCAATACGAGGTGACAAACCGTCAGTTCAAGGCCTTTGTCGATCAGGGCGGATACCAGAAACGCGGCTATTGGAAATATGATTTTCAGCTGGACGGAAAACATCTGTCGTGGGACGAGGCGATGGCGAGATTTCGCGATGGGACTGGGCGTCCGGGACCAAAAGATTGGGCGCAGGGCGAATATCCCAAAGGACTAGATGATTTCCCGGTCACCGGCATCAGTTGGTACGAGGCTGCAGCTTATGCGGAGTTTGCGGGCAAGAGTTTGCCCACCATCTATCACTGGAATCGGGCTGCGGGACCGGTTTCTGCGGCCTACATCGTGCCCGCAAGCAACTTCGGCACCGCGGGTGTTTTGCCGGTCGGCAGTAAGCAGGACATGAGCCCGTGGGGCAGCTACGACATGGCCGGCAACGTCAAGGAGTGGATCTGGACCGAAGCTGAGTCCGGCAAGCGTTACGTTCTGGGCGGGGCATGGGACGAGCCGACCTATATGTTCGTCGATCCGGATGCCCAGTCGCCATTCCTTCGCACCGCGAACATCGGCTTCCGTTGCGTGAAGTACATCGAGCCGGAGTCAGTCTCCAAAGTCGCCACCGACCCGATGCCTTCACCCAGACGCGATTTGACCAAGCAGAAGCCCGTCTCCGACGAGTTGTTCCGTGCCTATCGCGGCCTGTATTCCTACGACAAGAAACCGCTGAACGCATCGGTAGAGCCTTTTGGCAAGGACGAAGAGGATTGGACCGCGGAGAAGATTACTTACACGGCAGCCTACGGCAACGAGCGGGCTATTGCCTATCTGTTCCTTCCCAAGAAAGGCACACCGCCGTTTCAGACAGTCCTCTTCTTTCCGGGATCGAATGCCCTCCTGCTGCGAACTTTCTCGCTTTATACCACCGCAGCTCTGGACGGGATTCTTAAGAGCGGCCGCGCCGTACTTTATCCCGTGTACAAGAGCACCTATGAACGCGGCGATGGCATGGAATCCGATGTAGCCAGCACCACCAGCGACAGGCGCGACCATGTCATCATGTGGGAGAAAGACGCCTCGCGGGCCATCGACTACGCGGAAACACGTCCCGAACTCGATCACAACAAGCTGGCCTACTACGGCTACAGTTGGGGCGCAGAAATGGGAGGCCTCGTACCCGCCGTGGAGCCACGCATCAAGGTAGTTGTCCTCGCCCTCGGTGGACTCGACTTCCATCCCTCGCTTCCCGAAGTCGACACCATCAACTTCATTTCACGGGTGCAGCAGCCGGTCCTGCTGCTGAATGGGCGCTACGATTTCTTCTTTCCGCTGGAATCGACCCAGGATCCGTTCTTCCAAATGCTCGGATCGAAGAAAGATCAGAAGAAACATCTGGTGTTTGACACTGCTCACAACATTCCGCGCAACGAGCTCATCAAGCAAACCCTGGACTGGCTGGACCAGTATCTGGGGCCGGTGAACTAGGTCACCCTGCGCAGATACGAACTGCGCTGCCATGAAGGCCAGAATGAAGTTGTCTTATTCCGGCTTTCCGGTGTAGTGCTCTTTGGTGTGCACAGCCTCGTGATCTTCCACCGATTCCAGATGGGTAAACACATCGGCGGGAACGCTGAGTTCCTGCGACAGACGCTCTTCCATCTGCGTCGCCAGGCGGTGCGCCTCGCCAACCGGCATCGCCTGGGGAAATAGCAAATGCACCTCGATGATCTGCCGGTATCCCGTGGCGCGGTAGCGTACCCCGTGATATTGCAGGCCCAGATCGTTGCAGATGGCGTCGAGCTTGCTGCGGATTTCTTTTCCGATCCTCGGCTCCGAATGGTCGAGCAGCCCCACGGCCGAGCGCCACACCAGGTGCCCGCCTGTCCACAAAATGTTGATCGCCACCGCAATCGCCAGCAGCGGGTCGAAAGGCTTCCACTTGGTCAGCATGACCAGGGCAAGGCCGGCCACAACACCGAAGCTGGTCAAACTGTCTGTGAGTACATGTTTGCCGTTCGCCTCTAGAATAAGCGACTGGCTGCGCCGCCCTGTTCGTATCAGGTACCAGCCCAATCCCGCATTCAGGACCCCTGCCGCCAACACCAATAGCGTTCCCGTCCCCAGGTTCTCCAGTTGCAGGCCGGCAATCCATTTCGCGATGGCCGTATACAGAATAAAGATTGCCGCCAGAACGATCGTCGTGCCTTCAAAGCCCGCCGAGAAGAACGAGATCCTCTCGTAGCCGTAGGGGAATTCCGGCGCTGCCGGCTTCGTGCTCAGCCGCAGGCTGAAGGCCGCGAACGCCACTGCGATTACGTGAATGACGGACTCGGCCGCATCGGACAGTATGGCTGTCGAGCCGGTCATGAAATACGCCGTCATCTTGCCGATCAGCATCAGCACGCCAAACGACAGTGAGACGCGCATGGCCAGGCGCATATTGCGCAATGCGGCCTCGCGGCGCGGCGCAGCGCGCGGACGCGGCGGAGTCGCCGCAATCCCGGCCACATCCGGCGCGAGCATCGTGCCATTATCCAAGGGCGAGCTTTCTCCTAAATCGCAGAGCGGCTTCTATCTTTCCACGAAGCCCGGCGCTGGCGATGTGACGGCACTCACAGAGGAAGAGGTCAGTCCCCAGCTCGTCGTCTCCGGCGTGAACCAGGACTATGGTGATTTGGTTAATGTCAGCCGCTGCTGTGGTCACATTGCCGAGTTTACCCACCGGCGCAGAAGCCGTTTCCTGCTCACTTTTCGACAGGGACGTCGTCCAATTCCATGTCGTAACCTCCCCAGTACGAACATCGGACAGCGGCCGGAAATAAACGAACATCGGTTCATGAACTGGCCACGCCGACCTATAGCAATCATGTGCTTGGCGCTTCGGAGATAGGACCATCTCCAGAAGAACGTACACGTGTCGGTTCACTCAATCTTTACTGATTTGGGAGGAGAAAGAAGAAACATGAAAGCTTGGATCACCCGTGGATGGCAGGCCTGCCGCAAACAACCCGCAGCCGTGGCGCTGACGCTTGCGCTGGTCGGGTCCGTCATCGTTTACAGCTCACTTAGTCCGGCACGGGCCGGAGTTTCGTCCAACACCGCGCCGCTGGACAACAACCAGGTCGGCGCATTGCTTTCCCTCGACCAGGCGATGGAGGCGGTCGCTGCCCGGGTGACGCCGGCCATAGTCAACGTCGCGGTCGCTTCACGCGCCAAGTCTCAGCCGGCTGCCGAAGGCATTCCCAACGACATGCAGCGTTTTTTTGGCCAACAGTTTGGCGGACAGGGGATGCAGTCGCAGCCCCGCATCGAACATGGCATCGGCAGCGGCGTCATCATTTCGCCTGACGGCTACATCGTCACCAACAATCACGTGGTCGAGGGCGCAACCGAAATCAAGGTGACCCTTAGCGACCGTCGCATTCTGACAGCGAAAGTCGTAGGTACCGATCCCCTTACGGATCTGGCGGTCATCAAGATTGACGCCACCAATCTTCCCAACATTCCTATTGGCGATTCCTCGGCGTTGCATCCCGGACAGACCGTGCTCGCGTTCGGCAATCCCTACGGTTTCCGCTTTACCGTGACTCGCGGGATTGTGAGCGCGTTGAACCGCCCCAATCCTTACAACGATGATCCCCACAAACCCGGGCAATTCATCCAGACCGATGCCGCGATTAATCCCGGCAACTCGGGTGGGCCGCTGGTAAACGCTCGCGGCGAAGTGGTCGGCATCAACACCTTCCTGATCTCGCCTTCGGGAACGTTCTCCGGAATGGGCTTTGCCATCCCCACGCAGATTGTCAGCCCGGTGGTCCAGTCGCTGGTGCGTTATGGCAAAGTCAGCCACGGGCGCATGGGTGTCGGCATCACCGACGTTACGCCGGAGAATGCGAAGTTCTTTGACGTCCGTGACAACAACGGCGCGGTAGTCACCCAGGTGGAAGCCGATTCGCCGGGCGCGAAAGCAGGCCTGAAGGTCGGCGATGTCATCACGGAGATCAACGGCAAGAAGATCACCGACGCCGGCCAGCTTCAGATGGAAGTTGGCGAGATGACTCCCGGAACTCAAATTGCGCTCCAGGTGGTGCGCGATGGCAAGTCGACTTCCGTCCCCATTACGCTGGGAAGCATGGACGGGAGCACGGGCGAAACCAAGGTCGCCGACAACGCGAGCGACAAACCGCGCTGGGGTGTGGGAATCGCCGATCTGACGCCAGAAGTGCGCGAGCAGTTGCAGGCGCCGGAGGACCTGCATGGAGCGGTGATCGAGCGAGTGCAGCCCGGCAGTCCCTCGGACGACGCAGGGTTGCAGCCTGGGCAGGTCATCATGGGTGTGAATCGCCATGAGACCCGGAGCGCAGCCGATGTTCAGAAGGCGCTGGCCGGCGTGCCCAAAGGACAAGACGCCCTGGTGCTCATCTGGGCCAACGGCGGCAATACGTTCCGCGTTCTGCACTCCACCAACGGAGCTTAACCACTTGCCGGCCCGCGCTGTACTTCGCCGCGAACCACTGCGAGCAAAGTACAGCGCGGCCGGCGGTTCCTGGACAGCTCCACTCGATGCATTTAGGCTTGCGACAATTTTCGATAGGTAGGAAAATTGCAGCCTTATGCCATTTCACGGTTCGAGTATCACCAGCACCCTCAGGCGTCCAAGCGTCGGGCTGTCAATTGCTCTGGTTCTGCTGTTCATCGCTGCCGGCCACAATCTCACAAATGCTCAGGACGCGAAACCGGCGCGGGATGCGGCCAAGGAGAGCGGCAGCGGGTCGCTCGTCGATCGCGGCAAGTACATTGTGGTGGGAATCGCAGCTTGCGGTACTTGCCACACTCCCCGCAAGGACAACGGCGAATTCGATTACAGCCGATGGCTGGCTGGGGCGTCGGTGCCGTACCTGTCGGCCCGCTCTGATCCTGATTGGCCCATCCTGGCGCCACGCATTGCCGGCTTGCCGCCCATGACCGATGTCCAGATGATTACTCTGCTGACCACGGGAATCGCGGACACCGGTAAGCCTCTGCGCGCCCCGATGCCTACTTTTCATATGACGCCCGCCGACGCCCAAGCGGTGTTGGCCTACCTGAAGTCGCTGACCCCCGGTCGCGACACAAACCACTAACCGGATCCGCCTGGGCCTCGCCGAAGGCACTGGTGGATTCGGGGTGTGCTACCATCTCGACTCTCACCCTGCTTCTTAAGGAGTCCGCAATGCGAAAGACTGCAATACTGCTTGGCGTTGTTGTGTTCGTGATGACCTCGATGTTCAATCTTCAGGGCGCCAGTCTGGACGGGGTCACCCTGCCGGACACGCAACAGGTCGGAAACACCAAACTCGTGCTCAATGGCCTTGGCGTGCGAACCAAATACATGGTGAAGGTCTATGTCGCCGGGCTTTACCTTCAGCAGAAGTCGTCCGATCCCAACGCCATCATTAAGGCGGACGAGCCCAAGCAGATCGTCATGCAGATGGTGCACGCCGCCAGCAAGAGCCAAATGGCGGATGCATTCAGCGAGTCGTTCCACGACAACTCCCCTGAGGCAGTTAAGCTGATGAAGCCCGACATCGACCGTCTGCTCAGCGCGCTGGAACCCGTCAAGGTCGGCGATCAAATGGTCTTTACCTATGTCCCGGGCACGGGCACCACCTTCACCCTCAACGGCAAGGAGAAGTTGACCATCACTGGTCCGGCGTTCGGCCCGGTACTCTTCTCCGTGTGGTTAGGGCCGAAGCCGCCCAACGCAGATCTGAAAAAGGGAATGCTCGGGCAGTAGAGCCAGCGGGCTTGGAAGTGAATCCAATATTGAGATTTTGAGGATGGGATGCCATGACGACACCCAAGTGGTTAGCGACATCGGCGATAGTTGCGACTGTCTTATTCAGCGCCGTCGGCGCGGAGGCACAATGGGTAATGGTGGCTCGGGCGGTCTCGGGACGCATCCAGCAGATGTCCAACAAGCCTGCCAATGGGCCGGGCTACGATGTCGCCACCGTGGTGCTCACGGCCAATGCCGATAAGGTTTATCAGACTGCGATGAAGTCGCTTCAAGCTCGCACCGACATTACCATCACCGGCAGCGATGCGAAAAAACGGGAAGTGATGTTCGCTAAGGGCGCGCAGGTGGCGAGCATGCAGGCCACTCCCCTCGGCGAGAAGTTGACCCAACTTGTGATTGCTTCCAACCTGACCGACGCGCAGCCCAGCTCAGCTTCTCTGGTAGTGCAGGGAGTGCTGCACGTCTGCAAGGAAATGAACGTGGTGTGTACGCTCGAAGGTCAGTGAGGGCCGGCGGATCGCCGGTCCCCACTTCATTCCCCACTGAGACCGCAAACAGCTCAGGTGCCTACTGCGACAGCTTGCTGTAGTTGGTGTTGGTCGTGGTTACGCTGATCTGCTTGGCCGGGGCATTGAGAACAGTTTGCGCCGCATAGTTGGTCCCGTCCGGCAAACTGGCAAACTGCACGGCCAGAGTTATCGCGTCCTTGGCATCGCCCAGATACGTATTGACGTTGAGGGTCTGAATTTTCTTCGTCGCCATGTCGAACGCAATGGTCATCTGATCGCCGGGCTGGGCATAGTTCTTAAAGACCAACTGCGGCGTACCCCCGCCGGGCACGATCGACACATTGTGGGCCTGGAAAGCCTTCTCCATGAGTTGCGCTTCCGGGGGAACGTACATGCTGATGACGCCCTTCACCTGCTGCATGTAATCCTGCATCTCCTCGGTCTTTTTCTCAATCACGTGCTGCTTCAGTCTGCCCTGGCGGCCACTCTGCTGCGGTTGTTGCTGGTCAATAGGGACCTTCTGGACCTGCCCGTTGGGACCATAGCTGCACAGGTTCGATTTCGGCGGCTTCTGCTCACCCTTCAGTGTGAGCGTCTGGGTCTCGACCCACTGGTACTGATGGAGCTTCTGCTTGTTCGCCGCAGCGGACTGCTTCAAGGCAGCAAGTTTCTGTTGCAGCTCCCCGCCGCCCTGACCACCGCCCATTTGGGCAAGAGCCGGCGTCGCCAGCAGTGCAGCAACTACCAGAATTCCGCAGTTCAACTTCAACCGACCTTCCATCGTAATCGTTATCTCCAGTACGGCTTGGCGTGTTCAGATTGAGGTTCGCGACTAGTCGCCAGAGGCCGCAGTCGCAGGGGAAGAACTCCTAGGCGCAAGTGTATCTGACGTGATGCTTTCTTGCTCAGGACCCCAAACAAGTATCTTCAAGTCCAGCACAAATATGGAGTACAGCACCGGGACCATCAGCAAGGTTATAAAAGTCGCCACCGTCAGTCCACCGATTTGCGCATAGCACAACGGTTGCCAAAGCGGGCCGCCATGCATGGCCAGGGGAAACAGCGCCAGCACAGTCGCGCTGACCGTGATCATCACCGGGCGCAATCGAATGATACCAGCATCGATCACCGCCTCTTCAAAGGGCTCTCCTTTGGCATGCATCTCCTCAATGAAGTCGAAGAGCACGATCACGTGGCTGACAATGACACCGATCAGGCTGGCAATGCCCAGGAACGCCATGAAGCCAAACGATGTGTGCATCACCCACAGCCCGTAGATCGCGCCCGCAACTCCGTAGGGCGCCGCCGCAAAGACCAGTAGCGGCTTTATGGCGTTGTTGAACTGAAAGAGCAGCGCCAGGTAAATCGTTATCACCGAAATGACCAGAACCAGGGCCAGGTTGCGGAAGCCATCCTGCTGCTTGTTGTACTCGCCGCCAATCGTGACCCGGTACCCCGGCGGCATCGTCTTCTCGAACTCCTTCAGCTTGGGTATGACGGCATTCGTGATCTCCGACGCCAGATGGCCGGGAGCCGGAAACGCGTAGATTGACATCTCCCGGAAGTGGTCGATGCGGACGATCCGGTTCGTCGTCATGCTTTTCTGGATGTCGGAGATCTGCACCAGCGGAATCTTGGTGTTGTCCTGCGACGACTGCGAATAAACATAGAGGTTTTGAATGTCTGACAGTCTCGATCGCTCATTCATCTGCAAGCGAGCGACGACCGGAATGTTCCTGTCTCCGTCCTGCAAGGTGGTGACGGTAGTGCCGCTCATGGCGCTGGTCGCCGAATTCGCCACATCCAGGTTCGTGATTCCGGCGAGATTAGCGCGATCGGGATTGACCTGTAGCGTGACCTGAAAGCTCTCCTTCTGCCACTCGTTGCGGACGCGCCGGGCCTCCACTGCGGAGCGCACAATGTCTTCCACCTGGGAGGTGATCTTGCGCATCTCCGCAATGTCCTCGGCACTGCGCGAGGAACTCACGTCCGCATCGCTGACCACGCGAATCTCCACCGGATAGTTGATGGGGTTGGTCTGTAGCTGCCGGTAATCGCAGCGCACGCCCGGCAGCTTCGCGCTGAGAACAGGCTGCACCTGATCGACAAACTTCGGCGTGATGTCCTTGTCGGTCAACTGCACCACAACCTGCGCGTAGTTGAGCTGCTTGGGCTGCGGCGAGACCGAGAACCAGAATCGCG
>Ga0181531_10001801_pt1 | contig 13413 bp, 14 predicted proteins | sample PEATcosm2014_Bin_38_FD_119743 | JGI IMG/M metagenome (GOLD analysis project Ga0181531, IMG submission 119743) | Peatland microbial communities from MTU Mesocosm Facility, Houghton, MI, USA - PEATcosm2014_Bin11_10_metaG | ecosystem: Environmental > Terrestrial > Soil > Wetlands > Peat | place... | reverse complement strand
CGCGATGACCGTTTGGCCCTCCTTGAAATACTCGGGCGCGAAATGATTTCGGACTCCCTTGGTGCGGTAGGAATACGTATTTTGCCCCTCGAATTCCGTGCTTGGACTGATTTTTCCCAGATCGTAGGAGAAATCGACGCCGAGCAGATAGGCTTGGGCAAAACCCATCCAGGCCGCGATTTGCAGCAGTGTGTAGGTGATCGTCCCGCCGCAATTGATGCCGCGCAAAAGATTGCGTGAAAACTCCGGCTGATTCGGCGGCGGAACGCGCCACAGAAGGCGGAAACACGTCCGATTGCGCGCCCGGCCCAGGACCGGCAGCAGGTATTTTGGAATCAGCGTCGGGCAATGCACGCGCTGATTAATCTGCTCGCGGGATTTGATCGCCAGGTCGTGATCCTCGACCGCGTAATAAGTCGGCCGCCACCGCGTCGAATCGAATGCCAGGAAAATATTGTTCGATGCCAGGCAGAGTTCACCCTGCTCGGCCAGTTTGTCCAGATCGTCCATCCGCAGGCTCGGCCCCGTGCCGATGACGAAGCATCGCCGCCCGCGATGGCGGTTTTTTAATCGTAAAATCGCAATGTCGTCGCGGCGCGTGGGTATGTGCGCGCGGTTCAGGTAGTACCTGAGCTTGGCGATTCCCTGCTGCAATAGCGGCGGCTCGGGCATTGCTGAACCTTCAGGATTCCCTGTAATCGTCCAGATCGTTGGCCTGGATCGCCGTCAGGTACCAGGCACTGGCTGAAACGTCGATCCAGGAATGGATGTCGCGCCCGGTTACCCAGGGCCTTTCGATCAGCCGGCATTTGTTTCCCAGCCAAACCCACGGCGGCGGGCCCTTTTGCTCCAGCGCACATCGCGCTTTGAACGCCCAAATGCCCTGGTCGTAAAAATAAGCCGTCGGATACGAGCCGCGATTCGAGCCGCACTGCACGTTCAGAAACGACTCGACATACCCGCGATCGTTGATTTGCAGCGCCCGATAGGGGTGGTCGTCCTGCGCCTTCCAGGCCGACAAAACCGAATCGGCTTCGCCGGCCTCCAGAATCGAAAACGCCCGGTCGATCAGGCCCGGCAGCGTCATGACGGTGTTGCCAAGCAGCACCACCACGTTTTCGATCGCTCCGCGCAGGCGCTGCAGATGCTCGACCGCATGGCGAATGACGTCTTTGTGCAAGCTGTCGGGCCGGCTTAGTTCCGCGGGACGGTCGATGATCTGGGCGCCTTCTTTCTGCGCTAGATCCTTGATCAGCGGGTCCTCGGTGCTCACGTATGTTGCCTCGGATTTGAAGGAGAGTCTTGCCGCCCGGATCGGATAGAGCACGACCGGGACGCCCAGGATCGGAATCACGTTTTTGTTCTTGATGAGGCTGTTGCCTCCTTTGGCGGTCACGATCACGACATTCTTCATGAGTACCCTCCTAGGCCGCCAGCAACCGCTGGTAAAGGTCTCGATAGGCGGCGCGATAAGCATCGACGGCGAAAACCGCTCGCACGCGCTGCTTTACGGCTTCGCGATGTTGCGCGTACTTTTCGCATTTGCCGCGCATCCAGAGGGCGATCATGTCCGCCAGTTCCGGCACGTTCGCGCGTTCCCCGTCGTAGGGGCAGCCGATCTCGCATTCCAGAATCCGTGAAAGCTCGCCGACGGCGCTCGCGTGGCCGATGATCGGCGTGCCGCAGGAAAGCGACTCGATATATACGATCGGGAAATTCTCCTCGCGGCTGGGCATGCAGAAGAGATTGGATCGCCGCATCCGATCGGCATTTTGCCCGCGCTCCAGCCGCCCCGGAAACTTCACGTCCAGCGCCAGCCGCCGCGCCTGCTCCTGAAATCGCGGCAACGCGGCGCCTTCGCCAATGACGGTCAGGGGATAGATCTCTCCGCGCGATTTCAGCAGGGCCATCGCGTCCAGGAGGGTGTCCAATCCCTTGCGCGCATCGTTCAGCAGGCCGATGAAAATGATGCCGGATCGCGGCGGTTCTTCCGGCGCATCGACGGCATACTCCGGCTGAAGAAAATAGGGAATGGTTTGAACGCGAGGCGCCAAATCCGGGCGCTGGGCGACGATCTGGTCGCGCATCCATCGGCTCGGAACCACGATCCAATCGTACTCATCGATGTGCGAGCTGATGACGCCGGAATGATTGCTCAGAAGCCTGCGCGTCTGCGGCGATTTCTCCTTGACCTGGCGGACCAGCGGATTCTGGGTCTGGTGGACGTGCAATAATCGCGGGCGATGCTCGCGGAGCACGTCGTCGACCAGATCCTGCGGGCCGCGCAGGGGGTTTCCGGCGGCGCAGGTGGGGACGAGCCGGATGCGGCCGTGTTTTCCCCAGAGGATTTCATGATGCCGCGAAAGGATTTTTTCGCTCGCCGCCAGCCCGCCCCAGGCCAGCGGCCAGACGCTGACCTGGCATCCCATTTCGAGCAAAACGTCCGTGCATTCGCCGGCGCCCAAATCTTTTCCTCCGGCCTGCGGGTTTAGAGCCATCCCTTCCAGCACCGGATGAATCGCCAGCACGCTGGGCGAGGCGGTTTCGGCCATGGGAGAACGCTCATGGTGCGCAGTTATGCTCATCATTCGGTTCCATCGGCCGAATTGGGGCAAAAAAACCACTTATTATCGGTGCCGGCGCCCCGGGGGCCTTCGGCCACCCTGTAATCCAAACCACCCCCATTGACCGATAATGCCCACTATGAAACGCGTGATCGTCACCCCCGGCGGTAGAAAATGCTATCTGGAAATTCTTCTCCGCTACCTCCTGCGCGCGAAAAAAGCCGGCGAATTCGATCGCTGGATCCTGTGGGTCAACACGGTCAACGACGGCGACATCGAATATATGATGTCGCTGGCCGATCAATACGATTTCATCGAAGCCCGACCCCTGACCATTCCATTTGACGCCAACTACTCGATCCATTCGTTCTTCGCCGAATGCGTCGATGACGATTCCGTTTACGTTCGCCTCGACGACGACATCGTCTTTATGGAAGAGGGTGCGCTCGATCGGCTCATCCGCTTTCGAATCGACCATCCGGAATACTTCCTGGTCATCGGCAACATCGTCAATAACTCCATCCTCTCCTACATCCACCAGCGCCAAGGCGCGATCGGCCGGAATTTCGGCACCAACGCCTATTCCGCGCTGGCGGATCTCGGCTGGAAACGCCCGGCTTTCGCCCATCTTGTTCACTCGGAGTTTCTTGAGCAGCTCCAGGCCGGCAACGTCGACCGCTTCCGATTCTCGCGCTGGATTCTGCACGAATTTGAACGCGTCAGCATCAATTGCATTTCATGGCTGGGATCCGAATTCAAACAATTCGAGGGAAAAGTCGATCGGAATGAAGAGCCCTGGCTGACGGCGGTCAAACCCATGACCCTCCAACGCCCCAATTGCATCTTTGGCGAAGTGTTGTTCGCCCATTACGCGTTCAACACGCAGCGGCCGGAATTGGATTGGACGGACATCCTCCAGCGCTACGCCGCCATCGCCCCCGCGCTGCCCGAAACGGTTGAGCTTCAGCTTCAGCCCCAGGCGCCTATGAATAAAATTCGCGCCGCGGTCAATTTCTGATCCTCTACGATCGGCGAGTAGCGAACCGAGGCATTGCCGACTATGCTGCAACCCGCCGCCGCTGCCATCGCCGCCCCGGCCACGCAATTCCAGCGCGTTTGCCGTCATCTGCACGCCACTTCACCTTTCGACGGTTTGGATCTGGCGGAAAATCCGCTCGATCTGCATGGATTCGGGCAAAACGCTGAATTATTTGCGCAGCTTGTCGGCGAACTGGCCCCTGGGCTGATCATTGAAGTCGGAACCTGGTACGGAAAGTCGGCCGCCACCTGGGCGCAGGCGATCGTCCAGAGCAACGCCGCCCACAACAAACAGGGCGGCGTTCTGTGCATCGACACCTGGCTGGGGGCGCGCGAAATGTGGGAGCACCAGGGGGGAGCCGAAGGATGGTGGTCGCGCTCCAAAGTCTCCAATGCCGCCCTGGCCAAGTCCCACCAGCGCCTGCGCCTGCGCAACGGCTACCCGCAGTTCTACCAGCAGTTTCTGGCCAACATGGTCCATTTGAACTTGCAAGAAGTGATCATCCCGTTCCCCACCACGTCGGTCATCGCCGGGCGATTCCTCCGCGACCACGGGTACCATGCCGAAATCATCTACGTCGATGGTTCCCACGAATACGACGATGTGACGAGCGATCTGGAACTCTATTGGCAACTGGTCGCCCCCGGCGGGGCGCTGGTGGGAGATGATATCTGGATTGACGAAGTCCAACGCGCCGTCGAACGCTTCGCCGGCCAGCGAAATCTCTCCATCGTAGAGGCTTCCCCCTGCTGGTTTATCCGGAAGCCGACTCTTGAAACAAACGTCTAAAGCGGTCGCTTTTTCGATGGAGCCCCCGCGCGCCCTTTTCCGGATTTTTTGTGACTGATCACCAGTCCCCAGTCCCAGGGTTGGGACGATGCCCCTTTGGAATTCTTTGAATCGGACACGTCCGGCCACGCATACTCGATCTTGAAGATCTCTCTGACCGCCAGGCCGGCGGATTGGACGAGATCGACGATCTCGGCCTGGAGAAAATATTTTGTGGGTTCGCCATCGACGTCGATGACGCCGGAGGCGGCGAAGTTCAGGAACGATTTTTCGGCGATTTCTCCCTCTATCGTCGAGATTTGACGCCGCTTGGTTAGGGCGCGGCGGCCTCTGGCTTCCAGGAATCGCGTATAGAGAAACGATTCGAGGGACGGGACGATGAGCAGCGCCACGCCGGCGGAGTGGAGGAGGCTGGAGAGATAGAGGAGGGTTTTACGGCGGCGGTTGTAATTGCCGTCGAGCAGCGAATTACAACTGACGACGAAATGAAATTTATCCCTGAATTTCAGCGCCGGTGAGCCGAGATCGCATTTCAGGAAGGTGACGTTTTTGTATCTGGAATGTTTCCGTCGGGCGACGGCGAGGCATTTGGTGGAAAAATCGACCCCGACAACCGAGGCGAAATGGCGCGAGAGGAGTGGAATCCATCGCCCGACGCCGCAGCCGAGATCGATCCCCCGGCGCTTGGGCCCGCCGGAGGCGATGACAATGCGTTTGAGGATGCCGGATTTGTCGCTGTCCAGCGGGCTAAGCACGCTGTCGTGAAAAGACTCGGCAACATCATCCCAAACGCGCGGTCGCATGATCCTGCGGCGGAGAATAGCAGAAGGGCGCCGGCGCGGATATGACTTGCGGGCGGCGCCGTCCGAAAAAAAGGATCAGACCGGGGAGAATAATTCCCGGGCTTTGGCTAATAGCTCATCGTCGGTGAGATGATGCTCATCGATTTTGACCGAGCCGACGATTCGCTTGGCGATGTCGTGGTGATGCTTATTCAAATCGGCGATGAGTTGCTCCATGGCGCTGCTGGCGCCGGTGCCGGCGCCGAAGAGGAGAATCTGCTGGGCGTTTTGCAGCGTTTTGGCGATCGATTCGTAAAAGCTTTTTTGCTCCGGTTGCCGGCGGCCGGTGCCGTCGGTCTGGTCGTAGCGCAGTTCGCGGCCGAAGCCGAACGGGTCGTAGGGGGTGATGCGGTGCGGAGTCGTTCCGCGCAACTCCGCACTAAAGATGCGAGCCTCGTGGTGATCGATGACGACCAGTAGATGGGTGCCGGCCGCGGCGGGAGGCGAAGTGGGGGTTTGCGACTGGTCCAGAAAATGCCGGAGCTGCATTAATTCCTCTTTGTCGGCAAAATCCTTGCCGCGCGGGCGGTGCAGCACCAGCGTCTCGCCGTTGCGCGATGCTTTTACGTTGCCGTTATGATCCTGATCGGCCTGCATATCGGGAATCGCCACAAGCATCGACCAGACCTCCCGCCATTCGAGATTTTGCGGCATCGGGTGCTGGAACAGACGCTCATACGTTCTCTGGTGAGTCCCGCTTAATTGCGATTGCATCTGAATTCTCCTATGTCAATCCTCGTTTTCGCCGCAGAGCAGTGCGATGTTTTGCAACTTCTCCATCCCGCATCTTTTAACCAGGCAGGCCATCTCGCGCCAACAAATAGGCGCCGAACTTTTTGACCATTGAGATAGAGCCGGACAGGAACCCTTATTTGGATTTACCCGGGGTTGCCGCGGACTGGGGCCGCGAACTCATCTCCGCGGCCGCCAGCGCGAACCCCGCGACGCGCTCCACCAATGAAAAGACGCGCTCCAGCCCTTTCTTGGAGAGGACGCGCTCCTCGTTCATTCCCAGCGCCAGGCCGATACCGGCGGCGACGCCCAGGGAAATCAGCGGGCGTTTGCGGATCGTGCTGAGTGGATCGAACGCCCGGGCGGCGGCGATTAGCTCTGACTTGGCGTCGGCTAAGGCCGCGCGATCGAGATCGGGATCGGTGACGTTGGACATGACTCACCTCAAGATGCGTTTAACATAAAGGAGCAGCCCCCCCGCCACCAGCAGAGATGCGACACCGATCGCCAAAGCGGCGCCGGCGGGCGTGAGTGGCACGGACAAGGCCCGGTACAGGCTGAACAAAAGAAAACCAATTCCGGCCAGGACGAGCCCAACGATAATGACACCCAAACCCGCGGCGATGGAGAGCCGAACGAATTGCCGCTTCAGCACCCAACCTTCGGCTTCCAGCAACTCGGTCGCCGCCACCAACAACCGGGCGAGGGTTTCCACAAATTACCTCTTTGAGTGCAGGATCGTGCCCAGGATAAAGCCGATGCCCAGGGCGATCGCGGCGCTGGTCAGCGGGCGCTCTTCGATCTTGTGTCCGAGCTTATCAAAAGATTCGTGAATGTGTTCTTTACCGTTGTGGACGTAATCCTTTACTTCCCCGGCGGCGACTTCCGCCGCGTGCCGGGCGCGATACTTGAGCGATTCGGCGCCGCCCTTGCCGACCTCCAAGGTCGTTCCCAGGATTCGGGTCACGTCCTCGCGCAATTGCCCGAAACTTTGTTTCAGGGCTTCAAAATCGGTGGCGAATTGTTCCTTGGGGGCGTCGCTGGCGCCTTCGTGAGCCTCGTTACTCTTGACCATATTGACCATCCCTTCAATTTAAATGACAAAGCCGATGCGGTTGGCAACGCCCAGGCGTCCGACCACATCGGCTCACATCGAAATCCGCACAGCAAAGCCGCCGGATTTGCCATTTGCAATCGTCGTTCGCCCACTTGCGTTTCTACGATGTGCCGCAGGCCTTTTGGTTCCGGCACCATTCAACACGTTAGGGCTCTAATGGATAAATAGCAACGGAAAATCGAATTTCCGGGCCCTGAATTCAATGATGGCGCAAGGAAGGCTATCATTGGGGCAAGTCAACCAGAGAGATTAAAAAATGAGCATGTCGATTTCCCCCCTGGCAGGCAAACCGGCGCCCAAGGAATTGCTGGTGGATCTGGCGCGCCTGGAAGGCGAGTATTATCGGCGGCAGCCGGATATGGCCAACCCGGATCAGCAGGTCAGTTTCGGCACCAGCGGGCATCGCGGGTCGTCGTTACTCGGGACGTTCACCGAAGCGCATATCCTGGCCATCACGCAGGCGATTTGTGAGTATCGCCTCACTCAGGGGATCACCGGGCCGCTCTTTATGGGAAAGGATACGCATGCGCTATCCGGCCCGGCGCAGCGCACCGCGCTGGAAGTTCTGGCGGCGAACCAGGTCGAAACCATTATCCAGCCCAAGGACGGCGTGACGCCGACGCCCGTCGTCTCGCATGCGATCATCGTTTTCAACCGCGGGCGCAAAACCGGACTTGCCGACGGCATCGTGGTGACGCCGTCGCACAATCCGCCGGAGGACGGCGGTTTTAAATACAATCCGACCAACGGCGGCCCCGCCGACACCGATGTGACAAAATGGGTGCAGGATCGCGCCAATGATTTATTGCGGCAAAAAAATGCGGGCGTTAAGCGCGTGCCGATTGAAGCCGCGATGAAGGCATCCACCACGCACGAGGAAGATTTCATTCTTCCCTACGTCACCGATCTGAAAAACGTTGTCGACATGGACGCCATTCGCGGGGCGGATTTGAAGCTTGGCGTCGATCCGTTGGGCGGCTCATCGTTGCCGTATTGGGAGCCGATTAATTCCATTTACAAACTGAATATAACAGTCGTCAATCCGATACTCGATCCGACGTTTTCGTTTATGACGGTGGATCACGACGGGAAGATTCGGATGGATTGCTCCAGCCCATACGCCATGGCAAGGCTGGTGGGCCTGAAGGACAAATTCCGCGTGGCGTTCGCCAATGATCCGGATGCGGATCGGCATGGGATTGTAACTCCGTCGGCGGGGCTGATGAATCCCAATCATTATCTGGCGGTGGCCATCGAGTATCTGCTGGCGCATCGGCCGAAATGGTCGGCGGGTTCCGTCGTCGGAAAGACCCTGGTCAGCAGCGGCATGATCGATCGGGTGGTGAAGAAACTGGGCCGAATATTGTGCGAGGTGCCGGTGGGCTTCAAATGGTTCGCCCCCGGACTCTTCGATGGCTCGCTCTGTTTCGGCGGCGAAGAGAGTGCCGGCGCGAGCTTCCTTCGCCTCGACGGCACGGTATGGACGACCGACAAGGACGGACCGATCATGGATCTACTGGCGGCCGAGATCACCGCGCGCACGGGCAAAGACCCCGGCGAACATTTCCGCGATCTGACCGCGGAATTCGGCATGCCTTATTACACGCGCATCGACGCGCCGGCGACGCCGCAGCAGAAGGCAAAGCTCGGCAAACTGTCGCCCGAGTCGGTCAAGGAATCAAAACTGGCGGGGGAATCGATTACCGCGAAATTGACGCGGGCTCCGGGCAACGGCGCCGCGATCGGCGGGTTGAAAGTGGTGGCCGAGAGCGGCTGGTTCGCGGCCCGCCCTTCCGGGACGGAAAACATCTACAAAATTTATGCCGAGAGTTTCCGCGACGAGCGGCATTTGCAATCGATCGTCAGCGAGGCCCAGGAGATTGTGAATAACGCGCTGGCTTGAGCGGAAAAGTCTTGACTCGCCGGTGCCTGAAGCGGAGAGTCGGGCTATGCAAATTCTGGTGATCGATGTGGGTGGGACGCATGTGAAGATTCTGGCGACCGCCCAGGAAACGCCGCGCCAGTTTGATTCCGGGCCGACATTCACGCCCGGGCAGATGGTTTCGGGAGTTTTGAAGGCGGCTGAGGGGTGGGAATTTGAGGCGATTTCGATCGGTTATCCCGGCCCGGTTCGCAATGACCGCCCTATGGCGGAGCCGCACAATCTAGGTCCGGGTTGGGTGGGTTTCGATTTCGAGGCGGCGCTCGGGCGTCCTGTGAAAGTTCTTAACGATGCCGCCATGCAGGCGCTGGGGAGTTATCGCGGGGGCAAGATGCTATTTTTGGGATTGGGGACGGGGCTGGGTTCGGCTATGGTGGCCGAGGGAATCCTCGAGCCGCTGGAGCTGGGACATTTGCCATATAAGGACGCGACGTTTGAAGACTACATCGGCATTCGCGGGCTTGAGAAATACGGCATCGAGCAATGGCGCCAGTTCGTCAACGACATCGTCGCGCGGCTGATCGCCGCCATGCTGCCGGATGAAGTGGTTTTGGGCGGCGGCAATATTCACAAGCTCCTGCAATTGCCCCCCGGCTGCCGCGCGGGGGACAACGCCAATGCATTTCTGGGCGGATTTCGAATCTGGGAATCGAACAAATTAATGGGAGCTAAATGAGTCCGGGTCATCATGATGTGGAAAGTGAAGGATCAAAGCCACGGGATCACGTTCACCCGCGCCATCATTTTTGGAAGCACGCCCACAAGGATTGGCGAGTCTGGGTCGCGGTCATGCTGATGTTGGCAATGATCGGCGTCTATGTAGCGACCAACGACCTCTCGCTCAGACCCAACAAAAGCGCGGTTCCACCCACGCCCGCGGCTCCTTAGAGGAATCGATCATGCAAAACGAACTGGACGAAGAGATCACCGTTTCGGACGCGCAGCGGTCGGTCGGGCCGCTTTCGCCGGAACTGCTTCGCAAGATTCATGCATATTGGCGAGCGGCCAATTACCTATCCGTCGGGCAGATTTATCTTTACGACAATCCCCTGCTCAAGCGCCCGCTGACCCTGGCGGACGTGAAACACCTGCTCCTGGGACACTGGGGCACGACTCCAGGCCAGAATTTCATCTATGCGCATTTGAACCGGGCCATCAAAAAATATGACCTCGATATGATTTACGTCAGCGGCCCCGGCCACGGCGGGCCGGCGGTGGTGACCAATACCTATCTCGAGGGGACCTACAGCGAAATCTATCCCAACATCAGCCAGGACGAAGCCGGGCTGCGGAAGCTTTTTGTTCAATTTTCGTTTCCCGGCGGAATTCCCAGCCACGCATCCCCGGAGTGCCCCGGCTCTATTCACGAGGGGGGCGAATTGGGTTATTCGCTCAGCCATTCGTTTGGCGCCGTGTTTGATAATCCGAATCTCATCGTCGCCTGCTGTGTCGGTGACGGAGAAGCGGAGACCGGCCCGCTGGCGACGGCTTGGCATTCCAATAAGTTTCTCGATCCGGTCAGCGACGGCGCGGTGCTGCCGATTTTGCACCTGAACGGCTACAAAATTTCCAACCCGACCATTTTGGCCCGCATCGAACGTGAAGAATTGGACCAGTTACTGCGCGGCTACGGATGGACGCCCTACTATGTCGAAGGGTATGAGCCGATAAAAATGCATCAGGCGATGGCGGCGGCGCTCGACCGAACCATCGAACAGATTCGCAAAATCCAGCAGGACGCGCGCGCGAACGGGAACACCGTGCGTCCGCGCTGGCCGATGATCGTGCTGGCCTCCCCGAAGGGGTGGACGGGACCGAAATTTGTCGACGGCTTGCAGGTCGAAGGTACGTTTCGATCGCACCAGGTGCCGCTGTCCGACCCGGCGGTTCATCCCGAACATCTAAAGCTGCTGGAAGACTGGCTCCGGAGCTATAAACCGGAGGAGCTGTTCGATAAGCAGGGGCGTCTTCTGGCGGAATTGGCCGAGCTGGCGCCCAAAGGAGAACGGCGCATGGGGGCGAATCCGCATGCCAACGGGGGGATTCTGCTGCGCGATTTGCGAATGCCGGATTTCCAGGATTACGCAGTGGACGTGCCGACACCCGGCGCCCCGGGGATCGGAGACACGCACGTGCTGGGCAAATTCTTGCGCGATGTGACCAAGCTGAACAGCGAAGCTCACCATTTTCGGGTCTTCGGGCCGGACGAAACGCTCTCCAATGGGTTGGAGGCTCTCTTTGAAGCGACCAGTCGCCAGTGGGACGCCCGGACGGTGCCCGGCGATGAATTTCTCGCCCCCGCCGGGCGGGTTATGGAAGTTCTCAGCGAGCATCAATGCCAGGGGTGGCTGGAGGGGTATTTGCTCACCGGTCGGCACGGGCTCTTCAACTGCTATGAGGCCTTCGTCCACATTGTCGATTCGATGTTCAATCAACATGCCAAGTGGCTGAAAGTCACGGCGGGTTTACCCTGGCGGCGGAAGATCAGCTCGCTGAACTACCTGCTCTCATCCCACGTTTGGCGGCAGGATCACAACGGCTTCACCCACCAGGACCCGGGATTCCTCGATATTGTCGTCAACAAAAAAGCGGGGGTCGTGCGCGTTTATCTGGCGCCGGACGCCAATTGCCTGCTTTCGGTAATCGATCACTGTTTGCGCAGCCGGCACTATGTGAACGTCGTCGTGGCGGGGAAGCATCCGGCGCCCCAATGGCTGACGATGGAAGAGGCCGTCCGGCACTGCACCCGAGGGATCGGCATCTGGCAGTGGGCGAGCAACGATCAGGAGACATCGCCGGATGTCGTGATGGCCTGCTGCGGCGACGTACCCACGCTGGAGACGATGGCGGCCGTTTCCATCATGCGCCAGCACCTGCCGGAATTAAAAATACGCGTGGTGAATGTCGTCGACATGATGAAACTGCAGCCGCAATCCGAGCATCCGCATGGGCTGAGCGACGTGGATTTCGACGAGCTGTTTACCAAAAACAAACCGGTTATTTTCGCGTTTCACGGTTATCCGTGGCTGATCCATCGGCTGACGTATCGCCGGACCAATCATGAGAATATTCACGTGCGCGGTTACAAGGACGAGGGGACCATCACGACGCCGTTTGATATGACGGTGCTGAACGATATGGATCGGTTTCATCTGGTGATGGACACGATCGATCGGCTGCCGCAGACGGGCGACAAAGGCGTATATCTAAAGGAACAGCTCGAGGACAAATTGGTCGAGCACAGGGAATACATTGACAAATACGGGCAGGACTTGCCGGAAATACGCAATTGGCGGTGGAAATCGCCATGATGGTCGCAAATGGGGCGAAAATCCTTCCGCGCCTTTTTCTCGTTCGGCACGGGAACACCGATTGGGCCGATGCGCTGAAGCATACGGGACGGACCGATGTTCCGCTCAACGCCAGGGGCGAGCAGCGCGCGCGGGAATTGGGTGCGCGTCTGAAAGGCCAAACGTTTGCCAAAGTCTTCGTGAGCCCCCTCATTCGCGCGCGGCGGACCTGCGAACTGGCGGGATTCGCCGCTCATGCGGAGGTCAATCCGGATCTCCTCGAATGGAATTATGGGGATTATGAAGGTCGGCTCACCCGCGATATCCACCGCGAGCGGCCCGATTGGGATTTATTCCGAGATGGCGCTCCCAATGGCGAATCGCCCGACCAAGTGGCCGCTCGCGCCGATCGTTTCGTGCAACTTGTGCGGCCGATTGACGGCGACGTGGCCGCGTTTTCCAGCGGGCACATCATCCGCATGATCGCCGCGCGGTGGCTCGGCCTGGAGCCGCTGGACGCGAAATATTTTTACTGCGATACCGCCAGCGTGGGGATTCTGGGGTATGAGCGCGATCGGAGTCAGCCGGTTATTTTATTGTGGAACGATGCCAGCCACTGAAACAACAACCGCTGGGCAAATTCTTACGGTCAACGGGGGATCGTCGAGCATTAAATTCGCCGTGTTTACTTCGCAGGCGGAGCCACAGCGGGTATTCAGCGGGCAGGTGGAGCGGATCGGAGCCCCGGGATCGCGCCTGACCGCGTCGCGCGATCCATCCGCCCAGCCCGACACACGGGCGGTGAACGCGGCGACGTTTCACGAGGGCGTCCAAACCATCGTGAATTACCTGCGCGAACGGTTGGGATCGTCGGCCGTCGGCAGCATCGGACATCGCATCGTGCACGGCGGCGTGCATCTGCTGGATAACCAGCGGGTGACCGGGGATTTGATCGCCGAGCTTCGCCGCAATCAGCCGCTCGATTTAGCGCATCTGCCGCGGGAAATCGCGCTGCTCGAAGGATTCGCAAAGGCATTTCCCGGGATTCCGCAGGTGGCCTGCTTCGACACGGCGTTTCATCGAAATCTGCCGCTGGTG
>Ga0181531_10001799_pt1 | contig 13415 bp, 14 predicted proteins | sample PEATcosm2014_Bin_38_FD_119743 | JGI IMG/M metagenome (GOLD analysis project Ga0181531, IMG submission 119743) | Peatland microbial communities from MTU Mesocosm Facility, Houghton, MI, USA - PEATcosm2014_Bin11_10_metaG | ecosystem: Environmental > Terrestrial > Soil > Wetlands > Peat | place... | reverse complement strand
CGCCGACGATTTATTCGGGAACTAAATTTGAAAACGTCCGGCTGGAGTTCAAGGATGGCAAGGTCGTCAAGGCCACGTCGAACAACACGAAACGGCTGAACGAGATTCTGGACACGGACGCGGGTGCGCGCTATGTCGGCGAATTTTCGCTGGGCTTCAATCCGTTCATTTTGAACCCGATGTGCGACATTTTGTTCGACGAAAAAATCGCCGGCTCGCTGCATTTCACGCCGGGGCAGGCTTATGAGGATTGTGGCAACGGCAACAAGAGCGCGATCCATTGGGACATGGTTTTGATCCAGCGCAAGGAATGGGGCGGCGGCGAGGTGTGGTTCGACGGCGAATTGATCCGCAAGGACGGAATCTTTTTGCCGAAGGATTTGAAGCCGTTGAACCCGGCGAATCTGAAATGATGGCGGCTGGATTGCCGCGCTTGCATTTTTTAAGAGAAAAAGCAAATAAGCACGGCGCGTGTCATGTCTGAAACCGCGCGTTTTGCGGCCGATAAAATTTATGGGTGAATTCAAGTTCTTCTGCCCGCGATGCGGCCAGAATATCCAGTGCGACAACGGCCATGCCGGAACGCAAATCAACTGCCCGGCCTGCCAGCAGCCCATTGTTGCACCAAAAGACCTTGGTTACGGAATGCCTGCCGCTCAACCGCCGGCTCCCTCGCAGGCGCGGGCAGGGCAATATGTTTTGGTCATCGCGGCGGCGGTGATTGTTCTTACTGCACTCGTCACCGCTGGCTGGTTTGGTTACTCGAAATACAAGCTCGAACATCTGCCACCGGGCTTGGTGGCGCATTGGTCGGGCGATGGCAATGGCAACGACAGCGCAGGAAAAAACAATGCCACAGTTCCGAGGGGAGTGACTTATGCCCCAGCGGGACGCGGTTTCAAACTGAACGGCCAGAACCAACAAAGTGACGCAGCGCGATTGGTTGTGCCAGATGCGCCGGATATGAATTTTGGTGCGAACCAGGATTTTTCGATCACGGCATGGATCCAGCCTCTGTCCAATCCTGGTAATTACACTGATCTCTCTGGTGAAGTTATGACCGTGATCAGCAAACGTTTCTCAACGAATGCCTATACCGCCTTGGGTTATGAAATGTATCTCGGCGGCGGAAGGTTGTGCTTTCAATTGTCTGACTCGCTCAACCACTCGGTTAATTACTACGACCTGGATGCGGAATCAGATTTGCGCGACGGAAAATTCCACCATGTGGCGGTGACGGTCAAAAGAAATTCAACGACGGGGCTCCGGTTTTACGTTGACGGGCAGTTGATTGCGACGTTTGATCCGACTGCTGTTTCAGGGGACCTGTCGAACACAGGTCCATTGCGGATTGGGAACCATCCGGATCCAGGCATTCGTGCCTTCTACCACGGCATCATTGATGAAGTGGGCCTTTATAACCGCGCCCTTTCGGCGGACGAAATCCAGTCCATTTACAAAGCAGACGGTGCGGAGAAATATTTGAAATAAAAAACGGGCGGCAATTTCTTGCCGCCCGCTTTCAATTCAAACCCGGTCTAGCGTCCTTCTTTGAGGAGCGCGAGGAACTGTTTCATCGCCGGCGAAAGCACCTTGTTCTTTTTGTAGACGGCGGCAAGCGGACGGAAAAAGGCGCCGTCTTCCAGCGGAACGGCGGCGAGCGTCTGCTTGGAAATTTCCTGCGTGACCGTGCCCTGCGGCACGATGGAAATGCCCGCGTCAATTTCCACGGCGCGTTTCACGGTTTCGATGTTGTCGAATTCCATCACGTTGTTCACGCTGACGCCATGTTCGCGGAGGATTTTGTCGAGCGCCTTGCGCGTGGGGATGTCCGGCTCGAAGCCGACGAATTTCTGCCCGGCCAGCATCTTGAGCTTGGCGTTTTTAAGCTTGGCAAACGGGTGATGCGGATGGCAGATGAGCACGAGCGGCTCCTTGCGGAGGGGGATGATTTCCAGCTTGGCATCCTTGGTCGGATACGCGACCAGGCCCATGTCCACCACGTTGCCGAGGACGTCGTCATAAACCTGGTTGGCGCGGCGGTATTCGACGTGGACATTCACGGTCGGATAGCTCTTCATGAATTTTTTGACATACGGCGGCAGGTCGTGCAGGCCGATGGAGTAAATCGTCGCCACCCGGATCGTGCCGGAGATGATATCCTTCAACTCCTGCAACTGGCTGTGCAGCGATTCGTAGGTCTGGATGATTTGCTTGCTGTAATCGTAAAGCACCTGTCCCTCGCTCGTGAGGCGGAAGCGCTTTTTGCTGCGCTCGATGAGCAGCGATTTGAACAGCCGCTCCAGCGAGCTGATCTGCTGGCTGACGGCGGATTGGGTGACCCCGTTGATTTGCGCGGCCTTGGTGAAACTTTCGGTTTCAGCCAGGTCGCAGAACACTTTCAAGCTCTCAATTTGCATAAGCTGGATTAAATCACAAATTAACTTATCCGTCAACACCCAGATTTGCGGTGATGACCTGTTTCACTTTGGCCAGCAATTCCACGCTCGTGAAGGGCTTCCGCAAATAGCACATGTCCGTCTGCTTGTCCACCAGCGCATAACCGCTCATGCACAGGATGCGGGTCGCCGGCGCCAGTTGCCGGATGTGTTCCACCAGCTCGCGCCCGCTCATGCCCGGCATCACCAGATCCGTGATCACCAAATCCACCTTGGGATCGGCGCGCGCCAGCAGCGCCAGCGCCTTCTGGCCGCTGCCGGCCGTCAGGGTTTTATAGCCGAATTCCGTCAGGATCGTTTCCGTCATGGACAACAAAAGCGCTTCGTCATCCACCACCAGCACCGTTTCGGACCCGTGCAAATTGCCGCCGACGCCAGCGCTTTCGCCGGCGAGCTGTTTTTCCGCCGGCAGATAAATGCGCACCGATGTGCCCGCGCCGGGCTGCCCCGACACCGCCACGCCGCCGCCGTGGTTGCTCACAATGCCGTAAGCCAGCGCCAGCCCGAGGCCGCGATGGGTTTTTCCCTTGGTCGTGAAAAACGGCTCGAAAATCCGCGGCAACACCTCCGGCTCGATCCCGCGGCCGTTGTCGGCGATTTCCACGCAGACATAAATGCCCGCCGCCAGTTGCGCGTTCCGGTCCTGCGTCGGCTCGGTCAATTCCAGATTGCGCGTCTGCACCGTGATCTGGCCGCCGCCGGCGGCGGCCTCCACGGCGTTCTCCAATACTTTCGTCAACGCCTGCTGCATTTTCGCCTCGTCGAAGCGCGCCGCGAACAGGCCCCTTTCCCATTGCAGCTTCCAGGTCGTGGCCGCGCCGGGCGCGTTGCGGAAGAAATCCACGCAACGGTTCGCCACCACGTTCAAATTCCCCGGCGCCGCGCGGGGCGTGTCCATTTCATGGCGGCTGAACGCCGCAAGCTCATTGGAGATTTCCGCCGCGCGCTCCGCCGATTTCTCCACTCCCAGCAGCGAAGCCCGCCACGGATGCCCCGGCTCGGCCTTGCCCAGCAGCAATGACGTGTGGCCGAGGATGCTCGTCAGCGCGTTGTTGAAATCCAGCGACACCGTCCGCGCCAGCTGTAGCGCGCAATCCAGTTTTTGCTTCTGCGCAAAGCTTGCCGCCAGCGCCTGATTTTTTGCATCGCCCGCGCCGGTGGTTTCCAGGGTCGCCTGAACAACAAAAAATTTTCCGCCCTCCATGCTGAACGGGCAGATCGCCGTGGAAAACACCGCGGTGCCGCCGCCCTTGACCAGAAATTTGAGTGCCACCGTGCCCGCCGGCGAAAGTTCCTGGAGCGCGAGAAACTGCTCCGGCGTCGTGCCGTTCTCCGCGGACCAGATGGCCGACAGCGATGGTGTCTCGCCTTCCAGCACCGGGCCAAACGCCCTGATTGCCGCCGGATTGGCCCGGAGAATGGCGCCGGAGCCATCCAGCAGGAGCGCGGGCCAGCCCGCATTCTCCAAAATAAAAACCACATCCGGTTTCATCATCGGTTCCTGTTTCTCGGTTTGAATCTTAAAAGCCGGTTCTCGATTGAATTTCAAGGAACCATCACAAATGCCGCCGGCAGCAGTTCCCGCACCGTGAATTCCCGGATTTTGCCCGGCGCGCGGCTGTCCGCGACGAACACCCTCGCGTCCGGCGCGTATTCTGCCAGAAGCTGCCGGCACGCACCGCACGGCATCGGCCCGCCGTTACAGCGCGCAACCACGGCAATCGCTGTAAAATTTTTCTTCCCATCGGTCAATGCCTTGAACAGCGCAATCCGCTCCGCGCAGCACGTCAGGCCGTAGCTGGCGCTCTCCACGTTCGCGCCGCCGATGATTTCGCCGGCTTTCGTGAGCAGCGCCGCGCCGACCTTGAATTTGGAATACGGCGAGACCGAGCCTTGGCGCGCCCGCGCCGCCGCCTGAACCAGCCTATTTTTGTTGGTCGCCATAAAATTCAGAGAAACTTTTCAGCAGTTTTGTTGCCAGACGCTTCACTTTTTCCGCAGTTTCCAACACTTCCGCGTGCGACAATTTTTCTTTGCCGATGCCCGCCGCCAGATTGGTGATGCAGGAAACCGCCGCCACGCGCAGGCCACATTGGCGCGCCACCATCGCCTCCGGCACCGTGCTCATGCCGACGGCATCCGCGCCGAGCCTGGAAAACGCGCGGATCTCCGCCGGCGTTTCGTAGCTTGGCCCGCTCACGGCCAGATAAACGCCGCGCTGCAATTTCTGCCCGGCAATTTTCCCGGCGCGGAACAAAAGCCCGCGCAATTTCTTGTCGTAAGCTTCGGTCAAATCCACGAAGCGCGGCAAGCCCGGAATCGCTTGGCCGCGCAACGGATTCGCGCCCACGAAATTGATGTGGTCGGTGAGAACCATGAAATCGCCGGCGCGGAATTTTTTATTGATGCCGCCCGCCGCGTTTGTCAGCAGCAGATCGCGGATGCCAAACGCCGCCAGCGCGCGGACGGCGAACGTGACGCGCTCCATCGGATGCCCTTCGTAAAAATGCGCGCGACCGCTCAAGACCAGCACCGGCGTTTTGCCGAGGTGGCCGAAATACAATTCACCCGCGTGGCCGCTGACGGTCGTTTTGGGAAAGCCGGGAATCTTCGCGTAGGAAATTTTTTTGTCCACGCGCAGTTCGTTAAGGACGTGATGAAATCCGCTGCCCAGCACGATGGCGAGCTTCGGGCGCAGTTTGGAAACTTTTTTGAGCCGCACGGCGGCGGTTCGTGGATTTGGCTTTTCCATTGCTGGTTTTAGTTGGTGTTCGTCCGCGCTTTATAATTTCCGGTCGGGAAACCATCCATGTTTGGAAGGGGGAACGCCTGTAAAATTAGTCGGGTCATTGAGGTCAAGATTTACAGAATAATTTGGCGGCCTTCGCATGGCGCGAAAGAATTCCCCTTCCGGCTGCGGGCCATGCCAATAATTTGTCGGCATATTGAAGGTCGAAGCATCAACTGACTCTTCGTTTGCTGAAACCAAATTTAGCAGCATCTGTAATTTATTTGTTGATTCTTTGTTGATTACATTCCGGGATATTTCCAGCTTTAACGGCATATTTGGCAGCGAGTTTAATTCAGGCAATCCATTTATTATGTCCAGCTTGTCGAGCTTGATAAAATCAGTTCTTATCTTTTCAAAATCAGGATAATTTTTGGCTACCCACAATGTTTCGGTCGTCCCGTCAGGGTTTGTCCAATTATAGATTTCCGCTGCGTAACCATTCACGTCTTCAGCTTTGCCCGCGTCGTGAAATTGAGGCCGTTTAATTTTTACAAGAAAGCCAATCATTACGTTGGAAGAACTCTCAATTCTTTGTTCAAGGGGAGACAACGTGAAATCGTCGCCGCTCTTTAAGTCTGCAATGCGATTCCAAGCCTCGTGTCCATTCAAAAAATAATCCAAACTGATTTTGTCGCCTTTTATTTTTACGACCGTTTCATTCGTAATTTTCCCAAGTGTAAAGCTCGTTTTCATGACGAGGTCAGCACGCGAAGTGCTGGCGAGAAGAATTAGAATTTGAAAAATGAAAATGAGACGTATCATAGTTTTGCGTCTGTCATGGTCATCGATCACACAGAGTAACTTAATTTCTTTCACTCCGGCCACAGTTAATCCTGACTTGAGCCTTCGGTCAAATCGGTTAAGCCAACCGACACCGAGCCAGCGCAAATTTTATTTCTTCGCGGTAAGCGACTGGACGTGCCGCTCGATGCGGTTGCCCGCCTCAATTAGTTGCTCGTAGCTGGTCGCGAAGCACGCGCGGCAGAAACCGGAGCCGTTCGCGCCGAAAGCGGTGCCGGGAACCATCGCCACTTTTTCCGCCTGCAACAAGCTGACGGCAAAATCTTTTTCGGTCAGCCCGGTCACGGAAACATCCGGGAAAGCGTAGAACGAGCCGCGCGGCAAATGGCATTTCAAACCGATTTCGTTGAACCGGCGCACGATGAAGTCGCGGCGGCGATGATACTGGTCGCGCATTTTTTTCATCGCATCCTCGCCGCGCACGAGCGCCTCGATGGCGGCTTCCTGGCTGATGATGGACGCGCAGAGCATCGAGTATTGATGCACTTTCATCATCGCCTCGATGAGCGCCGCCGGGCCGCAGGCGTAACCAATGCGCCAGCCGGTCATCGCGAACGCCTTGGAAAATCCGTGCAGGAAAATCGTGCGCTCCTTCATGCCGGGAATGCTGGCGATGCTGGTGTGAACACCTTCAAACGTCAGCTCGGAATAAATCTCGTCGCTCAACACGATCAAATCTTTTTCGATGGCGAACTTTGCGATGGCCTCGATCTGCGCGCGGTCGCAGGTGCCGCCGGTGGGATTGCACGGCAGGTTCAGCATGAGCAATTTGCAACCCGGCTGCCACGCGGCGCGGAGCGCCTCCACGGTGAGCGCAAAATTGTCCTTCGCAAACGTTGGCACGGGAACCGCCACGCCGTGCGCGAGCGTGATGCTGGGCGAATAGCTGACGTAGCACGGCTGGTGGAACATCACCTTGTCGCCGGGATTGATGAGCGCGCGGCAGGCGAGATCCAGCGCCTCGCTCACGCCGACGGTGATGATGACCTCGTCTTCGGGCCGGTAGCTGACGGAAAAATTCTTTTCAACGTATTTGCTGATGGCGCGGCGCAGTTCAATCAAACCGAGGTTCGAGGTGTAATGCGTCTTGCCTTTTTCCAGCGCGTAAATGCCGGCCTCGCGGATGTGCCACGGCGTGTCGAAATCCGGCTCGCCGATGCCGAGCGAGATGACGTCCTTCATTTTCGACACGATCTCGAAAAAGTCGCGGATGCCTGATTTGGGCAGGTTGATGACGTGCCTGGCGATGTAGCGGGAAGTATCCATGAAAGTCTTTATCCGCAGATTGCGCAGATTTCCGCAGATACGGAAAAAAGCAAATTCTGTTGTTGGAAAAAATCTGTGTCCATCTGCGTAATCTGCGGACAGGTTTTACGGCGTGACTTTGAGCCGTTCGTTTTCCGCGGCTTTGCCTTCGATCAGGAAGCCGTTTTCCTTGTAGGAGCGCAGCATGAAATGCGTGGCGGTAGACAGCACGCCCTCGATGGTGGAAAGTTTTTCGGACACGAACGCCGCCACCTTTTGCAGGCTCGCGCCGTTGACGAACACCAGCAGATCGTAGCCGCCGGACATGAGGTAGCACGATTCCACCTCGTCGAACCGGCTGATCCGCTCGGCGAGGCGGTTGAAGCCGCCGCCGCGTTCGGGCGTGATGCGCACCTCGATGACGGCGCGGACGAGGCCGGAATCTTCCTGCGAAAGATTCAGCACCGGACGCACGCCGAGCAGCACGCCCTCTTTTTTGAGGGCGTCGAGCTGGCGGTTGACTTCGGCCTCGGACAGCTTGAGCACTTGCGCCAGTTGTGCGGTGTTGAGGCTGCCGCCTTCGAGCAACAGTTTGACAATCGGTTTCATCGGACGGTTAGTATCCCTAAAATCCGGTGTAAATCCATACTAATTTACAAACCTTTCATGAAAGTGATGGTGACCGCCAGACAAATGAAAAACACAATCAAAATAATTGCCGCGGTCGAGAAATGGCCGAAAAACAGGCACGCGCCGAAAGCCGCAATGACCAGTTGAAACAGCAAAAGCGCGAAACATTCGTAGTGACTCCAGTCTTCAAGATGCGTGACCTTGTAAATAACTCCGACGATGAGGGCTGGAAAAAACAGCGCCCGCCCGCCAAGCGGAATGAAAGTCACGACAACCCAGACGCTCGCGCCTCCAATCAGCGCGGCGACGGCGGCTATTGCCGCCTCCTTGCCGAGGCTGTGCAAGGCGATGTCATTTTCGATCAAGGCGAAAAAAACATTCAGCAACAGGAGGGCGGCGCCAAGCGTGATAAACGCCAGCGCCCAGATTTCCAAAATATGTAATGCCGATTGCACGACTTGATTTATTCCGCATCTGCCATATCATGTTCAACTCGAAATATGGAATTGAACAATGACGAAATCCGCCGCTACTCGCGGCACTTGATTCTGCCGGAAGTCGGCCTGGCCGGCCAAAAGAAAATCAAAGGCACCAGCGTCCTGTGCATCGGCGCGGGCGGCCTCGGCTCGCCGATCGCGATGTATCTCGCCGCCGCCGGCGTCGGCGAGCTTGGTATCGTGGATTTCGACACGGTGGATTATTCCAACCTGCAACGGCAGATTCTCCACACCGACGCGGACGTGGGCCGGCCCAAGGCGCAGTCGGCGAAGGAAACGATTCACGGCATCAATCCGCATTGCGAGGTCGTCATCCACAACACGCGCATCACGTCAGAAAATGCACTCGACCTCATCCGGCCTTACGACATCGTGGTGGACGGCACGGATAATTTCCCGACGCGCTACCTGACGAACGACGCGTGCGTGATTTTGAAAAAGCCCAATGTCTACGGCTCGATTTTTCGTTTCGAAGGCCAGGCCAGCGTCTTCGCGCCGCATCTGGGCGGACCGTGTTATCGCTGTTTGTATCCCGAACCGCCGCCGCCCGGCATGGTGCCGAGTTGCGCGGAAGGCGGCGTGCTCGGCGTGCTGCCGGGCATCATCGGTTGCATTCAGGCGACGGAAATTTTGAAGCTCGCCATTGGCCGGGGCAGTTCGCTTGTTGGGCGGCTGCTGCTGTTTAACGCGCTCGACATGAAGTTCCGCGAATTGAAATTGCGCCACGATCCGCGATGCCCCGTTTGCGGCGAGCATCCGACGATCAAGGAATTGATTGATTATGAAACTTTCTGCGGCATCGTGCCGGAGCCGGAAAGCACCAGCAATCCCGACGAAGTGACCGTGCAGGACATGAAAAAGGCGTTGGACAATCCGGGCCTCAACATCAAAGTCGTGGACGTGCGCGAGCCGGACGAATACGAAATTGCGAAGGTCGCGGGCGTGCCGCTGCTGCCGTTGAGCGAGTTGCCAAGCCGCTTCACCGAGCTTGACCCGAACCAGCAATATTATCTGCATTGCAAAGCCGGCGTGCGTTCGATGAAGGCGCTGAATTTTCTGCGCCAGCAGGGCTTCAAATACGTCAAGAGCGTCAAAGGCGGCATCACCGCGTGGTCGGATGAAATTGACCGCACTGTGCCGAGGTATTAAAAATGCCCGTTGATTTTTGGCGCCGGCACGGACAGAATGAATCGTTAAAGGAAACCAACCATGAAAATTGTTCAGGAATTCAAGGCGTTTGCCATGCGCGGTAACGTGGTGGATCTCGCCATCGGCGTCATCATTGGCGCGGCGTTTGGAAAAATCATCTCCTCGATGGTGAACGACATCATCATGCCGCCGATCGGATTGTTGCTGGGCAAGGCGGATTTTAAAAATCTGGCCATCACGTTGCGCGAAGCCACGACGCCGGATGGCAAGGACGCGGTCGTGATGCACTACGGGGTTTTTCTGAACACCATCATTGAGTTTGGCATCGTCGCGGTGTGCGTGTTTCTGCTGGTGAAAGGGATGAACTCGCTCATCAAAAAAGAGGAAGCCGTCGCGCCCCCAACGCCCACCGAACAGCTCCTCACTGAAATCCGCGACCTGCTCAAGAGCCGGCCCTGATTCCGGCGGCGGCGCGCATTTTTTCCAGCGCCGCCAGGGCGGCGTCGCTCTCGGCGGCCTTTTTGCTTTTGCCGGAGCCGCGCGCAAGCTCGACGCCGCCATGCAGCACGATGCACTCGAACACGGGGTCGTGATCCGGCCCGGTCGCGGAAAGGGTTTGATATTCCGGCGCGGCTGGCGAACGCGCCTGCAACAATTCCTGCAGCTCTCCCTTCGGATTTTCAATCGTCGGCAGCACGTTCAACTTGCCAAACGCCGGGCTGAACTCGCGCAGGATGAACTTCCGCGCCGCGTCATATCCGCCATCCAGGAAAATCGCCCCCAGGAGCGCCTCAAACGCATCCACCAGCGCCGACGGCCGTTCACGCCCGCCGTGCGTTGCCTCGCCATGCCCCAAAATCAGGTGCGCGCCGAGTCCGAGCGCGCGGGCGTGCTCGGCCAGCGTCCGGCGGTTGACGAGCTTGGCGCGCGCCTTCGTCAGCGGGCCTTCATCGAACGCCGGAAATTTTTCATACAACTCGCGCGTCAGCACGAGTTGCAGCACCGCGTCGCCGAGGAATTCCAGCCGCTGATTGTGCGGCGTCGGCGCGTTGCCTTCGTGCGCGACGGACGGATGCGTGAGCGCGAGGCGCAGCAGGTTTTCGTCCCGGAATTTGCAGCCGAGGCGGTCTTGAAATGCGGCAAGGTCGGACACGGCGAAAGATATTTTTGATTTATGATCTGCGATTTACGATTGTCCAAAAGTCCGCGAATTCAGCTTCAAATCGTAAATCATAAATCGTGAATCGTAAATTCAACTTTGCGTTGACGTTTCGACCGGTTGTTCCGCGACAGGCGGCGGCGAAATGGGAGCTTCCGGTGCCGGCGGATTCAAGCCGTGTTCCAGCAATTGCGCCACGTCGCGTTGCACGGCTTCGAGCTGGTCCAAATGCAAATCCGGGTCGGCAATGGTGAAAACGTCGCCCGTTCCCGGCTGTTCGTAAATGAACACGCGCCGGCCGTCGCGGACGATTTGCTCCTTCACCTTGAGGATGCGCTTGCGTTCGAGCATCACGGCGAGGATGAACGCGGCGGGCGCGTAGCGCGGATCGTTTTGCTCGATGAGCTTGCGCAGCAGCGTCTCGGCGGTTTCCTTCTGGATGGCGTCCACCACCGGCGGCGGCAGCTCAAAAATGCCCTGCCAGTGCGAGATGAATCCCTTGCGCTCGCGCGCGCCGTCGCTGAACTGGTTTTGCCAGCAAACTTCGCAAACGTCCATGCGGCGCAAATTTTCCGCGTGCTCGTCAAAGAGCAGCGTATGCAGCGGCTGCCGATCGGCAAAGGGCCGGGCGCACGACTCGCAAGCCGTCGCCCGGGACTGGATGTTCCATTCGTTCATGGGCGCGGGAATTTAACCACGAAAGCCGCGGATGAACACGAAGAAATTTTCGGCACGGATTTCCCATCAAGAAATCCCCGGCTCGCGCGCCGGAAATTCAGCCTGAAAATTCTTTTGGCCATCGCCGGATTTGTCTAGCCTAGCCGCGTGTCAGCCGAACCGCGCAAAAATCACGTCAAACCGCCGTGCATCCTCATCGTGGATGACGATCCGGGCCAGCGCAGCCTGCTCGATTCCTTTCTGCGCACGCAGGGCTTTGAAACCGTCGCGGCGGATTCCGGCGAACGCGCCCTGGAAATTTTGTCCTCCGGAAAATTTGACATGATGATTTCCGACGTGCGGATGCCGGGGCTGTCCGGGCTGGAAACGTTGCACCGCGTGCGGCAGCAGTTCGCCGCGCTGCCAGTGCTGCTCGTCACCGCCTACACCGACATCCGCGACGCGGTCGAGGCCATGCGCGACGGCGCGCTCAATTATCTCGCCAAGCCGATTGACCTCGACGAACTGCTCGTCACCGTCCAGTCGGCCACGGGTGTCGCCAAATCCGCCGCGCCGCGTTATCGCGAGGACAAGATTTTGCCGCCGGAGGTCGTCGCGCGCAGTCCGCTCATGGCGGCGCTCTATCAGGAAATTTCGCTGATTGCGCCGTCGGAAACGCGCGTGCTCATCACCGGCGAAAGCGGCGTGGGCAAGGAAGTGGTGGCGGACGTGATTCACGCGTGGAGTTCGCGCGCCGCCGGCCCGATGACCAAGGTCAATTGCGCCGCGATTCCCGAAACGCTGCTGGAGGCGGAATTGTTCGGCCACGAAAAAGGGTCGTTCACCGGCGCGACGGCGCAACGCATCGGGCGATTCGAGGAGGCAAATGGCGGAACAATTTTTCTCGATGAGATTGCCGAGATGTCGCCCGCGCTCCAGGCGAAATTGTTGCGCGTGACACAAAACGGAACGTTCCAACGCGTCGGCTCGAACCGCGAAATCCAGACGAACGTCCGCATCCTCGCCGCGAGCAATCGCAATTTGGAAGAAGAGGTGAAAGCCGGACGTTTCCGCGAGGATTTGTTTTACCGGCTGAACGTGGTGGAGCTGAACATCCGGCCGTTGCGCGAGCGGCGCGAGGACATCTTGCCGCTGGCGAATTTGTTCGTGGCGGAATTTGCCCGGGGCCGCGCGCGGCTGGCCGAGGCGACGGTCGCGTGCCTGGAAAATTATCCGTGGGCGGGAAATGTGCGCGAATTGCGCAACGCGATGGAGCGCGCGGCGCTGCTTTCCCAAAGCGAAATGATTTTGCCGGAACATTTGCCGACGCGCGTCCGCGACGCCGCGAAACCGTCCGCACCGCCGGAAGCCGCCGAACTCGAGCGCCTGGAGGAGATCGAGCGGCAGGCGATTCTGGCCGCGCTCAAACAGCATAATAATAACCGGACAGAAACCGCGAAGGCGCTCGGCATCAGCCGGCGCTCGCTGATTTACAAGCTGCAACGGTTCCGGCAGTTGGGCTTTGTCATCGATTAGTTTGGCGCTTTGTCGGCGTGGCGGCAGGCATCTTTGCCTGCCGTAAAGCCGGGCATCCCTGCCCGGCGGAAAGAACCGGGCGCTTAATCAAATGGTTTGAAATCGTGCGGACGGCTGATAATTCGCACACCCTTTCCGGGCGGCAGGGATGCCGCCCGCCACGTCAGGCAGGATGCCTGACGCTACGTGCTTTCTGAAAACTTGAAACTCACTGCGTAATACGCAAAGCTGTCTGCGAAACGCATGGCCTTCACCCTTTTTGACCGGCACGCGCAGGGCGTGCAATTGCTGCAACGCTCGCTCGCCCGCGAGCGGCTCGGCCATGCCTACCTTTTCGCCGGCGATAATCTGGAGGAACTGGAATCGCTCGCCCGCACGCTGGCCAAAACGCTGAACTGCCAGAAGCCGGTCAAAACCGGCGGCGTGGCGACGGATTGCTGCGACGAATGCGCAAGCTGCCGCAAAATTGACGGCGACGTTCACGCCGACAT
>Ga0181531_10001798_pt1 | contig 13416 bp, 14 predicted proteins | sample PEATcosm2014_Bin_38_FD_119743 | JGI IMG/M metagenome (GOLD analysis project Ga0181531, IMG submission 119743) | Peatland microbial communities from MTU Mesocosm Facility, Houghton, MI, USA - PEATcosm2014_Bin11_10_metaG | ecosystem: Environmental > Terrestrial > Soil > Wetlands > Peat | place... | reverse complement strand
GCCTATGCCAAGGAAGCTCCCGCCGAAAAGAAGTCGGAGTAACAACGCGCCATCGCACCTCTTTCACAAGCCCCGCCGAGCATCTTGCGCGGGGCTTTTAGCTGCCTGCCCTCCTGCCTCGTCCTGTCACGGGCAGCAGCGTTTATACTGAATTCTTATGCTTCGAGTCCGATTCGCGCCCTCTCCCACGGGATTCCTTCACGTAGGCAGTGCGCGCACTTTCATCTTCAACTGGCTCTATGCCCGCCATAACGGCGGCACCGTGGTGCTCCGTCTTGACGACACCGATGTCGAGCGCAACTCGGACGCCAGCGTCAACTCCATTTTCGACGGCCTTCGCTGGCTCGGTCTCGGCTGGGACGAAGAGTACAAGCAATCCGAGCGCCTCGCCCTTCACCGCGAGGTGGCCGAGGCAATCTTCGCCAAGGGTCTCGCCTATCGTGACTTCACGCCCGCCCACGCCGGAGACAACGATCAGTCCGCGCAGGGTGCATGGCTCTTCAATCCCGGAATGCGCGAACTCTCAGGTGAGGAGAGTGACCGTCGCGCTGCCGCCGGAGAGCCATTCGCGTTGCGCTTCCGCGTTCCGCGCGGCCAGGACCGCATCCTGCGCTTCGTAGATTCCGTCTATGGCGAGCAGACCAAGCTCGCCGATGAGGTCGAGGACTTTGCCCTGCTACGCAGCGATGGCATGCCAACCTATCATCTCGCCTCCTGCGCCGATGACGCCGACCTGCGCATCAGCCACATCATTCGCGGGCAAGATCATCTCTCCAACACCTACAAGCATCTACTCGTCTTTGAAGCCTCGTCGTTGGCAACCGGCGCGCCCACGCCGCAGTTCGCCCACCTGCCTCTGCTCGTCGCGCCGGATGGCACCAAGCTCTCGAAACGCCGCCACGGACCGGTAGTGAGCGTCACAACCTATCGCGACGCGGGCTTTCTTCCCGAGGCGTTCATCAACTTCCTCTGCCTGCTCGGCTGGTCGCCCAAGAATGACCGCGACTTCCTGACCCTCGCCGAACTGACCTCGGCCTTCACCCTGGAAGGCGTGAACCGCGCCAATGCCGTGGTCAACTTCCGGGAAGAGGATCCGTTCGATCCCAAGGCTGTCTGGCTCAACGCCGAGCACATTCGCGCATTGGCCCCTGCCGACCTCGCCACGCGCCTTTTGCCGTTTCTGCAGCAGGCGGGTCTGCCCGCCACGCAGGAGAAGCTGCTTGAGGTCACGCCCCTCATTCGCGAACGCATCAAGTTTCTGCGCGACGTAACGACCGCAGCGGACTTCTTTTTCGTCCCGCAGCTTCCGCCGTATGATTGCCATGAGCTGATTCCGCAGAAGGGCGATCCCGCAATGGCCAAAAAGATTCTCGATGAGTCCTGCGAAGTGCTGGCCTCGGTCGCCTTCGATCATGCATCGCTCGAAGCTTCATTGCGCGCCACTGCCGAGCGCCTGGGACTGAAGGCCGGACCCATGTTCCAACCCATTCGCGTGGCCGTCTGCGGACGCAAGAATGCGCCGCCGCTTTTTGAAACCATGGAAGTCCTGGGCCGCGAGCTCTGCCTGCAGCGCATTGCGCAGGCTTCAGCTCTGCTCCCATAAAATTTTTGCAGCCTTAGTGATAGAGGAAAGTGATCATGTCTACTTCGAATCCGGAAAGCAAAGCCGCCGCAACCACTCCGGCTGACTCTCCCCGCCCCTCCAACTTCATCCGCGATATCTTCATCGAGGATTTGAAGACGAAGAAGTACGGCGATGCTGTTGTCCAGACGCGCTTTCCACCGGAGCCGAACGGCTACCTGCACATCGGTCACGCCAAGGCCATCTGCCTCGATTTCGGCTTGGCTGACGAATTCGGCGGACTCACCAACCTGCGCTTCGATGACACCAATCCCGAGAAGGAAGAGCAGGAGTACGTCGACTCGATCCTCGCCGACGTGCGTTGGCTCGGCTTTGAGTGGGATCGCCTCTGCTACGCCTCTGACTACTTCGACCAGCTCTTCGAGTGGGCCATCCAGCTCGTGAAGTCCGGCAATGCCTACGTGGACGATCTCACTGCTGAAGAAATCCGCCAGCATCGCGGCACCCTCACCGAGCCCGGCCAGAACAGTCCCTATCGCGATCGCAGCATCGAAGAAAACCTCGACCTTTTCCTGCGCATGGCCAAAGGCGAGTTCCCCGATGGCACTCGCGTGCTCCGCGCCAAAATCGACATGGCCTCACCCAATCTCAACATGCGCGATCCCGTCATGTATCGCATCCTGCACGCCGAGCATCACCGCACCGGAGACAAGTGGTGCATCTATCCCATGTACGACTACGCCCACGGTCAGTCTGACTCGCTTGAAAAGGTGACGCACTCCATGTGTACCCTGGAGTTCACCGACCACCAGCCGCTCTACAAGTGGTTCATCGAACAGCTAGGCATCTTCCCCTCGCAGCAGATCGAGTTTGATCGCCTCAACCTCACCTACACGTTGCTCAGCAAGCGCAAGCTGTTGCAACTCGTGCAGGAAAAGCGCGTGAATGGCTGGGACGATCCGCGCATGCCAACTCTTTCCGGCATCCGTCGCCGCGGCTTCACCCCCGAGGCAATCCGCAACTTCTGCGCCGCCATCGGAGCCTCGCGCACCAACGGCTCCACCGACATCGAAATGCTCGAGCACTTCCAGCGTGAAGACCTCAACAAGCGTGTGCCCCGCGCCATGGCCGTGCTCCGTCCGCTCAAAGTGGTCATAGAAAATTATCCCGAAGGCCAGGAAGAATTCGTCGAGGTGGCGAACAATCCCGAGGACGCCGCAGCCGGTCTTCGCAAGGTTCCGTTCTCGCGCGAAATCTACATCGAACAGGACGACTTCCGCGAAGTTCCTCCGCCCAAGTACTATCGCCTCTCTCCCGGCAAAGAGGTGCGCCTGCGCAATGCCTATTTCGTCACTGCGAAGAGCGTGGTGAAAGATGCTGCGGGCAACATCGTCGAAGTGCGTTGCACGTATGACCCAGCCAGCCGCGGCGGCAACTCGCCAGACGGACGCAAGGTGAAGTCCACCATTCACTGGGTCTCCGCCAAACACGCCATCGCCGCCGAAGTCCGCATCTATGACAAGCTCTTCACCAAGGCAGATCCGTCCCAACTCGAAGAGGGTGAGGATTTCACGAGCGGCTTGAATCCGGACTCGCTGGAAATTATTCACGACGCCAAACTCGAACCTTCGCTAGCCTCGGCCAAGCCGCAGGATCGCCATCAGTTCGAGCGCGTCGGTTACTTCTGCGTCGATCTCGACTCCAAGCCCGATGCCTTGATCTTCAACCGCGCTCTGCCGCTCAAAGACACCTGGGCCAAGATCGAGAAAAAAGCTGGAGCCTAAACTTGGTGGCCCACATCCGCCCTCTTTTGGCGAATGTGGGGTCTGCTCAATGGCGGATATACGGAAACCATACGGCTCCTACCGTTCTCGCAAAGCAAGAGGGTGGGGCTTTTGCTTTTATTTGTTGACTTGCTTTTGATACTGCCATTTGTCCTGCTCCATCCTTTGCACCTTTGCACCTTTGCACCTTTGCACCTTTGCACCTGTGCAACCTTCGCAACCTGTCGCTTTTGAGCATTTGTGCAACTTGCGCAACCTGTTGTAACCTGCGCAACCCGTTCTCTTGCTACAATCTCTCGGTGTCCACCTCCAGCGAGCAACTGCCCGCACAACCCGTGTCGCGTCCCTGGCCCCTGGCACCTGAAGCTGAGCCGGTCTTCGGACTCTTCGAAGTCTTCATCGCTTTTCTCGCCATGTTGGTCGCGGTCATCTTTTGCGGAGCGCTCGCCATCGTGTTCGCCCAGCACACGGCGTCCCTGGGACATCTCCGTCCAACGGAGTTAGCCACCCAGACGCGTGTGCTCATTCCCGCGCAGCTTGCCGCTTACCTTCTCTGTCTGGCCGCGCTCTGGCGACTCTTCTCCCATCATCACCACATCGGATTTTTCCGTGCGCTCTCCTGGCGCTGGCCGCTGCGGTGGGGTCCGTTTCTGGTGGCAGGCGTGCTGCTGGCCATTGCCGTGCAGCTTGCCTCGCACTGGCTTCCAACTCCGCCCGAGCTGCCCATTGACAAGATGGTGCGCACCCCGTTCGACGCCTGGATGATGGCTGCCTTCGGCGTGATGATTGCGCCCTTTGTCGAGGAGGTTCTCTTCCGCGGCCTGCTCTTTCCTGCCCTTGTCCGCCGCCTCGGCGTGGTGCTTTCTATGGTTGCCACTTCTGCTGTCTTCGGTGCCATCCACGCTCAGCAACTCGCCGGAGCCTGGATCCAGGTCACGCTGATCGTATTGGTCGGACTCGTGCTCACCGTGGTGCGTTGGCGCTTCCACTCACTTGCTTCGTCCGCGCTTGTTCATGTGGGCTACAACGCCACACTCTTCGCCGCGCTCTTTATTGAGACCTCAGGTTTCACGCGTTTCTCAGGACACTGAGTCGAATGACTTGGACTCGGACATTCCTCCGGGCTGAATGGCGCAATCTTGCAATGCTGAACTACGAGATTGAACCAGCCCTTCTCGCCAGCTTCGTTCCTTCAGGAACGGAATTGGATCTCTACAATGGCAAGGCATTCATAAGTCTTGTGGGATTTCAGTTCTTGAACACGAGGGTCTGCGGAGTTTCGATTCCTTTTCACCGCAACTTTGAGGAAGTGAACCTCCGGTTTTATTTGAGGCGTAGCCTGGCAGGCGAAGTCAGACGGGGCGTGGCCTTCATCCGCGAGATCGTTCCACGCTGGGCAATCGCCAGCGTCGCGCGCACCCTCTACAACGAGCGATATGTGGCTCTGCCCATGTCGCATGGCATCGAAACAAACGACGGGTCTGTCTCCGGTGCGGAATATCGCTGGAGGTCGACCGTCGGCTGGAATCGTATGATCCTTCGCACCGAAGGCAGCGCATCTCTGCCCGAGCAGGGCTCAGAAGAGCAGTTCATCACCGAGCATTATTGGGGCTACGCCGCACAAGGGAACGGCGGCACAGTGGAGTACCGCGTGGACCATCCTTCGTGGCGGGTTTGGAACGTATCTAGCGCCAGATTTGAGGGAGACATGACGGAGCTCTACGGCCCGGAGTTCGCGATCCTTCTTTGCGGCTCGCCATCATCGGCGTTTCTAGCTGAGGGATCGGAAGTTACGGTATCCCGCGGCATCAGGATCTGAGCGGGCCCTTGCCCGCCAGCTTCGCATCTTGTTAAGGTGAATCGCATGTCAGACGCGCGCCAGCAACTCCTCACTCTAATTTCGCAACAGTCCTTCCGCCTCGGCCAATTCAAGCTCTCCAGCGGCGGCACCAGCGACTACTACATTGACTGTCGCACTACTACGCTTCACGCCGAAGGTGCGCGCCTCACGGGTCGTGTTTTTCTAGATGAGATCGAACGTTGTGGCTGGCGTCCGCAGGCCATCGGAGGCCTCACCATGGGTGCCGATCCAATCGTCGTCGCCGTCGCCATGCTCAGCGCGCAGGAGGTGCAGCTCCGCGCAACCGACGTGGCCGCCAGCAAGCCGCACGAACTCATCCACGGCTTCCTCGTGCGCAAGTCAGAGAAGGCTCATGGCACCGGACAGCGCGTCGAAGGCTTCCGCGAAAAAGGTGCGAGGGTTGTCATCGTGGATGACGTTTGCACCACCGGAGCCTCCACGGTTCAGGCCATCGAGGCGGCCATCGAGTTTGGTTTTGAGATCGTGGGCATCATGTGCCTGGTGGAGCGCGAGGAGTCTCTCGGCCGTCCTGCCGTGGAGAGTGCTGCTGGCGGCGTGCCATTCATCTCCATCTTTACCGCTGCCCAGGTGCGCGCCGAACACATTCGCCATCTCTAGAGATAACGGCGGCGGGGCGCGTGGCATTGCCTCCGCAAACCATGTCGGAATACCATGAACTCGGCCCGCCCTAACAGGTGCGGCCTTTTGGGAGCTCTGAATATGATGTTCGGCAAACTCGGTCTTGTCATGGTTGTTGTGCGCGACATGGAACGCAGTGTCGCGTTTTACCGCGATGTGCTCGGCCTCAAGCTTCTCATTCAGCAGAAGAACTGGAGTCAGCTCGACGCCGGAAACATTCTCATTGGCCTTCATCCGGATGGCGACGAAGTCAAGGTCAGTCCCACCACGGGCATGAGCATCGGTATTTACGTGGACGACATTGATAAGGCCGTCACCGAAATCCGCCGCCGCTTCGGCAAAATCGCCGTTGGCCCTCGTCAGGATCCTTTCGGCCGCTGGGCGCTGGTCTTTGATCCTGATGGTTACAGTGTTCAGATCATCGAAATGGCGCGCGGCTTGCGCGTTCAGCACAAGCTTCCACCCGAGCCTTCACAGGAGTAAGGACGGACTTGCTTCGCGCAAAAAGAGATCCCTCCGCCACGGCGGAGGGATTTGCGCGAACAACGAACCTATCTGGTCTGTGCAGCGTGGTTGTGATGATGATGATGGTGGCGATGGTGTTTCTTGGCAAACGCCGGCAGCGCTGCGCTAAGCAGCAGAACGCCGGCTAGTACGGCAATCAGAGATTTCTTCAACGTAAGTTCCTCCCGCGAACGCCCACAGAGCGCCCACTCTGTTTCTAGCACTTCTCCCCTTATTCCCGCCACTGATTAAGGTTTAATAATTCCATTCGCCCGGACAACCTGCTCTTCGGCAGGGCTTTTGCTCCACAATCCAACGCCAACCATTTACACTAGCCTCAATCTTTTATCAGGAAGAACTCTGTGCTCGAAACACTGAAGTGGACTGAATCCGGCGTTCTGTTTATTGATCAGACCAAGCTGCCAACTGAGGAAGTCTGGGTTAATTGCAAGAAGTATGAAGCGGTTGCGGATGCCATTCGCACCATGATCGTGCGTGGCGCTCCCGCCATCGGTGTTGCGGCAGCCATGGGAATCGCCCTCGGCGCGCGCGACCTCGACGTAACCAGCATCTCGGAATTTCGCAACGGCATCGGGCAAATCTGCCGAGTCATGGGCGAAACCCGGCCAACGGCCGTGAATTTGTTCTGGGCCATCCGCCGCATGCAGCGCCGCTTTGAGGAAGTCAGTGGTCGCCCCATTCCACTCATCAAGCAGGCACTCATCGACGAAGCTCTCGTTATCCACGCGGAAGACATTGCCGCCAACCGCGCCATGGGTGCCAACGGTGCACCGCTGCTGCCGCAATCCGGAGGAGTTCTAACCCACTGCAACGCCGGAGCCCTGGCCACTGCGGGTTACGGAACCGCACTCGGAGTCATCCGCGCAGCCGTCGAAGCGGGCAAACAGATTCACGTCTTCGCCGATGAGACCCGGCCCTTTCTGCAAGGTGCGCGCCTCACCGCATGGGAACTGATGAAGGACAATATCCCCGTCACCCTGATTGCCGACAACATGGCGGGAGCGATGATGGCGCAGGGAAAAATTCAAGCCGTGATCGTCGGCGCCGATCGCATCGCAGCCAATGGCGACACGGCCAATAAAATCGGAACCTACTCGGTAGCAATTCTCGCGCGCGAACACGGAATTCCAATGTACGTCGCAGCGCCGTTCTCCACCGTTGACTTGGAGACACCTGATGGCTCGGGCATTCCCATCGAGCAGCGCGCCGCATCAGAAGTAACGCACATCGCAGGCAAGCAAATGGCCCCAACCGGAGTGCTCGTGGAAAATCCGGCGTTCGACGTAACGCCTGCGCGCTATATCAAGGCAATCATCACCGAGCGCGGCGTGGCCACCGCGCCCTTCCGCGAATCGCTTCAACAGTTGGCTGAAAAGAAAGCCGTCCTCGCCTAATCAGCAAGATGGCATGATATCTGGGTTCCCTACCCTTCCGCCCATCTTTTCGGGCGGAGGGTGGGGTAGTTGTTTTTGTTCTAGTAGTCGCCCTGCGCCTGCGGCCGGAGCGGCGTCTGTTGCCGCGTACCCGACCACGAACCTGATTACTATGCGGCGCTCAGTTTCGATTCCACCTGGCGGCCGCGCGCTCGCAGGTAATCCTGCGCCGCGTGATATCCCTCCATGGTGCCCACGTCCATGTAGCGCTCGCCAACCGCAGTGCTGTGTACAGGATTTCCAGCCGCAATGTAGGCGTTGAGCAGATGGCCCAGGTACTCATCTTCGCGATGGCGCGACTCCCACAACATGCGCAGATCGTGGAAGGCGCGTCCCGATGCGGTTACCGCACCCCAGATCCAGTTCGTGCCGGGATTCGGTTGCTTTACTTCCACGCGTTCCACGCGTCCCTGTTCATCGCACAGCACCGCATCAAACACGCTGGGGTTTTCGACAGGGAAGAGCACCAGGTTCACGGCCGTACCTTGCTCCTCAGCGGTACGGAAGGCATTTTCAGGAAACCAGATTGTGTCCGGCAGCCCGATCAGCACCTGCTCCTCGGGACGCACAAAAGGCTCGGCGCGGAAGATCGCGTCACACAGGCCGCGCGGTTTCTGTTGCACCGCATAAAAAATTTCAGCCGCGTAGTCGCGCTCGGCGTAGTAGCGCACAATGTCGCTTTTCTCGGCGGAGATCACAATGCAGATCTGGCGCGCACCAGCCAGAATCATCCGCTCCACCAGGTATTCAGAAACCGCCTTGGGACGTTCGACTCCGGCAACATGGCGCGAGCCGACGGGCAACAGTTCCTTGCTGCAGCCGAGCGGCTGAATGCGCAGCCCTGCTCCGGCCGCAGGAATGATGCCGATCATGCGGTCTCCAGTCGTGCTTCTCCCGGTGCCGGTGAGCGGGCAGCCTCGAAGGCCGCCAGTAGCGTGAGCGAGCGCTGGTATCCCGTGTGCTCGTCCAGAGTGCGTTGCCGTGCATCGCGGGCCATGCGTTTCAACCTGGTGTCAGAAAGATTGAGCGCACGCAAAATGTCCTCTGTGCTGTGGGCGACGATCAATTCATTCTGCGGATCGAAAAACGAATCGAGTCCGCGGAACCAGTCAGTCACAATCGGAGTGCCGCACGCGGCGGCTTCAAAGAAGCGTCCCGAGGGACAGTAGCCGCAGGTCGCCATCTCCGCTCGCGTCAGGTTCAACGTGAGGCGTGAAGAAGAGTACAGCGCCGGATGCGCGGCAGGAGAAACGTGCTCGTCGCGCCGAACATTTTCCGGCCACTGCCACTCCCACGGGTAAAGCGAGCCAGCCAGCAGGAAGCGCGACGAAGGCCGTCGCCGCGCCGCTTCCAGAAACAGCATGTCCAGCTTGGCCTGACGGTCCGGCGCATAGGTGCCCATGTAGCTGAGCTCGCAACGCATATCCGCCGAGGGATGCACGGGGCGGTAAACATCAGGGTCCACGCAGCCGAACAGAGGACGCGCCACGCGCACTCCGAAGTCGCGCTCAAGCCGGGTCAGCGCGTCGCCACCTGTCCAGGAGAGCACAAGGTCAAAAGCCGCAAGCTGGCTTGCGCGCACATAATCCAGGTCGCCCGTGGCCAGGCGATTCAATGTAACCGGAGTATCAAGATCGTAGTAAACACGCAGCGGTCCGTCCAACGCGAGCAACTCGTCAGCAATAGCCGCTCCCTCGGGCACGTAGCTCGCCGTGATGACAACGTCGGAGGAGGCAGCTTCGGCCAAAGCCTCTTTGCGAATGGTCTCCCAGGATTCGTAGAGCTTCAGGTCGCAGTATGCACACTCAGGCAGGTCGCGATGACGCGCATAATACGGAACGTCGCGTTCATAAAATGTAACGCGATGTCCAAGCCGATGCAGGGCCCGCAGGATGGCCCGGTACGGAGTCGCGTGGCCGTTGCCCCAGGAGGACGACAAGGTCAGGCCGAAGAGTGTGATCTTCAAAGCGCACCAATCTTCCGCAGCACCGCCCGTCGTGGAAGGGCGCAATCAGTCCTGCTCACAATTGGATGAAGTACACGGCCTAAACGTTTTCTGGAGCCTGCACAATTGCTGAGAAATTGACCATTTGCGCGGCACCCAAACAGCAACAGGGACGCAGCCGAAGCCGCGTCCCTGTCGTTCTGAAAACAGAAAACTCCGTCCTAAACGAGCTTTGCGTCCAGCGTGATCTCTGTGTTCAGCACGCGCGAAACCGGGCAGCCAGCCTTGGCGTCCGCGGCAGCCTTCTGGAACTTGGCGTCGTCCGCGTTGGGAACTTTGGCGCGCAGTTCCAAGTGAATCTTGGTGATGGTGAACCCTGCGTCGGTTTTCTCGAAGGTGAGTGCCGCCTTCGTGTCAATGGCGTCAGCCTTCAGTCCGGCCTTGTCCAGTTCCGCGGAGAGCGCCATGGAGAAGCATCCGGCGTGAGCCGCTGCGATGAGTTCCTCGGGGTTTGTGCCCACGCCATTTTCAAAGCGCGTGCTGAATGAATATTGCGTCTGTGAGAGGACTCCGCTTTGGGTGGTGACCGTCCCTCGTCCGTCCTTCAATCCGCCCTGCCAATGGGCGCTTGCCGATCTTTGCATTGCGATGGCTCCTGGGTACGCGTGGAGTTTCGCGCGTAGAGTTGCGCGACCGTTCATACTACACCTTGGAAGGCTGCTTATAGGATGCCGGTGTGAGAGTAAACGTCGCGAGCTGACTCCCCGGCCATTGCACGCAGAGATAATCGTTTGCCGGTCCAAGTTGACCACTTGGTACATCATCGGGGCAAACACGTGAATGGTTTACCAATCAGTAACATCGGCATCGGAAACGATTGACCGAAAGGTGAATGGTGGTTTCGCAAGTAGGGCACAAGGAATTTATACTTTCCGGCAATCACTATGACGACTAGAAAGCAATGGCTGTATTGCGCGACCGCACTTCTCCTGTGTTTTGCAGCCAACTGCAAGCACAACGACAAAGAATTCAAGCCCAGCAAACTCGCGCCAGGGTTGTTCAGCGGGCAGAGCCTGCAAACCGTGGAGCGCAAGCTCGACATGATGGCCGGGAACTTTGACGTGGTAGTTGATCGCACGCCGCTGCCGAGTGACACACGCCCGCCGTATCGGCTGCTGGTAATCTCAAAGAAGAATCAGCAACTCGCAGGACAGCCCGGCGAACTGGTACTCACGTTGTTCAACGACCGGCTGATGACCGCTCAGTTTTATCCGGTGGACATGGTTGCCGCGCGCGCCGCCATGGAGGCGGAGCAGAAGATCACGCTGTCAGGCGGCGATAGTTACGTTCAACCTTCTACCCGCATCTGGGTGGGCAAGGATGAAAATGACCGCAGCTACATTGGATGGATTGACAAGTCGCTGCAAGCCGAGCAGGATGCGTGGGTGAAACAGTACGGCCAGTAGCGTCGCGAGGCAGAGACCAAGCAAGGCCAGGAGTGAGATGACGGACCTGAACGAGTTGCGCACGGAAATTGATGGGATTGACGAAAAGCTCGTGGACCTTTTCAACCAGCGCGCCCGCTGCGTGCTGGAGATTGGGCGCTACAAGCAGGCCGAGCATCTGGCGGTGTACGAGCCGAAGCGCGAAGCCGTGGTGATGGCGAACGTCGCGCGCTGCAATGACGGCCCCCTGCCGGATGAAGAACTGGCGACGATCTACACTGCGATATTGGCGGCGATGCGGCGGCTGCAATCGCCCGACCTGCTGGACAGGAAGTGAGCTTGGTGCCCGCAAAGATGCAGCGCGTATGCGTGATTGGCCTCGGCCTGATGGGCGGCTCGCTGGGACTGGTGCTGCGCCAGCGCGGACTGGCTGCGCACGTTGTGGGCTGCGGACGCCAAGCGCTGCTCAGTCGTGCCGTGGAGATGGGTGCGATTGACTCCGGCTACACCGACGCTGGACAGGCGGTGGCCGAGAGCGACTTTGTTTTCCTGTGCACTCCGGTCGAGACCAGCATCCGCCTCATGCGCGAGATTGCGCCACGGCTGAAACCGGGCGCGCTCGTCACGGATGTAGGCAGTACGAAGGCGGCGTTTGCCGAGGCCGCCCGCGAAGTCTTCGGTGCCACGGCGAATGACCGCGTTCTACCCGGTCATCCCTTGGCGGGCCGCGAATTAAGCGGGCTGGAACACGCATCGGCCGATCTCTACGAGGGCTGTGTCTGGGTGCTCACGCCGCTTGCGGAATCTGCGACGGCCGCGCACGAGCAACTCCGAGCGACCATTGAGGCGCTGGGCGCGCGCGTGGTGTACGCCACTCCCGAGGAACACGACCGCACGTTGGCCTACACCAGTCACTTGCCGCAGATGCTCTCGACGGCCTTGGCGTTAACGCTTGAGGACGAGTTCGGGGCAGCCAATCCCGCACTGGAAATTCACGCGGGCGGCCTGCGCACAATGCTGCGGCTGGCTAGTAGCGATCCAGTCATGTGGGAGCAAATTGCCGCCAGCAATCCGCAGAATATTGTTGCCGCGCTGGAGCGCTTCGAAGGCGAGTTGCGCAAACTCCGCGAGAGCTTTGGTGATCCGGAGTTCCGCCGCAGGTTCGAAACAGCGCGGGAGTTTGCGAAACGTTTGCGTGGCTGAAGTCGTTCGAACCAGACTTCCTTTAGGTGATCCAGCAACATTCTTTCTTTTCGTGTCGTGCAATTCCGCCAACTCAGCATATAATTCCCTGCGCTGGGCTTCGTGGGGAAGTCTTGCACTCAATCCTAAAAAGCGAGCCAAGATGAAAAAAGTTTTTGCGAACGCCGAAGAGGCTATCTTCGACATTCCGGACGGAGCCACGATTATGGTCGGCGGCTTTGGGCTGTGCGGTATTCCGGAGAATCTGATTGCGGCGCTGGAAAAAAAGGGCGTGCGCAATCTGGACACCATCAGTAACAACATGGGAGTGGATGATTTTGGCCTGGGGTTGCTGTTGCGCAAGGGACAGATTCGCAGCCACAAGGGCAGCTACGTGGGTGAGAACCGCCTCTTCGAAGAGATGGTGCTCGCCGGAAAGCTCGATCTGGAACTGATTCCGCAGGGAACACTGGCGGAACGAATTCGTGCAGGAGGCGCCGGAATTCCTGCGTTCTTTACTCCCACCGGAGTTGGCACGATGGTGGCGGAAGGTAAAGAGACGCGCGAATTCGACGGCCGCACCTACGTGATGGAGAAATGGATGAAAGCCGATTTCTCGCTGATAAAGGCGTGGAAAGGCGACCGTTGGGGAAACCTGGTGTATCGCAAGACAGCGCAGAACTTCAATCCGATGATTGCCACGGCAGGCAAGATCACCATCGCCGAAGTGGAAGAACTGGTTGAACCGGGCGAGCTTGCGCCGGATCAGATTCACACTCCGAGCATTTACGTGCAGCGCATTTTCCAGGCGGTGGGCGAAGAAAAACGGATTGAGCGGCGCAAGACGCGGAAAGCCTGAGAGGAAACGATGAGCACCGAACCGAAGATTGATAAACGTGAATATATTGTGCGTCGGATTGCATGCGAACTGCGTGACGGCTTCTACGTGAACCTTGGCATCGGCATGCCAACCCTTGTGGCCAGCCACGTCCCAGCAGGGATGCAGGTCGTGCTGCAAAG
>Ga0181531_10001797_pt1 | contig 13417 bp, 11 predicted proteins | sample PEATcosm2014_Bin_38_FD_119743 | JGI IMG/M metagenome (GOLD analysis project Ga0181531, IMG submission 119743) | Peatland microbial communities from MTU Mesocosm Facility, Houghton, MI, USA - PEATcosm2014_Bin11_10_metaG | ecosystem: Environmental > Terrestrial > Soil > Wetlands > Peat | place... | reverse complement strand
TCCTTTTTTTGATGGTTCGGAATTAAAGCGGTGTTGATTGTTCAGCGGGTAGGAACAGTCTCTTTCCAATATGGCGACTAGTCCGGCGCTATGGGCGGCCCCATCTGACCAAGAACGAAGATTAGGATCAAAACGCGGCGCCGGTCGTCGAGAAGAGATATGATATGAAAAAGTTCATTACTGCCATTGGATTGGTTACCCTTGTTGCATCTCCGGTTTTTGCAACGCCGGTTGATGCTGTCACGTTCGCGGCCACGCTGATCGGCGCCACGATCGCTGTAGCCAACACAAGACCGGAGCAACCTGCTCTGAACTCATCTCGCCCGGCCCAGCAGCCTTCGCCGTTGCGGGCGGCGGGTGTAGCGGCTGGCGTCCAGCGTCGACCCCAAGCGCGACCGCGCTTGCTATCCGCGTGGCGCCGCATGACGCCCGGAACCACGGCGCGGCCCGCGCAGCGCGCGGTCGGAGCGTAACAAAATATCAATTGCGGATTATCACCACCTTGAATCTGTTCGGCGCAAATCGCATTTGTTCGGCTTGCGTTGCCCTCGTGGGCTCGGTGCGATATTTTTAAAGCGAAGCGCCGATGACTGCTGCGACGCGTTGATGCGGTAGACATTGCGTATGCTCGATTGGCGTATGCTCGATTGGCAGGAATGCTCGAATGCGAGGCAGTCAATTTGCCGAACTGAGCGCCTTTGTGACGGTCGCGGAACACCGGAATTTCACCAAGGCGGCAGCGCAGCTGGGCATTTCGCGGCCAAGCCTCAGCCATACCATTCGTTCCTTGGAAGAGCGTCTTGGCGTGCGCCTTCTCAACCGGACCACGCGCAGCGTGGCGCTGACGGACGCCGGCGAACGCCTGTTGGCTGATGCCCAGCCGGTGCTTGATGGCATCGACAAGGCGATCGAGCACGTCAATGCGTTTCGCGACAAGCCGAGCGGCACATTGCGCCTGAGCATGACCCGGGTGACGGCCTCATTCATTGTCGGTCCGCTGCTGCCGCAATTCCTGGCGAAATATCCGGACATAAAACTCGAAGTCGCGTCCGACGATACCCATAGCGATATCGTCAGCAGCCGGTTCGACGCCGGCATTCGCATCGGCGAACGGATCGCGAAAGATATGATCGCCGTGCGCGTGCTCGATGACCAGCGCTTGATGGCCGTCGCCTCGCCGGCCTATTTGGCGCACCGCCCGCCGCCCGCCACCCCCGAGGATCTCCACGCGCACAATTGCGTGCGGTTGCGCTCGGACTGGGACGGCTCGATACAGTCGTGGCATTTCGAGAGTGCCGACCGGCGGCTCGAAGTAGCCGTCGATGGCTCACTCGTCGTCAACGATTGGTCCCTCGTCGTCAACGCCGTGCTCGGGGGCATCGGCGTCGGTTATATTCCCGAACTGCTGGTTTCGTCGCACGTCGAGGACGGGCGTTTGGTCCGTCTTCTGGAGAATTGGCGTGGGCATGTCTCGGGGGTGTTCCTCTACTATCCGAGCCGCCGCCAAATGCCCGGCGCCTTGCGCGCATTCATAGATTTCATGCGCGCCCGCTGCGACGCCATATCCACGGCCTGAGCATCAAGATCGGCAACGGGGCTGCCGCTGCCTTGATTAAGGTAACGCGAGATCGGCTTCTTTGTCGTCCGCCACGTTCCCCTCGATGTGTTTTCCGGATTCACCGATTTGTGCCGTGCGGCGTCCGGGATAGAATTGCTCAAATCACCATAATGGGGGGAAACTCATGAAGGCCGAGAAGATCAAATATCCCATCAGGAGCACAATGGGCGCGCTCACCGCCGAAGGCGCGCTGGTCTACGACGAGACCGTTTCCGGCAAGCGCCCGGCGATGCTGATGGCGCCGAATTGGCTGGGTCTCACCGACAAGGCTATCGAGCGCGCCAAGCTCGTCGCCGGCGCCCGTTATGTCGTGTTTGTTGCCGATATGTACGGGCAAGGAACGCGGCCCGCCGACTTCGGCGCGGCGGCGGCGCTCGCCAAACCGCTACGTGAAAACGCCGTCGAGCAGCGCAAGCGCATTCGCGCCGCCTATGACGCGATGATCGCGGAAGCATCGAAGCGCAATCTGATCGACGACCGCCGCGCCGCGATCGGTTTCTGCTTCGGCGGCGGCAACGTGCTGGAACTGGCGCGTGACGGCGCCGACATCGCCGCCGCGGTCGCGATCCACGCCGACCTGAAAACGGCGCAAGCGGCGAACAAAGGCGCGGTGAAGGCCAAGCTTCTCGTCACCCACGGCGCACCCGATCCGGTCGTGCCCAAGGCCGACCGCGACGCCTTTGAAAACGAAATGAATGCGGCGGGCGCGCAATGGCAGATGCTCACCTTCTCCGGCGTGCTGCACGCCTATACCGACCAAGGCTCGGACGTTCCCGGCGTCGCCGGCTGGCATGAACCGGCGTCGCGGTACACCTACACGCTGGCGCACCAGTTCATCGCTGATGCTTTCGCGGGCCGGCTGTAGAAACTTTCTGCGTACTGGGGAGCGCGGATGACCGGCTGCGGGACTAGCAATTGATTCACCGTGACCGGCAATTACGCGTTTCTACCAGTAAGCAATGTCGGCGACGCCTCCGTTATGTCTCCAGACCAGGAGGATAACGTGCAAGCACAGACAAATAACGTCCTATCGAAGTCGCTCGCCGTGGCAGCGATGCTCGGCCTCGTGATTGTGCCGCCCGTCCAGGCCTGTACCGGCATCGAGCTCATCGCCGTCGACGGCACCGTCGTTCACGCGCGGACATTGGAGTTCGGCATCGATCTGGAGTCCAATGTCATCATGGTGCCGCGGGGTTATTCACGGACGGGAACGACCCCCGACGGCAAACCCGGCAAGACGTGGACCTCGAAATACGCGACTCTCGGCGCCAATGCCCTGGGCATGCCGATCCTGATCGATGGACTGAACGAACGGGGCCTTGCGGTCGGACTGTTCTACTTTCCGACGTCCGCGAAGTACCAGCCCTACGCCGCCGGCGACGCCGACAGGACGGTCGCGCCATGGGAACTTGGCTCCTACATTCTCGAGAACTTCGCGACCGTTGACGAAGTGCGGGCGAACCTTCCGAACATCGTCGTGCCCGGTGTGGTTCTCGCGGCGTGGAAATTTTCGCCGCCGGCCCACTACGTCGTGCACGATGCCACCGGCAAGAGCATTGCCGTCGAGTACACGGACGGCAAACTCAACATTTACGACAATCCATTGGGCGTCATGACCAACTCTCCGAACTTCGGTTGGCAAATGACCAATCTGCGGAATTACGTGAACTTTTCCCTGAAGGACTTGCCGCCCGTCAAGGTGGGCAGCGTCACGCTCGTGCCGTTCGGCCAAGGCACCGGAATGCTGGGGCTGCCGGGAGACTTCACGCCGCCGTCGCGGTTTGTGCGCGCCGTCGCCTTCAGTCAGTCGGTGCTGCCCTCGCAAACCGGCTACGAGGCGGTCCTGCAGGCTTTTCACATCCTCAACGACTTCGACATCCCGAAAGGCTCCTCGCGCGCGCCCGAAAAAGACGCGCAGGGAAATATCGTGGCTGATCACACGATTTGGACCAGCGCCAGCGACCTGAAGGCCAAGCGGTTCTATTTCCGCTCCTACGAGAACAGCGAAATCCGCATGGTCGACCTCACGAAACAAAAGCTGGACGGCAAGAGCATCGTCACGTGGTCGATGAAGGGCGATGAAGTGGTGCGAGAATTGGCGACGCCGTCACAATAGGGCTGCTGGGTAGCCTCGAATTCAGTAATTCCACGTTTCGGCAAAGCCGCCCTCGTAGCAAGGCGGGGGCGGCACTGGGCCGCCCCCTGATCGCATTAATTGCAGGGCGGGTTGGGGTAGTATCCGCATCCGATGCTGTTGTAATAGCGCGGCGCCACGATCGCCGCGCCGACGGCGGCGGCACCAATCCCGACACCCACACCGACACCAACGCGGCGGCGCGCATAGCCTCCGCGATAAGCGCCGCCGCGATAGACGCCGCCGACGCGAGCGCCGCCCCGATACGCCAAGGCATCGGTCGAAACGCACGCGATGCCAAGCGTGACGGCTGCAGCAATGGAAATGACAGTTCGATACGACATGGGGCTTCCTTTTCCGGTTGATCAACTGACAGGAGTGAAGGGCCATGCCGTAGCGGCTACAGATGAGGATAGCCCACTCGATAACGCTACAATTGGAGTCGTTCCAGCCGCTTCTTTCGATTCAAATCGCAGCCGCCTGTCTCGAATCTCGAGGCGCTTTGCAAAGATCGGAACGCAAGCCGTCGCCTACTGTACAATATCCTCCAGCGGATGATCGTTCGGGACTTGCATCTTCCTGACGTCTCTCGCCATCTCGAGACACGTGATCAGTTCCGTGTAGCTTGCCTCGCCGCCCATTGTCGCTTCGCGCGTACAGTGCAGCTTGTCGGCCGACACAAAGGTCGACCATGCTTTGACCAGATCGTCGCGAACCTGTTGCTCGCTCGCGACGCACAGAGACATCGCTAAATCGGGTCCACCCGTTTCTGACGGATCCATTCCCTGTTGGGCAATTCCGCGGCAGACCTGCTGCACGTTGAGAGCGGGAACATTGTCCGACCGTGCTGACAAAATTGGTGTCATGAGCAGAACGGCTGAAACGCATGTCGTCATGATTCTGTGCATTGGAAATGCTCCTTAACTTTCCGGACCATAGGTCCCTTTTTGCAGGGCAACGGCGTATCGCAATATTCGCGCGCGAAAATCGAGTTCAGCGTGCTAAAGCGCGATCGAAGCTCCGTCGTACCCATTGATTGCGCCTGCTTGGGCGCTCATTTGGGAGCTTGCTTGCCAAGCTTGCCGGCGGGCGATCTGCAGGCAGATGCAATGAAACAAGCTAATAATTTGGCGCGCTTCTGGAGCGCAATCGCTTCAGATTGAGTCGATCGGCGCGCCACCGCCACGGCGTGCTGCGGCCGCCAATTTCGTCGCTGTGTCTTTAGTGCAACAAAAAGCTGCGTTCTTTGTATCTGTCCAATATCGCACAGTGCGACTCGCGTATCCGCGCAAGATAGCTGGAGGTTGGCGTTCCGAGTCGTTGCGTAGGCCGAGCACGGTAACGGAACGAAGATGATACCAATCGAGCCAGCTTCGGGATCGGGCATTAAACTGCCCGCAGTTCGCGTTGCCGCAGTTCAATTGGGTTTTGTCCGCAGCGCGCTCGCGCTTGCGGCCGTAGTCTCGGCCCCGGCGATTTCGTTCGCCGACGAAGGCGGGGTGAGCTACTGGCTCCCCGGCCTATTCGGCAGCCTCGCGGCCGCTCCGCAGCAGCCGGGATGGACGGCCATGTCGATCTACTATCATACGACGGTGTCCGCGGGAGCGGACGTATCCCTTTCACGCGAGTTCGAGATCGGCAATATCCCGGGCAATTTATCGGCGCATGTGAACGCCAACGTAAACGCCACCGGCGATCTCGGCATATTTGCCCCAAGCTATGTGTTTGCCACGCCGCTCTTCGGCGGCCAGGCATCGGCGACGTTGATGGGAATATACGGCAACACCGGCACCTCCCTGGCCGGCACGTTAACGGGTACACTCGGCGGTGTCCCGTTCGGTCCGCGGTCCGACAGCATCAGCAGTCCGACGACGGATTTCGGAGACCTCTATCCGCAGTTTGCGCTGCGTTGGAACAGCGGCGTCAACAATTACATGACGTATATTACCGGCGATGTGCCGGTCGGCGCCTACAGCTCCTCCAGCTTGGCGAATATCGGAATCGGGCACGGCGCGATCGATGCCGGCGGCGGCTACACCTATTTCGATCCGCAAACGGGTCACGAATTGTCGGCGGTGCTCGGTTTCACCTACAATCTGATGAACGAGTCGACGCAATATCAGAATGGCGTCGACATGCACCTCGATTGGGGCGCGTCGCAGTTTTTGACCAAGCAGGTACAGGTTGGCCTGGTCGGCTACCTTTACGATCAGTTGTCGTGCGACAGCGGCTCCGGCGATCATGTCGGGTGCTTCGAGTCGCGCGTGGCCGGCGTCGGTCCGCAGGTGGGATTCATCTTTCCGGTCGGAACAATGCAAGGCTATCTCAATTTCAAGACCTACGCCGAATTCGACGCGGCCGATCGGCCTTCCGGCTGGAATGCGTGGGCTACATTCGTCCTCTCGCCAGCCGCAGCCGCTCCGGCCGCGCTGCCGCGGCCGATAATCACCAAATAGCCTGGGACGTCGCAGCCAGACTTGGATGCTAGCTAGACGTCGCGGCGGATGCATTGACGGTGGCGTGCAGGCCCATCACTCACGTCTTCGCTGCTTGAATCGCCCGCCAGACGCGCTCCGGCGTCACCGGCATTTCGATGTGGGTGACGCCGAATTCGGCGAGCGCATCGACCGCGGCGTTGACAACGGCACCGAGCGCGCCGGTGGTGCCGCCTTCGCCGGCGCCGCGCACGCCCAGCCGGTTGGTCGGCGTCAGCACTTCCGAGATATCGGTGGTGAACGACGGCAGCATGTCGGCGCGCGGCATGGCGTAGTCCATGAACGAGGCGGACAGCAATTGGCCATGCGCGTCGTAAGCGCAAAGCTCCCACAACGCCTGCCCGATACCCTGCGCGGCCCCGCCGTGGGTCTGGCCGTGCACGATCATCGGGTTGACGGCGCGGCCGACGTCATCGACTGCGGTGTAGCGCACAAGATCGAGCGCGCCGGTCAGCGGATCGATCTCGACCTCGCAGACATGCGCGCCGTAGGGAAAGCCGAGCTGCAAGATGGTCTCGTCGGACGTCGCGCCGAGCGGCCCAGATAGATCCTCCGGCACCGATCTGCCGTCCGCCGCGGCGCCGGCCACCTCGAAAATCCCGACCGAGCGGTCGGTGCCTTTGACGGTGAAACGCCCGGCGGCAAAGGCAATGTCGTCCTCGGCAGTTTCGAGCATGTGGGCGGCGATCTTTTTGCCCTTCTCGATCACCTGATCGGAAGCCTTGCCCATGACGATGCCGGCCAAGCGCATCGAGCGGGCGGAGTGCGAGCCGCCGCCTTCCTTGACGATATCGGTGTCGCTCTCGTTGACATAGACGTCGTCGAACGGCACGCCGAGCCATTCCGCCACGCATTGCGCGAAGGTAGTCTCGTGGCTTTGCCCGCTCGACAGCGTGCCGACCACGACATCGACGCGGCCTTGCGGATGCACGGTGATGTCGGCGCGTTCGCGTGGATAACCGCCAGTGGTTTCGAGATAACAGCACAGTCCGATACCGCGCAGTCGGTTGCGTTTGCGCGCCTCGGCGCGGCGTTTCTTGAAGCCCTTCCAGTCGCCAAGCTCCATCGCGCGGTCCATCACAGCGCGATAGGTGCCGTTGTCGTAGGTGATGCCTTGCGGGTTCTTGTAGGGAAAAGCCGACGGCGGAATGAGATTACGCCGGCGCAAGCTCACGCGATCGAAGCCGTGCTCCTGCGCTGCTTTGTCGATCAGCCGCTCGATCACATAGATCACTTCCGGCCGGCCGGCGCTGCGGTAGGGAGTCGTCGGCATGGTCGTGGAGAGCACGGCCCGAGCGCTGATATGCGCGCTGGGGATTCGATAGCCGGCGGTGACCAGCCCGACGCCCTTGACCAGCGGGACGTAGGATCCGGTGTGCGCGCCGATATTGCTCAGATTGGAGGTGCGCAGCGCCAAGAAGCGGCCGTCAGCATCGAGCGCGAGCTCGGCGGACACCGTCAGATCGCGGCCCATATAGTCGGTGACAAACGCCTCCTGGCGCTCCGCGGTCCACTTCACCGGCCGCCCGACACGCCGCGAGCCCCAGGCGACCAACGCGAATTCGGGAAAGAAGCTGTTGCGCGTGCCGAAATTGCCGCCGATCTCGCGGGCAATGACGCGCACCGCTTCGAACGGCACCCCGAGGATCGCCGCGAGCTCTTTTTTCTGGCGCACGATGCCGCCGGAGCCGGCATAGAGCGTGTAGCGTCCGTCCGCCGGGTCATAGATGCCGATGGCCGCGCGGGGCTCCATCGGCACGCCGGTGACGCGATTGATCCAGGTGTCGAGCCGCGTGACATGGGCGGCGCGCGCGAACGCGTCGGCGACCGCCGCGGCATCGCCGACTTCGGCGTCGATCATGATGTTCGGCAAATCGTCATAGAGCTGCGGCGCGCCCAACTCGACGGCGGCTTTTGCATCCGTCACCGCCGGCAGCGGTTCGTAGTCGACGATGATGCGCTCGGCGGCGTCTTTCGCTGCGGTCACGCTCTCCGCGATCACGAACGCGACCGCGGTGCCGACGTGACGGACGCGATCGGTCGGCAATATGTGGTGCGGCGCGGCGGGCACCGCGGAGCCGTCGCGATTCTTCAGAACGAGGTCGGGCGGCGAGCCGGGAGCGGCAAGATGCGGGATCCGCTGCAAACCGTCGGCGCGGGCGTCTTCGCCGGTCAGCACGGCGAGCACGCCGGGCATGGCAAGCGCAGTGGAAACATCGATCGATCGGATCAGCGCATGCGCATGCGGGGCGCGCAGCGCGGCGCCGTAGGCCTGGCCCGGAAAATTAAAGTCGTCGCTATAACAGCCGTGCCCGGTGAGGAGGCGCAAATCCTCTTTGCGGCGGACCGGGTCTCCGATGGCTGACTGCATGCTGCAGCGGACTACTAATCATTACCGCAGCAGGCAAACACAATGCTGACGGTTGGGGTCGCAAATGTCACGGCGGGGCCCGACGCTGTGCTCGATGCCGCCTCTAGAGCCTCGTCGGAAACGTCAAAGTTGAGGATGTCCACGTCGGCTTGGTCGAAGCCCTTGGCTTTGTCATTCATGTCGTCGATCCATCCCTCGCCGCCTGTCAGCAGCGGGCATGGTAGCAGAGCGGTTCCGGCGGAGGAAAGTGGCCCCGCCGGCAACGGCTTTGCCAGTTGTCGCTTTCGGGCCGCCGTGACACCATCGCCGCGGTAATTTGTCCTGCTTTCTTCTGGGTCACGTAGCGCCATGGCGCGTAGGAAAATCAAGCGGAGGTTTCCCTGGGCGTCGCTATCCGACGACGCGCTACTGGAGGTTCGGCTCAAGGACCTCAAGGTGACCGTCGAGGGCACCTGGCTCGAGAGATGCCTGCACACGCTCTATGGTGAACTCGACGCGCATGGCATCCGGGTGCGGCCGCATGCCTGGATTTCGAGCGAATGGTTCAGCCCGGAGAATACGCCGGGCATCGCCATGCCGTTCTTTCTGGCGCATCCCCGGCTGATGCGGCTGGAAAAGAAAATGATCCTCGAAGTCGAGGGCGGCACGTGGTCCCAGTGCATGAGGATCCTACGGCACGAATGCGGGCACGTCGTCACCCATGCCTATCAGCTTTATCGTCGCCGCCGCTGGCAGCAGCTGTTCGGCGCCTCGTCGCAACGCTATCCGCGCTATTACCGGCCTAATCCGGCCAGCCGGAATTATGTCCAGCATCTGCGGCTATGGTACGCGCAGAGCCATCCGGACGAGGATTTCGCCGAGACCTTTGCGGTATGGCTGCGTCCGCGCTCGCATTGGCGCACCCGCTACGCCGACTGGCCGGCGCTCAAAAAGCTTGAATATGTCGACGAGCTGATGACGGAAATCGCCGGTAAGCGGCCGATGCTGACGCATCGGGAAAAGGTCGATCCGCTCAACAAGCTCACCCTGACGCTCGGCGACTATTACAGGAAGAAGCGTGCGCTCTATGTCGTCGACACGCCGAAAACCTACGACCGCGATCTGCGCCGGTTGTTCTCCGACGATCCGCGGCATCGGCGTTCGGAATCAGCCGCAGCCTTTATCCGGCGCAACCGCGCCAACGTGCGCGAACTGGTGGCGAAATGGACCGGTGAATATCAGCTCACCTTCGACGCCGTGCTCGACGATATGATGCAGCGCTGCCGCGAGCTTGATTTGCGCGCCGTCGGCCCCGAGCGCAGGCTGATCATGGAATTCACCGTGCTGTTGACCGCCAAAACCATGCACGCTTTGCTTGGTCCGTCGCGGCGAAGGTGGATCGCGCTATGAAGCGGTTGCGCGTCCTGGTGCTCGTCCACCCGGATTTGATCCCTCCGGAATCGAGCAAGGGTTACACCGAGCAGGAAATCAATGTTTGGAAGACAGAATATGACGTGGTGACCACTTTGCGCGCCGCGGGCCATGAGGTTCGTCCGCTCGGCGTGCACGACGAGCTTAAGCCGATCCGCGAAGAGATCGACGCTTGGAAGCCCGACGTGGTGTTCACGCTGATCGAGCAGTTTCACGGCGAAGCGATCTACGATCAGAACGTCGTCAGCTACCTCGAACTGTCGCGCGTGCCCTATACCGGCTGCAATCCGCGCGGCCTGATGCTGGCGCGCGGCAAGGATTTGTCCAAAACGCTGGTGCACTATCATCGCGTTCCGGTGCCGGCCTTTGCCGTGTTTCCGATGCGCCGCAAGGTCAAGCGCCCAGCGCGGCTGGCTTTGCCACTGATCGTCAAGAGCGTCAACGAGGACGCCTCCTACGGCATTTCGCAAGCCTCGGTCGTTGACACCGACGAAAAGCTCGCCGAACGCGTCAGCTTCATCCATGAGCGCATCGGCACCGCCGCCATTGCCGAGCAATATATCGAGGGCCGCGAGATCTATGTCGGCGTGGTCGGCAACGACCGGCTTGTGGTGCTCCCGGTGTGGGAGCTGCAATTTCAGAACATGGCGGAAGGCGACTGGCTCATCGCCACCGAGAAGGTCAAACACGATCCGGATTATCAGGAGCGCCGCGGCATCCGGCATGGACCGGCCAAGGACTTGACGCCGGAGCTGACGTCGCGGATTCAGGGCATGGCGAAGCGGATTTACCGGACGCTGGAGCTCGACGGCTATGCCCGCGTCGATTTCCGTCTCGCCGCCGACGGCACGCCGTATTTCCTCGAAGCCAATCCCAATCCGGAAATCGCCGAAAGCCAGGAATTCGCCACCGCGGCAAAGCACGTCGGCATCAGCTACTCGGATCTCCTGCAGCGCATCGTCGCGCTCGCCTTAAGACGGGGTACGCCCGCCGTAACTGTCGATTGAAGCGACTTACGCGCTTTGCCGCTTGTCATGCGCGTCGCGCGGCCAGCGCGCGGCCTCGCGGTGGCGCTCGCGGTTACCGCGGCGCGCCTCATGACGGCGGCCGCGCTTGCGGCCTGCCGTGTGCTCAGCCGCGTCGTGTGTTGCAGCGTCGAGCTGCGCCACTTCTTGCGCGAGCTTTGTCTGTTCGAGCTGCGTTTGTTCCGATCGCTCCTGCTCCAGGCTGGCGAAGGCCGGCAGGCTGCGGCAGGGCAGCGGTTGGACGAAGGTAAGCGCGGCATCGTCGATGCGAATTTTCCGCCAGGCATCGGCCGAGAGGCCGGTCACACGGATCACATAGGTACGCGTCTCGGCCGGCAGGCTGCCGCGGCGTTGGAGCCATTCGGCAACGCGATGCGCGCCGGCATTGTAGGCCGCGGCGACGAAACCGAGATTGCCGAACTGCATGCGGAGCTCGCGCAGGAGCCGCGCCGAGGCCGGGATCGCTTGCATCGGATCGAACGGATCGTCGAGGCCTTTTTCCACCGCGACTTCCGGCATGAATTGCGCGATGCCCTCGGCGCCCTTCTTGCTGACGTCGTCGACCTGCAGTCGGCTTTCCTGCCAGATCAGATTGGCGAAGAACGGGACCGGCAGATCGTTGTCCTGCGCCGAGGTGAACAACGCATTGCAGAGATCGCCGAGCGAGGCTTCGGTGCCGTGAGCGCTGTCGATCGTGTCACTTTCCGGATCGGCGGCGGCATCTCGGCCGGTGGCAAAATCGGATGGGGTCTCGGCGTCGGCGGATGCGAGCTGCAGCGGCCGGTCCGCGATCTGCGGCCTGAAAATTTCGGCGGTCAATTGGTGCGGCTTTAGCGCTGCGAAAGTGAGGCGATTGGTTCGGCCGGTAGACGATTCGATTTCGACCAGTGACGGGACGGCGTTACCGTCGCCGCGAAGATAGTCGGCAAAGAACGAAGAATATTCTGGTTCCGGCGCGGCGCCGGACAACCCGAGTAATAAAATCGCGAACGCAAGTAATGGCCGCATCGCGCTCCCCCACAGAACGTGTCGCGACGGCGTCCGTCGACGCCGTACCGGAATGGTTAATGAAAGCTGTGTCCCCTCGACTGCCCCGGCTCATGCCGGTGCAACGGGGCGTCTTTTTGAAGAGATTGTGCGCGATACAAGGCGAATTGCGGCGCGGCCCACACGTTCGGAACTGGAACTCAGCCACCGGCCGGGCCATCATCCATGCTACTTGCGGCGGCGCGGATATTAGTTACGATTGAGACCAATTATTTCGGGTGTGGCGGGCGCAATGCAATGCCGCCGCGACGAAAACCGGATTGCATCGTCGCGTTGTTCCTCGCAACGACGGCAAGCTTTTGGGAGGGTCACCATGAACCAAGACACCAAAGTCCGGAAATCGGAGGGCAAAGCCGCCCGCGCGGGCGCTGACCTGCAATATCAGTCTGGCTTCGGCAATCATTTCGAGTCCGAGGCCGTGCCAGGCGCGTTGCCGGTCGGCAGGAATTCGCCGCAGCACCCGCCGCGGGGTCTTTATGCGGAGCAGATTTCCGGCACCTCGTTCACGACCCCGCGCGGCGAGAACCGCCGCACCTGGACCTATCGCATCCGGCCTTCGGTGGTGCATCGGCCGTACGCGCGCACCGACAACGGTTTGATCCGCAGCGCACCGTTCAACGACGTCGACGCCACACCGACGCAATTGCGCTGGAGCCCGATCCCGATTCCGAAAAAGCCCACCGAATTCGTCGAAGGCATCGTGACGCTCGGCGGCAATGGCGACGTGGCGACGCAAGTCGGCATGGCGGTTCACGTCTACGCCGCCAATCGTTCGATGACGGACCGCTTTTTCTACAATGCCGACGGCGAAATGCTGATCCTGCCGCAGCTCGGCCGCGCCCGCTTTGTCACCGAACTTGGCATCATCGAGGCACCGCCCGGCGAGCTCGTGGTGATCCCGCGCGGGCTTCGCTTCCGCGTCGAGCTGCCGGATGGCCCGTCGCGCGGTTACATCTGCGAGAATTACGGTGTTGCGCTGCGGCTGCCTGAGCTTGGGCCGCTCGGCGCGAACGGGCTGGCCAATTCGCGCGATTTCCTCAGCCCGGTCGCGGCTTACGAAGACATCGAGGCGCCGTGCGCGCTGATCGCGAAATTCCAAGGCAATCTGTGGGCGGCGGAGATGGACCATTCGCCGCTCGATGTCGTCGCCTGGCACGGCAATTTCGCGCCGTACAAATACGAGCTGGCGCGCTTCATGGTGATCGGCACCGTCAGTTTCGATCATCCCGATCCGTCGATCTACAGCGTGCTGACCGCGCCGTCCGACGTGCCGGGCACCGCGAACATCGATTTCGTGATATTTCCGCCGCGCTGGCT
>Ga0181531_10001795_pt1 | contig 13441 bp, 14 predicted proteins | sample PEATcosm2014_Bin_38_FD_119743 | JGI IMG/M metagenome (GOLD analysis project Ga0181531, IMG submission 119743) | Peatland microbial communities from MTU Mesocosm Facility, Houghton, MI, USA - PEATcosm2014_Bin11_10_metaG | ecosystem: Environmental > Terrestrial > Soil > Wetlands > Peat | place... | reverse complement strand
GGGGGCGTCCGGGGCGTCCGGGGCGGCCGCCGCCACCGGGCCCGGCGCCTCAGTCGGGGTCTCGATCTCGGGGTCGGCCTGGAACTCGGCGTCGTCGAACGCCAGAGCGGCCTGGGTCCTCTGCTCTTCCTCGTCGTCGGACGACGGCACCTCGATACCCCAGCGGGCCATGCCCTCTTCCATCCGCCGGATCACCGTCTCGATCACTTCGACCCGCCCGTTGCGCTTGTTCTCCGAGGAGATCACGTCCCAGGGGGCCAACCGGCCGCTGGTGAGGCGCAGCATTTCGGACACGGCCTCGTCGTACTCCGTGCGCTTCTCGCGGTTGCGCCAGTCCTCGGCCGTCAGCTTCCACGACTTGAGCGGGTCGTCCCGCCGGCGCTCGAAACGCCGGAGCTGCTCCTCGTGGGACATGTGCATCCAGAGCTTGATCACCACCATGCCTTCTTCGGCCAACGAGTGCTCGAAGTCGTTGATCTCGTCGTAGGCCCGGCGCCACTGCACCTCGGTGGCCAGGTTCTCCACCCGCTCGACCAGGACACGGCCGTACCAGCTGCGGTCGAAGATGGTCATGCCGCCCCATCCGGGCAGGGGCGGCCAGAAACGCCAGAGGAAGTGGTGTCGGAGCTCGTCGGGTGTGGGGGCGGCGAAGGGCGCGATGTGCACGTGGCGCGGATCGAGCGGCTCGACCAGGCGCTTGATCGCCCCACCCTTCCCGGCGGCGTCCCACCCCTCGAAAACGATGCAGACGGGAGGGCCCAGCTTCCCCCCGGTGAGCTGCCCCCCGTTGATCAACCGCAGATGCAGGATCCTGAGTTGGGCCTTGCGGAGGCGTTTGGCCTCCTCGTCCTTCGAGATGCGCGCCGTGAGGTCTGCGTCCTCCAACCGGGCGTGTCCGTGGGAGGTGGTCACGCCGCCTATTGAAGCCGATCCGGATTCAGCGCGCAGGTTGGGGCCGCCTGCCGTGCCCCACTGCCGCCGCCCCCGCCCCCGCCGCGGCCGCTGCCACCGCCCCTGCCGCTGCCAACTCCCGTCTCCGCCCGCAACCGCCCCACGGCATCGACGACGCGCCGCACCAGCGCACGCTCGCCCGCGATCACCAGCAGCTCATGGTTGGAAAGATGCGACACCCGGCCCACCTTGACGCCCGACGGGTCGAAGATCCCGATCCGGGCCCCGACATAACGAGCGGAGTCGAACGTCAACGTGGCCACTTCCCGACCCTGGCCGCCGCACAGGGCCTCGAGCTCGTCGACGGCCAGCCAGGACTCGTCGTTGTACGACAGGACGAGGAGCTCGCAGTCGACGCTGCGCACCACCTGGCGCAGTGCGTCGGGCATGGTCCGCTTCGAGTTGAACGCGCTGCGGGTGGCCGGGTCGCGCGCGTCCACCCGCTTGCGGGCCACGCCGTAGTGCTCGGGCGCGTCCCAGGCCACAAGTGTCTCCCAGACGTGGTAGTTGGTGAAATACCGGTGCTGGTTGTACGGCGGGTCGAGATAGGCCAGGTCGAACGGGCCCAGCTGCGGCGCCACTTCGAGGGCGTCGCCCAGCACGGCGTGCCCCGCACCGGGTAGGAGCTCGGGCACCCGCAACGTCAACGGATTGGCCGATCGCGGTGCCCACTGCTTCACGTAGGCCATCTGCACACCGGTGGTCGAGTCCACCCGGTCCGCCGCCTCGATGAGGCTGGTGAGGAGAATGGGGTACAGCGGCGACCCCGCATAGTCATGGTCGATGGCGTCCCGGGCGGCATCTATCCGCGCCGCGTTGAACGGTTGGAAGAAGCGAGCCTCCTGGGAGAACGTGGCATGGACATAGCCCGGGCGCCCGGGCAGCCCGTTCAGGTGGTCGATGGCCGCCGTCAGCGCCGGCATGTCCACTGCGGCGGCGTCGGCCTCGACGTAGCACCGGGCGAAGACGTGGGCGTAGCGGGCCGTGTCGACCGCGGTGACCTCCACCCCTTGCGCTTTGAAGGCCTGGGCGACGCGGGTGGTGCCGGTGAACAGATCGAGGGCGGTGCGTGCCCCGGATGCCGCGCAGATCCGCGAGAGGACGGGCACCAGCCGCCGTTTCGAGCCGAGGTACTTGATCACGGCCCCACCCTACGATGACGGGATGTCGGATCCGGGGAATCACGGCGCCGACGGCGAGGCGACGGTGGGCGAGGGCGCACACTGGGTGCGCTGGCACGGGGCCTACCAGGATGCCTCCTCGCCGCTGTCGGCCCGGCTGGCGCTGGTGCAGGCCGGGGTCCGTGCCGTGCTCGACGGCCATCCTCCGGGGCCGATCCGCATCGTCAGCATGTGCGCCGGGCAGGGGCGGGACGTGATCGATGTGGTGGCCGGTCATCCGCGCCGGGCGGATGTCCGGGCCCGGCTGGTCGAGCGCGATCCCGCGCTGGTGGCCTTCGCCCGGGCGCGGGCGGCCGCGGCGGGCGTGGGCGACCTGATCGACGTCGTGGAGGGTGACGCCTCGCTCGCCGGGTCGTACGCCGGTGCCCTCCCGGCCGACCTGGTCCTGGTCTGCGGTGTGTTCGGCAACATCAGCGACGAGGACATCCGGGCCACCGTGTTGGCGATGCCGTCGTTCTGCGCGCCGGGGGGCACGGTCGTCTGGACCCGGCACCGACGCCCGCCCGACCTCACGCCCTCCATCCGGGAGTGGTTCGGGCAGGCCGGGTTCGCCGAGCAGTCCTTTGTCGCCCCCGAGCGCTACGTGCTCAGCGTCGGTCGCCATCGCCTGGTGGGGGCCCCGGCTGCCGGTGCTCTCGATCCGGATCTTCGCCTGTTCGACTTCGTCGGGAACGGGTCCCTTCCGGCGTAGGGCTCCAGGGCTTCAGTGGACGCGCCGGCCCGGGTCAGTCGGCGCCGTGGTGCTTGTACATCGTCTGGATGCCGACCCGACCGGGGCCGCGCAGTTCGGCCAGGTAGAGGTCGTGGCTGAAGGCACCCGTGCGGACCTTCTGATGCGACGTCTCCAGGCTCACCGACGAGTCCTTGTAGAGGAACGACCCCGGCTCGACGAGGACTGTCTCGCCGGCGGTCAATGTCTTCTGGAACACGTTCCCGCAGCCGTGGAGGAGCAGGAGTCCGGTTTCGGTGTTGGCCACGAAGCGGTCCATGAACATCCCGTCCCCGCCGTGGAGGACGTTGGCCAGGCCCTTCAGGCGCACGAACGAGTAGTCGAGGGAATGGGTCCCGGCGAGGAAGGCGTGACCGCGCACGTCGATCTCCATGCCCGGGTCGAGCGGGAGTACGACCAGCTCACCCGCGGCATCGCGGGAGACGGCGATGCGGCCGGGGCCGGTCGCCACGTTGAGGATCCGGGGCATTCCACCGACCAGGCGCTTGACACCGCCGCCGGTATCCATCACCGATATCGCCAGGCTCGGCTCCTTCCAGAGGACGACGTGGTGCTCGAAGAACACCGCGTTCCCTGCGGCCAACGCCAACTCGGCCACGGGGACGATCCCGCCGTCGACCTGACATGTGGAGTTGGAGAAGCCGAAGCGGGTCAGGTCCCGGAGTTGGGGGACCTCGGTCCATCCGCCGTCGGTGACCTTGTACTGCTCATCGAGCGGCGCCCCACAGGTGTCGCACGTGGCCTGTCCGGAATCGTTCTGGGCCTTGCACCACTGGCATTCGATTTTGTCCATGGTCCTGTCCGTCTCAGCGGCCCGCGGTCGGGTCGTTCTCCAGCACCTGGTGCACCGGCGCTATCCGACCGGGGTGCCGCAGGAGTCGCAGAAGCGTGCTCCGGGCCGGAGTTCGGCTTGGCATCCGGAACATTGGGCCTGCATTTTGGTGCCGCAGGAGTCGCAGAACTTGGCTCCCTCCCGGACCTGGGCGTGGCAGCCCGGGCACTCGACGGTGGCTGGCGCCGCGGGCGGGGCGGCAGCGGCGGGGGCCTCCGGGGGGGGCCCGGAGGGGGCAGTCGAGGGCGGCGCAGCCGACGGCGCGGCCGGGTACCCATTGACGGCGGCCGGCGCACCGGCGAAGTTCGGCGCTTCGGGCGTGCCGTACGGAGCCTGACCCGGCGCGGCGGCCACCTGGCCCGCCATCCCCATGCCCATACCGACGATCATCGGGTTGCCTGCGCCCCCGCCTTCGGCCATGCCCTGGCCCATGCCCTGGAGGGCCTCGGCCTGGGCAGCCTGGAGGAAGCCGCCGGCCAGCTTCGAGTAGGCGTAGTCGTTGGCTAGCTTCTTCAGCTTCGTACTGTCCTCCTCGGACAGGTTGACGTCGAGGTTCCCGAACCGGCAGATGGAGACGCCGTAGTCGGCGAGCTGGAGGTTGGCAGCCGGCATGGTCGCAGCCTCAATCTCCGGGCTGTGCTGGGACAGGCCGAGGATGGGCCAGGCGCCCGTCGCCAACTGCGTGATCACTGAGGTACGGGTCACCTTGAGCAGTTGCTGGGCGACCCAATCGGTGACGGCGGCATTGTCCGCCACATCCACCGTGCCCACCAGGTTCAAGATGAGCTTCGTGGGGTCGTCCACCCTGAGCGCGTACTCACCGAACGCCCGCATGGTGACGATCAGGCCGGACATGGGGTCCTGGATGTCGTCCAGTCGGCCGCCAAAGCGCATGCTCGGGTACTCGCGGGTCCCGACGAAGTAGAGCTCGGCTTTGAAGGCGTTGCCCTTCGAGGCCCAGTCGATGAACATGCCGAGGAAGGGCAGCTCCGTGGCGTCGAGGGTGTGCTGGCCCGGAGGCAGGACGCCCATCACTTTGCCCTGGCTCATGAAGACGGCCTGCGCATCGGGCTCGACGATCGCCCGGGCGAACTTCCGAATGTTGTCGTCCGGCCACTTGAAGACGATCTGGCCCTTCGAGGTGTCGGGCGCGGCGATGAATTCCCGCCGCGACTCGTTGAGCAAACCCATAGAACGCCCCTTCCTGCCGTCGGTAGGCTAATGGTAGATGCGTTTTAACCCCGGTGTCGCCCAGTGGGAGGTGCGGTGGTGAGCACGGGTGACGGCGACGTGATCGCCGCCGACGGCGAGCAGTTCCCGGTGACCGAGGAGGAGCGGAACGCTGCCCTGGCCGCCCTCGTCCGGGCCACCGGCGCCGGCCAGTTGAGCCTCGAGGAGTTCGATCGACGAACCGACCTGGTGCTGACGGCGCCCTCGCACACAGAATTCGCCGCCGCCACGGGTGGCCTGGAGGAGATCCAGCCAGGGCGGGCCAAGCGACGCTGGTTCGTCCCGTTCGGAAACCGGGTGGTGCGGGGGCGGTTCTTTCTGGCCGAGCGGACCAGGGCATTCATGCTGCTGGGCGAGATCCACCTCGACCTCCGAGGAGCAGTATTCCTCGTCCCGGAGCCGAGTCTGAGGGTGACGGCCCTGATCGGCAACCTCCGGGTGCTCGTGCCCAGCGGGGTCCAGGTGACGGTCGACCAACGGTCCCTGTTCGGCGGACGCACCATCACCACCTACGGCCCACCGGCGACGGCGTCACGCCCACGGTTTCGGATCTCGACGCTCGACGTTCTCGGGAGTGTCAAGGTCACCAGCGACGAGGCAGCGTGGAGCCCGGCCCTCATGGCACGGGGATGACGGGGTCGAGGCCGGCGAGGTCGGCGAGGGCGGCGACCGGGCCCCGAACTGTGGCACGCTTGAGCCGGACCACTGGGGTGGGTGCAGCCCACGATGCGCTACGGCGCAGAACGCCTTGGGGGAACTTGTGACTGTGACTGACGTCGGACAGCGGGTGGAGTGCCAGTGGTGCCACGCCCACAACATCCCTGATGCTCGAAGCTGCGACCGCTGTGGCGCACCGCTGGACCAACGCGACCGGGTGAGCGACGCCGGATGGCGCCAGGCCCCCCGCCTCAAAGACCTGACGCAGATCCACTTCGGGTCGAGCACGATCCAGGTCGACGGCGACATGGTCCCGGTCGCCGAGCTGGCACTCGACGCCGCCGACGCGGTGTTCTTCGAGCATCACGCCATGCTCTGGAAGGACGAGACCGTTCCCATGTCGGTCATGGACACTCCCGGGGGGGCGAAGCGGCTGCTCGGGGATATGCCGTTCGTTCTGAGTGTCGCCCACGGCCCTGGGCACCTCGCACTCTCGCGGGACGCGGCCGGCGAGCTCGTGGTGCTGCCCATCGATGGCACGGCGGCCGTCGAACTGCGCGGCCACGCGCTGTTGGTGGCCTCGGGCACGATGTCGTACTCGTTCTCCAAGGTGCCGGGTCTCAAGACCGCGCTGTTGTCCGGGACCGGGCTCTACATGGACCGGTTCGAGGCGACGGGCGCACCTGGGGTCATCGTGGTGCACGGTTTCGGCAACGTTTTCGAACGCACGCTGGCCGAGGGCGAGAGCATTCACGTCGAGCCGGGCGGGTTCTTGTACAAGGACGCCTCGGTCTCCATCGACATGGTGTCGGTCGACCTCGCCACCGTGGAGGGAGACAGCAAGGCGACCCAAGGCATCAAGGCCGCCAAGGACATGGCCGGGCGGGGCTTCCGCGGGCTGAAGGCGGCCAGGGCGCTGATGAAGGACGGGGTGGCGGGTGCAGCCGCGCAGGTACTCGGCGGTGGTGGGGCAGCCGTGCTCGGTGACGCGCTGTCGTCTAGCCGAGCGGCCACCTTCATGGCCCTGACCGGCCCGGGTCGGGTCGGTATCCAGTCGATGTACCAAGACCGCGCGACCGGCTGACGGCGCCGGCGCAACTGAGCGAGGACCCGACCACCATGACCGACACAATGACGTACACCTGTCCCTATTGCCGCCGACCTTCCACCGGTGAGGGCGCGAGTTGCCCCAACTGCGGTGCGCCGGTCGACATCACCCTGCGGACGACCGCCGGCGGCTGGACCGAACTGCCACCCATTGCCGACATGGCCCGGATCCAGGTCGGCCACTCCCAGGTGGAGGTGAGCGGACGGTCGGTGCCGGCGGCGGAGTGGACGCTGGCCGCCGGAGAAGGGGTCTATTTCCCGCACCACGTCCTGCTGTGGCAGGAACCGTCGGTGGAGCTGGCGCCGATGTCGATGCGTGGGGAGTGGAAGCGGATGCGGGCCGGCCTGCCCCTGGTGATGCTGACGGCCAAGGGTCCGGGCAAGATCGCCTTTTCGCACGACACCCCGGGTGAGGTTATTGCGCTGCCCCTCGAGGCCGGCGCGTCCATCCATGTCTGCGAAGGGCGTCTGTTGACGGCGAGCGAAGGGGTGGCGTACGGCTGGCAGGACTCAAACGTCTGGTACTCGACGTCGGGCGGAACCGACGCCGCGGACACTGGTGCCGGGCTGAGCGTGCTCAAGGTTGGTCTCCAGGTCGCCGGTATGGCGGGCGATCGCGATCGCCGTGACGACCGACGGAACGAGACCGAGTGGCATTACCCGCTCGGCCGTCACGTCGACACCTTCACGGCGGGGGAGCAGCCGGGAGTGGTGATGATCGGCGCGGGCGGCGCCGCGTTCATCCGGGACCTCGCCGATGGCGAGTCCCTGTTGGTGAAACCCCCGGCGCTGCTGTTCAAGGACCCGACGATCAGCATGCAGCTGCATGTCGAGTACCCGAGAGCCGGCATGAAGCTGTGGCGCTCATGGGGAAACCGGTACCTGTGGCTCCGGCTGCACGGTCCGGGCCGGGTGGGTGTCGAGTCCTGCTACGTGGCCGAAGAGGATCCCGGCACCGACTTCCACGACACCTCGGGCGCCACCCAGCAGCTCTGGCGCTGAGGTCGAGTCAGGGAGTCGCCGCAGGGGCGGCCTGGTCTGGGGCGAGGTCGTCGTTGACGTCGCCCTGGCCCAGGGGCATGCCACGCACGTTGGAATAGAAGTCCACCGTACGGGCCATAACGCGGCAGTCCAGGGCGAGATGGTTTATGCCCCGCAGCTCGAACCCTTCGCGGTCAGTGGGCGAAAGCGCTTGGGCCAAAGTGGCCGACGATCTGGCCGGTGCCGACGATTTGGTCGTCATCACCCAGCCTCCCTGTTCTCCCCGTCCAATCTTCCTGTGGAACCGGACCGTAGTACCGGCAACCCGAGGAAAGGACGTGGACATGGCAGCACGGTCGGGACATGAGGCCACGCTGACGGCAGGGAGAGTGGTCGGAGCCGTGCTTGCTTCAGCTGCTCTGAGCGCCGGAGCGTTGTTTGCCAGCACACTGTCATCCTCTCCGCCTGCCTCAGCTGTTGGTTCCTCGGGGAAGTCGCTCACGATCGTCACCGAGCACGTGCGCAACATTGGGACCGTCCTCGCCACACGATCCGGGCTCACGCTGTACGACTACACAGTTGACCCTGCGGGCCAGGCGACGTGCACCGGCGCGTGCGCCCAGGCGTGGCCCCCTCTGCTGTTGCCGAAGCGTGTCACCCATATAAAGGCTCCGCGCGGGGTCAAGGGGCTGACCGCTATCCGAGTGCCGGGCGGGCGTTTGCAGGTGTTCTTCCATGATCACGCGCTGTACCACTTCGTACGCGATACGAAGAAGGGCCAGGCCACCGGGCAGGGAGTCGAGAACGAATGGTTCGCCGTGCTCTCCGACGGGAAGTCGTCCGCGGTCAAGCCTGTATCGAGCGCGACCTCTACGGGTGGCGCGAGCACGGGCGCAAGCTCTGGCACGGGTTTAGCCACGGGTTCAGCCACGGGTGCGAGTCCGAGTACGAGCCCAAGCACGACGTCACCGACCGCCCCCAAGTCGACGGGCAGCGGCAACTCCCGTTCATCCCCGACGACCACGCCGGTCGTCACCACGTCGCCGCCCGCCAAGTCGCCGCCGCCGACCACCTCCCCGCCCGCCACGACGGCTCCGACAAGCCCGCCGACCGCGACCACGACCACGACCACGACCACAGCAACTCCGACGGGCGGGGTCGGCTTCTAACTCCGCAGCTGTCGTCCGGGGCCTTGGTACGTTCGTCGGGTGGACTCGATCGACGCGGCGATGGATCGGCGAGGCTTCCTCCGTCGTGCCGGTACGGCGACGGCAGCCGTGGGGGCGACCGCGTTGGTCGGCGTCACCGCCTCCTGTACGAGCCCGCCCCGCCACTCCCAGTCCTCGGGAGGATCGACCACGACGGCGGCCAGGGGCACCACGACGACCGTCGAGCCCCCCCAGTGGAGCGTTCTGGCCGGAATGCTCACAGGATCACTGGTCCTGCCGGGCGACGCGGCCTATCCGAACAGTGCGCTCCTCTACAACGAGGTGTTCTCGCCGCAACCGGCCGCCATCGCTTACTGCGCCACCGCGGTCGATGTCCAGCGTTGCGTGGCCTATGCGCGGGACCACGGCGTCCAACTGGCGGCTCGCTCGGGTGGCCACAGTTATGGCGGGTACTCGTGCTGCCCGGGGCTGGTCATCGACGTGTCGTCGCTCAACGCCGTGGCCGTCGAATCGGGAGGGCAGTTCGCCACCGTCGGCGCGGGCGCGCAGCTGGTCGACGTCTACAGCCAGCTGGGCGCGTCCGGCGTGCTGCTTCCCGGCGGCTCGTGTCCCACGGTCGGCATCGCCGGCCTGGCGCTCGGCGGAGGGATCGGGGTCTTCGGCCGGGCCTACGGGATGACGTGTGACAACATCGCCTCGCTCGCGATCGTGACCGCCGAGGGGTCACTGCGCCAGTGTTCGCCCAGTGGCCACAGCGACCTGTACTGGGCCAGTCGGGGCGGGGGAGGCGGCAACTTCGGCATCGTGACGTCTTTCACCTTCAACGTCCATCCGATCCCCAGCGTGACGCTGTTCACCCTGGAGTGGCCCTGGGACGCGGCGGCGACCGTTCTCGATTCGTGGATGCGATGGATACCCTCGACGCCCAACGAGCTGTGGTCCAACTGCCAGCTGGCCTCGAACGGCGCCGCCGGCGGGGGGATCCTGAAGGTCACCGGGGTGTTCGCCGGATCGACGGGTGCCTGTGGGAGTGCTCTCGCCCCCTTGCTCAGCGCGGTCGGTGCGGTACCGACGTACCGGTTCGTGGGTCCCGAGAACTACCTGCGGGCCATGTTGATAGAGGCGGGGTGCGAGGGACGCACGGTGGCGCAGTGCCATCTGCCCTCACGGAACCAGGGTGGGACGCTCTCCCGGTCGGCCTACACGGCCAAGTCGAACTTCATCGACACGGCGCTGCCCGCGTCGGGCACCGCGGCGATGATCGCCGCAGTGGAGGCCCTCGGCACCGATGTGCCCGGTGTCGGGGGCGGCATCGTCTTCGACAGTTACGGCGGCGCTATTGACGAGCTGGCCCCGGGGGATACGGCGTTCGTGCACAGAGGAGCGATCGCCTGCGCCCAGTACTCCGTTACCTATGCGAGCGCCAACCCGGCCCCGGCTGTCGTCGCGGCGGCCCGGGAATGGTTGGAACAGACCCAGGCCAGTTTCGCTCCGTATGCGCAGGGCGCGTACCAGAACTACATTGATCCGACGCTGCCCGACTGGGCCGAGGCGTATTACGGGACGAACCTCCCTCGACTCAGGGAGGTGAAGGGTGTGTACGACGCCGACGATGTCTTCCACTTCGCCCAGTCGATCCCCCTTCCTGCCCGCACGCCCGCGTGACGCAGGCAGGGGTGATGGCGGCGGGGCCACCGCCGTCAGGGCCACCGCCGGCAGGGCACCGTCGCACCCCCGGGGGGGCACCGACCGAAGCGACAGATCCCGAAACGAGAAGAAACGAGGAAACGATCAAAATGAGGAAGCGATGAGCCTGCAGCGGTCGATCACCGATATCGGCTTCAAGGTCTTGAACGAGGCCCACCGGGCCACCATCCGGCTCAGCGGCGGGCGGATCGGGCGATCGGCCTATGGCATGCCGGTGGTCGAATTGCGTACGGTCGGCCGCAAGACCGGGCAGACGCGGGTGACCGTCCTCACCTCGCCCATCCACGACGAGAACCGTGTGGTCCTTATTGCGTCGAAATACGGCGACGAGCGGAATCCCCAGTGGTATGGGAACCTGACGGCCAATCCCGACGTGGAGATCCTTATCGACGGGCAACGCCGCGCGCTCCGAGCCCGTACCGCCTCAGCAGACGAGAGAAAGGAGCTGTGGCCCCAGATCCTCCGGGCGTACAAGGGATATGGCGCCTATCAGGAGAAGACCGATCGTGAGATTCCCGTGGTCATCTGTGAGCCCCGCCCCGCGTAGTCGGGGGCCGGAACCCCGCTAGCACCTGTGGGGGACCTGCCGAGACCGGGCGGAGCCCTTCCGGCGGCGAAGGGGTACTGCTGGCCCCCCGGTGGCCTGGCGCCCTGGTGGCGCGGGGTCTTCCTCCAGGTCGGGAAGTACAATGCGATCGATGACCATGGAGCCGGCCGGCGCAGCGGGGGGCGACGCCTTCGACCTGTCGATGGCCATCTCGTCGTTGCAGTCCAACAGCACGGACTCGCGCATCATGCTCAAACTGCTGGTGGCGCAGCTCTCGGATGTGCTGGGGGGGCGCATCGTGGTGGAACGCGCCGGCGGGCGATTCCGTAAAACCGAGGAGATCAAGTCCGTGCAGATCACCCTCGGGGACGACACCCTGCGGGCCGATGTCGACGGAGCCACGGTACGGTGCAGTATCGGGCACGCCTCCGGAGGTATCCGCATCCGCAGCGAGCAGGTGGGAATGGACGCCTGGCTCACCCGCCTCCTCACCATTCTGCACAACGAAGCGTCCCACAGCGAGCAGACACGGCTCGCCCTAGAGAACATTGTGATCGGAGAGTCGTCATGACTCAGCCTCAAGATCTACCCAAGGACGCCGCCCACCGCCTGGAGGAGCTCGAACACGGGCTCTTCACGTCGGATCTGTCGGTCAACGAGTTCCTCCTGGTGAAGGAAGCCGGATTCCACCCCCTGGGATTCGTCATGGGATCGTCGATCTACCACATCGGTCTCCAGACCCGGAAATGGGGAGAGAGCCAGGAGCTCACCAAACTCACCGAAGCCATGTACACGGCCCGCGAGCTGGCCATGAACCGCATGGAAGAGGAGGCGACCGAGCTGGGCGCCGACGGAGTGGTCGGGGTCCGTCTCGATGTCAACTACTACGAATGGGGCAACGACTCTGCGGAGTTCATCGCGTTCGGGACCGCGGTCAAGGCCGAGGACGGGAAGTCCTATCGCAACGCGCAAGGGAAGCCCTTCACCTCTGACCTCTCGGGCCAGGACTTCTGGACACTCATGCAGACGGGCCATGTGCCCCAAGGTCTGGTGATGGGGACGTGTGTGTACCACATCGCCCATCGCAAGCTCACCCAGGCGCTCGGTTCGGTCGGCCAGAACGTCGAGCTCCCGAACTTCACCCAGGCCCTCTACGAGGCCCGGGAGTTGGCGATGACGCGGATGCAGGATGAGGCCGGTCAGCTCAACGCGAGCGGCATCGTGGGCGTCCGCCTCGAAGAGAAGTCGCACCAGTGGGGCTCCCATACCATTGAGTTCCTGGCGTTGGGCACGGCGGTCACCAAGACCACCGGCGAGGTCACGTTGCCCAAGCCCATCACGATCATTTCCCTCGACAACTGATGAGCGACAGATGAGCGACAGTTCGCTCGAGCTTCCTGAAGCAGCGGTTCGGCGGCTCGGGTCATCCGCCTTCTCCTCCGGGCTCACCGTGCCCGACTTCGCGGCCTGCCTCGACCTGGGGCTCCAACCGGTAGGACTGGTGCAGGGCTTCTGCGTCATGAGGTGGGGCTGGTACGGGGCGGGATCGGGGTACATGCGCGGGATCAACCCCTATGCGCCAGGGACGCGGAACAGCGGGGGTTATGCGGAGACCTACCGATGCCCCCATGGCTTCGTGTCGAGCGAGCATCGGATGTGGGGACAGAACGTAGAGCAGACGTGGGTCGAAGAGGCATGGACCGACGGATACGGATCGGCCTACCGACGGATGCTGGACGAGGCGGTGTCACTTGGTGCCCACGGAGTGATCGGTGTCACCGATCGAATCAACCCTCTCGCCGACACGGGAACGACTGAGTTCCATTTCCTCGGTACCGCGGTCAAGGTCGATGACGGCCCACCCCCGGCCGGCGGAGTGCCGTGGACGACCTACCTGGCCGGCCAGCGGCTGACCAAATCCATTGAGGCGGGGTTCATGCCGGTCGCCGTTGTCGCCACCATGGCCTCGGTGAGGGTGTGGGCGTACTGCATGACCGAGTACCTGATGGAGGGGAGCCGCGGTTGGGGTGGACCCACGTCCCCCTACGAAGTCGAACAGGTGAGCAAAGCGCACATGGCTGTGCGGCAATTGGCCCGCAAGCAGGTGCGGGAGCAGCTCATGGGCGACACCTTGCACGGTGCCCGCATTGAGGTCGTCAATCGCGAACTCTCGCAGGGCGACGAGGTCATCGACTGCACCCTGCGGGGGAATCGCATGCGTCGCTTCAAGGATTTTGACGTCGTGCCACCGCCGCGCCCTACGGTCCGGCTCACATGAGCGGGGCCGCAAGCAGGGGTGGCGCCGGAGCCGGAAGCGGGGGCGGGGCGATCGACGCCAGGGCCGAGATG
>Ga0181531_10001793_pt1 | contig 13458 bp, 9 predicted proteins | sample PEATcosm2014_Bin_38_FD_119743 | JGI IMG/M metagenome (GOLD analysis project Ga0181531, IMG submission 119743) | Peatland microbial communities from MTU Mesocosm Facility, Houghton, MI, USA - PEATcosm2014_Bin11_10_metaG | ecosystem: Environmental > Terrestrial > Soil > Wetlands > Peat | place... | reverse complement strand
GAGGCAGCGCGCCTGCGGGATGTCCTGCTGCAGCCAGTTGAAGAGCGTCTCGCGCACCCGATCCGGCGTCGGCCTCAGGGCCGGTGCGTCGGGAAAATGCACGCGCCGACCGCGCCATGCGCCCCCGATGATGCGTACCGCATTGCGACTGCCGGAAGTGCCTCGCTCGGCCTTGGGTTTCACGCTTGGATCATAGCCGAGCCCCCGGGTCCCGATCCGAATCGAGCCGATGCCGTCTGATAAGCTTCCTTCCATGGCCGATGAAGGTGAAAAAAACGGCGTGCGCGGCTTCTTCAAGCGCCTGCGCGCCAAGATCAACGTGGGCCCCGCCTGGCTCACGACCGACGTCAAGGAGCTCTTGCCGGGGCGCAAGATCGACGCCGAGATTCTCGATGATCTCGAGACGCGCCTGATCACCGCCGATGTAGGTATGGAGGCGACGACCCGAATCCTCGATCGGCTGCGCATGCAGGTCGCGCGCAAAGAGCTCAAGGACGTCGAGGCGCTGCTGCGCGCGCTCGGTGAATCCATGGAAGAGGTACTGAAGCCCGTGGAGCGCGAGCTCCTCATCGATGCGCGCCACAAGCCCTATGTGATCCTCGTGATCGGCATCAACGGCGCCGGCAAGACCACGACGATCGGCAAGCTCGCGCATCGTCTGCTCGGCGAGGGACGCACGGTCATGCTCGCCGCCGGCGACACCTTCCGTGCCGCCGCGCGCGAGCAGCTCGAGGTGTGGGCCGAGCGCAATCGGGTGCCCATCATCGCGCAGCAGTCCGGCGCCGAGCCGGCCGCCGTGATCTACGACGCCTTGCGTGCCGCGCAGGCGCGGGGCATCGATGTGCTCATCGCCGACACCGCCGGGCGCCTGCACACGCAGGCACACCTCATGGAAGAGCTGAAGAAAGTGAAGCGCGTGCTCGCCCGCCTGGATCCGACGGCCCCGCACGAGGTGCTGCTCGTGCTCGACGGCTCCATCGGCCAGAATGCCGTCGCCCAGGCCGTCGAGTTCAACAAGGGACTCGGCGTCACCGGACTCGTGGTCACCAAGCTCGACGGCACCGCCAAGGGCGGCGTGGTGCTCGCGATTGCCCAGCGGCTCGGCATCCCGATCCGCTTCGTCGGCGTCGGCGAGGATACCGAGGACTTCGGCGTGTTCAACGCGCACGAGTTCGTCGCCGCGCTCCTGAAGTCCGACCCGCAGGACGCCGCCGCATGATCCGCTTCATCGATGTGTACAAGCGCTACCCGAATGCCCGCGAGGCGCTCTCGGGGGTCACCTTCGAGATCGCGACCGGCGAGCTCGCCTTCCTGACCGGCCACTCCGGCGCCGGCAAGAGCAGCATCTTGAAGCTGATCGCTCTCATCGAGCGTCCAACGCGCGGTCAGGTCATCGTCGACGGGCGCAGCACCGCGGCCATCCGCAGCGGCGGCATCCCGCAATTCCGCCGCAAGATCGGCGTCGTGTTCCAGGATCATAAGCTCCTGAACGATCGCCCGATCGCCGACAACGTCGCGCTCCCGCTCATCATCGCGGGAGTGAGCCGGCGCGAGGTGGACAAGCGCGTGCGCGCCGCGCTCGATCAGGTCGGCCTCCTCGCCAAGGAGAGGTGTCGTCCGCTCGAGCTCTCGACGGGCGAGCAGCAGCGCGTGGGCATCGCCCGCGCGGTCGTCGCCAAACCCCCGCTCCTCATTGCCGATGAGCCCACCGGTAATCTCGATCCCGAGCTCGCGCTCGAGATCATGCAGCTGTTCCGCCGCTTCAACGAGGTCGGCGTCACGGTGCTGATCGCGACTCATGATGTGCATCTGATCGATCACTTTCCCGCACGCCGCATCGTGCTCGAGGCCGGTCGCGTGATCGCCGGCGGCACGGCCGCGGGCACGCCACCCCTCGAGGCAGACCCGCACGGCATGGCGCCCCTGTACCCGACCGCGGCGTCCGTCCCGCCCACGGCGGTCCCCACGGCGGTCCCGCCCACGGCGTCCGTCGTCCGGACGGCGTGAGGCCATGGCAACCGCACTCGGCATCTGGCTCGGGCGGCATGCCCAGACCTTCGTGGGCTCGCTCGGGCGCCTCGCCCAGCAGCCTGCCGCGACCGCCATGACCATGGCGGTCGTCGCCATTGCCCTCGCACTGCCGCTGTTTCTGAACGTGCTGCTGCAGAACACACGCGCGGCGACGGAGCAATGGAACCAGGCGTTCGACCTCTCTGTCTATCTCGTCCGGTCGGTCGATCCGGAGCGGGCGCAGGCCATCGCGAAGCAGTTGCGCACCCGCAGCGATGTGGCTCAAGTTCGCCTGGTGACCCCCGATGAGGCCCTCGCCACCTTCCGCGCCGCTTCGGGCTTCGGCAAGGCGCTCGATGCGCTCGGCGACAACCCGTTGCCGACGACGCTCATCGTCACCCCGACGCTCGCCGCCAGCACCGCGGATGGCACGCAGGGGCTGGAGGCTCACATCGCGGCTCTGCGGGACGTCGATCTCGTCCAACTCGACACCGAGTGGGTGCAGCGTCTCGAGGCCATGCTCGAGGTCCTGAAGCGGGTCGTCTGGCTGACCGCGGCCCTCCTCGGGATGGGTGTGGTCATCATCGTCGGCAACACCATCCGCCTCGATATTTTGAACCGCAAGGCCGAGATCGAGGTCATGAAACTGGTGGGCGCGACGGATGGATTTGCACGGCGTCCTTTCCTCTACAGCGGGCTCTGGTACGGCCTGGGTGGTGGCCTGGGAGCGCTCGCGGTGGTCGGACTGGCCGTCGCGCTGCTGGCGGGTCCGGTGGAGCGTCTCGCCGGACTGTATGGCAGTCGATTCGAGCTCCGCGGGCTCGGATGGGCGACGGGGCTGCCGGTGCTTTTGGCCGCGCTCGCGCTCTCCTGGCTCGGCTCCTGGATCGCCGCCAGCCGGCACATCCGGGCGGTTCGGCCCAGCTAGTCATGGTCATATAACCATCGGAAATATAAAGCGATTTTGACAGGCCCGGCAGGGTCGCCGCATTAGCACTCTCGCCCTTAGAGTGCTATAATTACGACCTAACCGGAGGTTTATCCCCACATGAGTACTGCATTGGTATCTCGTCCAACAGGTTTGGTATTCGCAGGCCCCGTCGGGAGCCTGGATGCGTACATCGATCGCGTCTCGCAGATCCCCGTCCTCTCGAAGGACGAGGAGATCGCGCTCGCGACGCGGTTCCGCAGCGAGGCCGATCTCGATGCGGCGCGCCAGCTCGTGCTATCGCACCTGCGCTTCGTCGTGCACATCGCCCGCGGCTATCTCGGCTACGGCTTGCCGATGGGCGATCTCGTGCAAGAAGGCAATGTCGGCCTGATGAAGGCCGTGAAGCGTTTCGACCCGGGCGTCGGTGTGCGCCTGGTGTCCTTCGCCGTGCACTGGATCCGCGCCGAGATCCACGAGTATGTGCTGCGTAACTGGCGACTCGTCAAGGTGGCGACCACGAAATCCCAGCGCAAGCTCTTCTTCAATCTGCGCCGCATGAAGAAGAATCTCGCCTGGCTCTCCGAGGAGGAGACGCAGGCGGTGGCGCGTGACCTGGGCGTCGAGGCGAGCGATGTGCGCGAGATGGAGCAGCGGCTCGCCGCGCGCGACATGTCCTTCGATCCCATGCCCGACAGCGACGATGAGGATGCGTCCTATTCGCCCGCCATGTATCTGCCCGCCGCGCACGCGGACCCGGCGATCGAGGTCGAGCGCGAGGAGTGGGACGAGGATTCGAGCGATCGCTTGAGCGCCGCGCTCGAGAAGCTCGATGAGCGCAGCAGAACCATTCTCAAGCGCCGCTGGATGACGGACGACAAGGCAACGCTGCATGAGCTCGCCGATGAGTACGGCATTTCGGCCGAGCGCGTGCGCCAGGTCGAGACCAACGCCATCAACAAGCTCAAAGGCATGATGGCGCCGGCGTAGCCGTACGCCCGGCGCGCGCGCAAGCGGCCGGCACGGCGAGCATCACAGCGCTCTACGGGCGCTGAGCATCGCGCTCGAAGATCACCGCCTCCTCGAAGGCGAGCGCATGCAGGGCCACGGTGCGCTCGCGGCTCGCGGCATAGCCACCGCCGAGCACGATGGTGAGCGGCAGCCCCCGGCCGCGCACCGATTCGATGACGCAGGCGTCGCGCCGGCGGATTCCCTGCTCGCTGAGCGCCAGTTTGCCATAGCGATCACCCCGTGCGACGTCGACCCCGGCGACGTAATACACGAGCTCGGCCCGGGCACTCTCGAGGACCGCGGGCAGATGGCGCAGGAGGATCTCGAGGTACTCCTCGTCCTCGGTGCCATCGCGCAGTCCCACATCGAGGCTCGAGCGCATCTTCACGAGAGGATAGTTGCGCTCGCCGTGCATCGAGAAGGTGAAGACATCCTCGACTCCCTCGAAGATCGCCGCCGTGCCGTTGCCCTGATGTACGTCGAGATCGATGATCGCGGCTCGCCGGATCCGGCCTTCGGATCGCAGACGCGCGATCGCAATGGCCACATCATTGAGGACGCAGAACCCTTCGGCATGATCGGCAAACGCATGATGCGTGCCCCCGGCGATATTGGCGGCGAGTCCCTCCTCGAGCGCCAAGCGCGCAGCGCGCAACGTGCCGCCCGCGGCGAGCCGTGAACGCCGCCAGAGTTCGGCCGACCAGGGCAGCCCGAGCCGCCGCTGCTCCGCAGGGGTGAGGGCCGCCCCCTGGAGCTTCTCGAGATACTCGCGCGTGTGCACGAGAGCGGCGCTTTCCAGATCGATCGGCTCCGGCTCGACGAGCTCGTCGCTCCCGATCAAGCCCTCATTGAGGAGCCGGTCGCGCAGCAGCGGATATTTCGAGATCGGAAACGGATGACCGGGCGGCAACGGGACCTGGTAGCCCGGGTGAAATACACATTTCATCACTTCACGGCAGGAAGGAATGAAACAGATGGCCATTCGTGCCCGAGCATGCCTCCATCCTGCCGTCCTTGAGTTTCGCACTCAAGTCCGTGGCACTCGTCGGCCCTAGGCGCGGGCGCGATTCGATCGAGCGATGCGGCGAGCACTCCGCCGCTGCATGGCGCGCGCTGCGAGCGCTGCAAGGCCGGCGAGCGTCGCCGCCCCGATCGCGCCCCCGCCCCCGCCGCCCGAGCTCGCCGTGACACTCACCGTCGCCGATTTCATGACCGCGCCGCCCGGTCCCGTGCAGGACAGCGTGAGCGTCGCGGTCGAGGCGAGCGAAACCGCGAGCGAGCCGCTGGTCGGCTCGCTGCCGTTCCAGTCGGAGGCGCCGCCCGCCGTGCAGCTCGTCGCGTACTGGCTGCTCCAGGTCAGCGTGATCGGCGTCCCGGACGCCGTGCTGCTGGCACTCGCCGTGAAGCTTTCGGTGGGCGCTGCGTTCGCTACATTCACCGTATAGAGGCCATAGCCTGGAACGGTGCCGACCGCTGCCTGGGAATTTGGGATGGCGACCAGGGTGACGACGTATTGACCCGGGGTGGCCGGAAAAGAAAACGATCCGCCGCCGTAGATCTTGCCGAGCACCTGCCCGCCGTGAGACACGAACAGAGCCAGCGTCGAGTTCGAGAAGCTCTGCGGGAAGCCGAGGTCGGTGAGCGTCGCCGCAAAGCCGCCACTCGTCCCCAAATTGATGGGTTGGCTGTTGAATACGCCGCCGACCGCCTGCGTCTGCTCGAACACGACGCTCGGGGTGGCAGCCGTGGTCTCGACCGTGAGATCGAAGGTGCCGCTGCCACCGGCAGGGGCGGCGGCATCGACCAGCACCACCACCACACCGGCGGCAGCGGTGAAATCGCCGCTGGCGTTTTGAGTAAGGACCGTGCCGTTCTGCGCCACCGTGGGCACGAGCGAGGCCAGCTGCCCCGGGAACTCAAAGTCGGTGGCGATGAGCTTGTAGGTCCCCGCGCTCGGAATCGTCACGATGAAAGCGTAGCTCCCAGAGGCACCGGGGTTGACGACCTGAGTAGTCGATCGAAGCGTGCCACTCGAGCCCGTCAGCTCGAGTTTGTACACGCCGGGCTGAGCGCCCGCCACCGCGTACGTCCACACATCGAGGCTGCCGGCGGCCGCATTGAGCGCCGCGGGGCCGGACGCGAGGAGGTCGCCCTCGAGCGTACCCCCTTGGGTCACCGCCGCGCCGAGGCTGGTGAGCGCTTCGGGATAGCCGTAGTCGGTGAGTGCCAGGGTCAGCGACTGGGCACTCGGATTATCGAGCGTGGTCGCGGGTCCTAACTCGCCCACCGGGAAGGTGTGATCGAACACCGCCACGCCGGACGGGGAAGGGTCGGTGATGCGGACCCCGTATAGCCCGGCGTTGGTCGTGGCGCTCGCCTGCGAGACGATGAGCAATTGATACGTCGTGTTCGCGGCGAGTGGGACCTGGGTGGCGCCCGGCTGGAGGTTGGGAATGCCCCCCACCGGGAGAGTCCCTCCAAAAATGCCCGCGGAGAGACCCTGGGGCAGGGTCATCGAAGGCTGCAGAGCGGACGGGAATTTGTCGTCGGTCAGAGTGATCGTGTAATTGCCGGCCGTCGAAGTCGTCATGAAGGTCGTATTGACCGTCGAAGTATCCTGAGACGTGGGCGTTGTCGGCGTCGCCAGCGTGTTCGAATACTCGGCCGTGCACGCGTTCGGGCTTGACGTGAGCGCAACGCACACGCCGAAACTGCCGAAGCCGCCCTGCGCAGCAGAGGCAGAGGGCAAACCGACGATGAAGGCCTCATAGGTGCCGGCCTCGTCGATCGTCGCGCTCGCAGTGTGTGTCGCCGGATTGATGGTCGCGGGCGTGCCGACGACGGCGCCGTTGGCGGTCACGACCATCTGCAAGGCGGTGAAGGCCGCCGGCGTCGCAAAATCGGTGAGCGTGACCACCGAGGCGCCGGTGGTCGAGAATGCGAACTGCGCGGGCGCGGCCACGTTCGGCAACCCGACGATGTTGGTCTCATCGAGCAGCGAGGCCGCCTGCACCGCACCCAGCAGCGCGCCGAAGGCGGCCACGCTCAGCAGGAGCTTGTGAAGCCAGCGACCCATGATGTGCACCCCACTCTCCCCCGGTGTTTTGGGCTCAAGACTTCGACGGCGGCATGCTCGCCGGGCTGCCCTTCGCCAACCGGTCCAGGGTGGCCTTGGCCTCGTCCATTCCAGTGAAGCGCTTGCCCGACTGCAGCGAGCGCGTCAGGCTGTTGCGTGCAGCCTCGGACTGTCCCGCGAGCGCCTCGGCCATGCCGAGGTGATAGAGCGAGACCGGGGAGTCCTGCGATTTGGAGAGCGCCGTCTGCAGCACCGAGACGGCCGCTTCGGCCTCGCCGCGTTTGTAAAGCACCCATCCGTAGGTGTCGAGCAGGCTCGGGTTGTTCGAGGAGGCGAAGCGGGCCGAGAGCTGCTTGGCGCGCTCGAGGCTCACCGCGTCCTTGCGGTACGTGACGAGCAGCATCGCGAGATTGTTGCTCGCCACATCGGACTTCGGCTCGCGCTCGAGCGCCTCCTCGTAGACCTGCATGGCATCCTCGGGCTTGCCCGACTGCTCGAACATCGTGGCGAGATCGATCTGCAGGGCCACCGGTGCGTCCGCGGTCGCGATGCCTTTACGCAGGGTCGCCGCCGCCGCCGCGCCGTCGTGATTGCTGAGTTGCGCGAGGGCGAGATTGCGATAAGGGATCGGCCACTTGGGGGCTCGATCGATCGCCGTCTGGAAGGCCGCCGCCGCAGTACCGGCTTGGTGCTGAATGAGCAGCACTTCGCCCTTGATATTCGCGGCGGCCGGCGATGTCGGCTCGCGCGCGATGGCAGCGTCCAGCCGTTGCAGCGCCTCGGGGATGCGCTTCAGGTTCACGAGCACCCGGGTCACGGCCTGCAGCCCCTCCGCGGACGGCGGCTCGAGTTCGAGCGCCGCCGAGTAATCGCGCAGCGCCTCGTCGAGTTGCCTGCCGGCCTCGGCCACCTCTCCCAGGTAGAACATGCCGAGCGCGGACTTCGGTTGCAGCGCCACCAGCGCGTCGGCCGCGGACTTGGCGGTCGGCAAGTCCTTGGTCGCGAGCGCGATCTTGAACTGGGTATCGAGTGCGGCGGTGTTGTTCGGCTGCTGTTTCACGAGCTCATCGATCACGGGTCTCGCCGCCTCGGCGTTGCCGAGCTGCGCGAGCAGCTGCGCGAAATCTAGCTGCGCCCCCGGATCTTTCGGGTTCGCCTCCACGGCGCTGCGCATGACCTCCTCCGCGAGCGCGGGCTCACCGTTTGCCATGTGCGCCCGCGCCAGCACGCGCATCACCCCGATCGCGTTCGGCTGATCGCGCAGCACCGCGCGCAAGTCCGTGATGGCGGCGCGAGGATCGTTCTGCGCGAGCGCGAGATTGCCGCGCAGAATGAGCGCGTCATTGTCACGCGGACTCTTCGCGAGCACCTCCGCGATGAGCTTCTCGGCATCGGGGATGTTCTTGCGTTGCACATCGAGGGCCGCAAGACGATTGCGCGCAGTCAAGCCGGGCTCGGTAAGCGCGGCCGAGGCGATCACGGCTCGGTAAACCTTCTCGGCCGCCGCGAACTGCTGGTCCTGCTCATCGAGTTGCGCCTCGACGAATCTCAGCGTGTAATCCTGCGGGTCGGCGGCAATCAGGCTGGCGAGCTCTTTGCGAGCGACGTCCCGGCTGCGTCGGGAGGCGAGAAAATCAATCAACGCCGTCTTCAGCTCATGCTCTTGCGGCAGTGCCTTGACCCCTTCACGCAGGACGTGCTCGGCTTCGTCAATGTGATTGCCACGCGCATAGAACTGGGCAAGGCGCAGCCGGTGCGCCTTCTCCCGCGGCTCGATCCTGACGAGCTCCAGCAGGATTGTCTCGACCTCGTCGTACCTTTGCTCGCCCGCATCGAGCTGTGCGAGGGCGAGCCGCAATTCGATCGTCTGGGGATTGCGCTTGATCGCATCGACCAGCAAGGCTTTGGACTTGTCCGTCTCGCCGCGGGATTTATGGATGCCGGCGAGCACCGAGACCGCATCCTCATTCCCGGGCGCGACGGCCACGGCATGTTGCGCATCCGCCAGCGCACCGTCGATGTCCTTCAACTGCGCGCGCGCGGCGGCACGCACCGTGAGCAAGGTCGCGTCATCGATGTGCTTTTCTAGCGCAGGCTTGACCGCGTCGAGCGCCCCTTGCGGGGCGCCGGCCAATATGTAAAGTCTGCCGAGCGCGGCGCGTGCCCGGATGTCGTCCGGGTTCGTGTCGATGGCCGCCTGGTAGAACGCGGCTGCCTCACGCGGGTTGCCGAGTTTCTCATCGACCACGCCGTTCTCAAAGCGCACCTTGCTGTCGTTGGGTGCGATCTGCAGGGCGTTATGAAACTCGACACGAGCTTTCTCGTAGTTGCCCGCCGCGAGGAAGGCTTGCCCTTTGTCCAGATGCCGTACTTTTCTGCTCTCGGCGCCCGAGCATCCAACGACCAGCAGGGCGGCCCCGCAAGCCGACCAGAGAAGCAGGCGGCTTCTCACGGACGAGAGATGCATCAGTCGATCCTGGGGTCTTCCAAAAGGGAAGGCGAGTATAGGAACGCTAAATGACGCTGCCGTGACACGCGGCCGCTCACGCACTCGCGCCTCGCGGCCCGCGAACTCGCGCCTCGCGGCCCGCGCACTCGTGCCCAGCGGCCCGCGCACCTACGCGGCAAGCGGTCGAACGATGAGCCCGGCGAGTACCACGGCGCCCGCCATGCGCACCCACAGCGCGCGCTCATCCAAGGGGCTCACGAGCATCTCGATCGCGTAGTAAAGCAATACCAGCTTTGCGATGCCGAGCGCGCCGCCGGGGATTCGTACGGCGCCCGAGAGACTCGGCACGACGAGCGCCATGAACAGCACGATCAAGTCGAGCGGTGTCAGCTGAAAGCGGCGATCGTTGCTGAGCCGCAGTCGCAGCGCAGTCATAATACCCGCAGCCGCCACCGCGACCCAGCCGATGGTTGTCAAGACGCGCGACCCTGACGGCGTCACGGCATCCAGATACACCAACAGCGTTGCCGTCACGTACAGCGAGCCCTTCTCAACCAGATGCAGCGGTCCGATCCGCAGCAGCGCCGCGCAACCGACGGTGACGGTGAGCAGCATCAGCACGAGTATCTTGAAGTCGTTCCCGAGACTCACCGTCTTGAGAACGACGAGCGCGGCATAGAGCGCCACCGACGCCGCGAGCACCGTATTTGTCATGTCGGAGACCGACGCCGGATCGCGCAGAAACACTAAATGCCATGGAAGGGCCGGCGGCCGCGAGGACCTCTCGGCGGCGCGCAGCCGCCACCCTGAGCGACTCGCCAATTGCAAAGCGGCGATCGCCGCGGCAAAGAGCGTCGCAACGATGCCGATGATGACGAGATCAGACTCATAGCGCAGGAAATAGGCGGTGAGGAACAGGATGCCCTGCACCGCATAGATGACCATCACCGCCTCATGATGATCGAAGCCCAGGGCGAGGAGCTTGTGATGGATGTGATTCTTGTCCGGGCTGAAGGGCGAGCGTCCCTCGGCGAGCCGCTGCACCATGACGCTCAAGGTGTCGAGAATCGGCAACGCGAGGAGCAGGATGGGAATTGCCGCGCTGATCTCGGTCGATGCGTTCTGAGTTGCGCGGATGCTGAGCACACCGATGCCGAAGCCGAGCAGCTGACTGCCGGCATCGCCCATGAAGACGCTCGCCGGGTACGTATTGAAGCGCAGAAATCCCAGAACCGCGCCCGCGAACGCCAGAGCAAGCGCGGTCGCCGAGCCGGGTACTCCGATGCCCGACAAAAGCGCGACCGCGCACAGACACAGGAACGTGGTGCCGCCCGCGAGCCCATCGAGTCCGTCAGCGAGGTTCACCGCGTTCGTCACGCCCACCAAGAACAGGACGGTGAGTGGAATGGAGATCACTCCGGGCAGCATCAATCGATCATCGAGGGCGATCGTCTGGACGCGCACGTGACCGCCGAAGACCACCAGACCCACCGCGAGCAGCTGTCCGAGAAACTTCACTCGATAGTCAAGATCGAACCGATCGTCCAGCGCGCCAAATAGGATGAGCACGACTGCGGCGGCCAGAAACCAGTAGTCGGTCGATTGCAGATCGATCGTGAGCAGGGCGGCGGCGAAAATACCCAGCGCCATCGAAACGCCGCCCACACGCGGGATCGGAACCGAGTGCACTTTGCGTACCCCGGGTTGATCGATGAGCATCCAACGAGTCGCGATCCGGGTGAGCAGCGGGAGCCACACCATGGTGACCGCCATGCCGATGATGAAAGGCATGACGTACTGCATGTCAGTTCGGCACGAACCGCCCGAGAGGAGGCTCGATCAACGCAGCCATCTCCTCGAGTTGCCGGTCGGCGGCACCCTCCTCGGCCGCCGGCGGCAGCGGGATGATCAAGCGCACCATGCTGCCATCGGTGCGATGGCGGGTTAGAGCATCCCAGAAGAGAAACCACTTGACGGCATATTCGTTGGTCAGCACCCGGCCGCGTTGCTGGAACCAGTAGTAGACGAGCTCGCGCTGATCACCGAGCTGCACGATGGAGCGGTTCACCCGCAATGGCCGCCTGTCGACCATCGTAGCGAGCACGCGCGAGCCAAAGTCGCGCATTTGCCAACCCCCGCCCGGCAGGCATGACCGTGGCGAATGCACCGCCTCGCCTTTGCGCTGCGAGTCATAGTAGGCGACATAGAGATTCACGGTGTGTCCGGCGCCGTCCCGCCAATTTGACAGCAAATAGTCATCGAGCTTGAGCTCATCCGTGTAGATGCCCTCGAGCGAGTCGCGCTGACCGTGCCACGCGCCGAGCAGCATGGGGAATTCTATGAAGGGCGCGCGCACTGGAATGAGCTCCGGCGGGCGTGGGATGACGAGCGTGATCAGCACGAACGCGGCGAGCAACGCGCCGGCCGCCACAAAGCTCGCGGGGAGCGTGCGCGTGCGGATCACCGCTCCGTCGGGCGTGCGCTCAGGAAGCTCCATGCCGAACAGCTGCCGCCAGGTGCCGGATTCGTGTCCGATTCGATTGAGGAGCGCCATCTCTGCGATCAACAGGCCCGTGCTCACCATAAAGATCACGAAGCCCTGAAACTCGTGCAGCAACCCTTCCGCCATCGCGATGCCCCAGCGCTCGACGGTGATACCGATGATGCCGACCCGAAGGCTGTTCATGAGCACCGTGATTGGGATGCTCGAGAGAAAGAGCACGACGCGTTTCCAGGGAGCGCCCTTGTAAAAGTAGGCGATGAGCAAGCCTATCGTCATCAGAGGGAACAGGTACCGCAGGCCGCTGCATGCCTCGGCAACCTGCAGCTTGTATCCGCCGAGGTCGATGACGTTACCCTCGAGGAAGACGCTGACGTCGAACAGGCGCATGAAGCCGACACCGATCTGCGAAGAGATCAGCTGCAGCCTGGTCGACAGGTTCGCAAGAACGAATTGCGGAAGCGGAATCATGATGAACAAGATGAGCAGCGGCATGAGCACCGCACGGAACGCGGTCCAGCCGAGCAGTGATAGCGCGAGCCCGTAAAGCGTGATGAGGAAGGCCCATTGCACGATCGTGAACACTGTGCCCAATTGGCCTATCAGCAAAAGCGCGCCACCCAGCGTGATGAGTGCCAGTCCCCACCAGCTGCCGGTGAATGGCAGTCTTTCGAGACGATTTTTCTGCTGCCAGAACAAGAATATCGAGATGGGTGGTATCAAAGTGCCGTAACTATCCTCGGGTGAAGCAGCCCACCAGGTCACGAGTCGCTCGAGGCCATCCCAGAACGGCCATATACAGAGACACCCCATCACAGGGATTGCGAGGAGCAGCCCCCAGGAGGACCGCCACACGAACAGCGGCGGCGTGTGGGGTTCAAGCGAGTGCACTGCCATGTGGGGGTACCGTGGTGTCTTATCGGGCCGCGCGGCCCTGCTTAATACTCCGGGCGTATTGCAGCGAGGTGACATCGCGGCCGCAGGGGCACGACCCGGAACAGACATATTTCGCGCGTACGCTCGTCGGCTTCGTGCAGAACTCCCGGTGGCGTCACCGGGCACCGGAAGCGATCATGTGCGGCATTACCGGCGTCGTCTCCCGACAGGCGCTTACCCCGAAGCTCACCGAGCAAGTCGAGCGCGTCAATGCACACCTCGTGCATCGGGGCCCCGACGGCGACGGACGATTTGAGGCGCGTCACGTCATGCTCGCCATGCGCCGGCTGAGCATCATCGATCTTGAGTCCGGCTGGCAGCCGCTCTACAACGAGAGCCGCGATCTCGCGCTCGTCGCAAACGGCGAGGTATACAACTACGTCGAGCTGCGCCGCGTGCTCGAGGTGCGAGGGCATCGTTTCGCGACCGGGAGCGATTGCGAGACGATCGTGCATGCCTACGAGGAGTTCGGCGAGGAATTCGTCCGGCATCTGCGCGGCATGTACGCCTTTGCGCTCTGGGATGACCGCCGGCAGCGGCTCCTGCTC
>Ga0181531_10001792_pt1 | contig 13460 bp, 10 predicted proteins | sample PEATcosm2014_Bin_38_FD_119743 | JGI IMG/M metagenome (GOLD analysis project Ga0181531, IMG submission 119743) | Peatland microbial communities from MTU Mesocosm Facility, Houghton, MI, USA - PEATcosm2014_Bin11_10_metaG | ecosystem: Environmental > Terrestrial > Soil > Wetlands > Peat | place... | reverse complement strand
TTCACCGAGTTTGGCGCCATGAAGCAAATTAGCGACGGCGTCGAGATCGATCCGGCTTCGCGCGCGCGCTGGCTCGGCGACACCTCTGGAGCGATCGAGAGGCAAGGCTGGGGCTGGACGGTCTTTGTGCTCCGCAATGGACCTTTCGCCCTCTATCGGAGCGATTCGGATCGCGGTCCCGAACCGGAGTTGCTGCGCGCGTTGCGTTTGTCCCCCACCGTCCACTGATTATCGGAGATGGCCGCCGTTAATCAACCGAGGGGCATCACGCGATGAGCGCCTTATGGCACCCGTCAATCGCCGTGGACGGTGCGGATGCCGACGCAGATGCCGCCAAACGGGTCATGGCGCAACTCATTATTGTTGCCACCGTGCTGTTCAATTTCGGGCTCTGCTTCGTCAATACCAGAGTCTTTCCGATCGTCGCCGGTTATGTCGTCGCCGTCGAACTTGGGCTGATCGGGGTGTCATTTTGCCTGACCTGGGACCGCAGTAAGACGCAATATGCGATCCTCTTGCTGGTCGGCGCCTATCTCGCGGCCGTGATGGTGATGCGCGACGAATACGCTCCGCAATTCGCGCGCGACATTATCATACCGGTCGTGTTTTTCTTTTTGGGAAGATATTTCGGCACCGTTCGCGCCGCCGACCGCATCGTCGCGTTGATCGCGGTCGCCGCGCTGGGCGTTGCCTGTTTCGAATGGTTCGCGCTCGACAGATACTTGCAATTTTTCGACGTGATTCACTATTACGTCGCGCGCGGTTCGGTGACGGGAGTGGACACCGAGATCCTTCCAGGTCTTTACGTCAGCGGCACGCGTGTCGATCAGCGCACCTTGCTGCCTTTTCTCGGCGACCACCGCGCCTCGGGGCTGTTCCTCGAACCGGTGTCGGTCGGTAATTTCGGCGCCATCGCCTTTGCGTGGATCCTGCTACGCGATCTCGGAAGGCCCTTGGTCTTTATCGTCAAGACAATCGTTATCGGATCGCTGCTGGTACTCGGCGATTCGCGGTTCGGTTTTAATCTGTGTATCGCCACCGTTGCGCTGTACATTGTGGCGCCCTATTTGCGCCCGACCATGCTGTTTGCCGCGCCGTTCGTGGCGATATCCGGCCTGATTATTTATGCCGGCATCAGCGGAATGGATCTCGCCTCCATCGATAACGACCTCGCCGGAAGGTTGCTGTTTGCCGGCAGTCTGGCGCGCACGCTGGATGTTTGGCAGGTTTTTGGATTGCAGACGAGCGATGCCGTCATGGAAGACGCCGGCTACGTCTACCTGATGGTAAATCTGGGAATTATGGGCATGGCGGGCCTCTGGGCGATGTTTGCCTACGCGCCGGTCCTGGATCGGCAGGCCTGGCGCTACAGGACTTTTGTCATGTTTTATATCGTTGCCCTGTTGTGCATCAGCACCTCGCTCTTCACCATCAAAACGGCGGCCTTGCTGTGGTTTCTGTACGGAACCGTGAACAATCCCAACCGTTCGGCGGATGCGGCGTTGGTCTGAGCGATCGGCGCTACGGCGCACGCCGAACGGAGTGACGGCAATTAGCAGAGCCGCGTCATCGGCAAAAACTTGCACCAAAAGCTTGCTCGATAAATTTCAGTCCCCGGCGGCGGCGACGAGCACAGCGCCGCGGATCTTGCGCGAATTGATCCGGGCTACGAATTGCCGGAACGCCGCGGACTCATATTCGCTGGCGCGTGCGATCAGCACGACATGGTCGGCCAGGCCGGTAAAAAAGCCGAGGCTGGGGTTGCCGTCGTTCATCGCGGTGATGACGACCAGGTCGTAGCGCTTGGTCTGTTCGAAGGCCCGGCCGATGTCGGCGTCGTAGATCGGGCGATCGCGGCGGCTGTCCAATGCGACCAGCGGCGCCATATTGATGTTGGTGTCGCGGTCGAGCTTGATCACGTCGGACAACAGCCGTCGTCCGAGCGCGACATCGACAAGACCGGCCTCGCCGTCATCGGCATCGATGGCCGACAGCGTGCGGCGCTCCAGATCGGCATCGATCAGAAGCACATGTTGGGTTGCCGCCGCGGTTGCCGCGAGGCAAAGCGCAACGGTCACCGAGCCGTCTTCGGCGCCGGCGGAGAGCACCAAAACGCTGGCGTTCGCCGACGCGGCATGACTGAGGCGGAATGCCTCGTAAATCTTTCGGATTTCGCTCGCGAAACGCGAGGCCGGCTTCTGGATCTCGCTTAAGCCAAACGCCACGTCGACATCGGGCAGCACCGCCAGGACCGGCACGGTCGGCGTGCCGGCCAACGGCCACAAATCGCCCGTGACCATCCCGATCGCCTTGCGAATAAAATCGCCGGGGCGTCCCGTACGCTCATCCTCCAGAGGCGGCGGCCGCATGAGCACGACGCCGGCGCCGGCCGCCATGCCGACGAATATCGCCCCTAAGGCCAAAAGCGGGCTCGGCGGCGGCCAGCTACGGCTCAACGGCGGTTCGGCTTTGGAAATGACATGGATGTTCTTGGTGTCGACCTGCGCTTGCTGTTCAGTCTCATGCGCGCGTGTCAGCACCGATTCATAGACCGAGCGGTTCGCCTGCGCCTTACGTTCGAGTTCGCGCAATTCCACCATGGCTTCGTTGGTGCCGATCGTCGATTTCCTGAGCGTTTCAAAATTTTCGGCGATTTTTTGTTCGCTTTCCTTGGCGCTTTCATATTCGGTCCGCGCGGAAATCGCGGCACGATTGATTTCGTCCTCGATCATGTGGCGCAGCCGCGCGGCTTGCGCTTGAATATCGATCACCGCCGGGTGAAGCTCGCCGAGCGAGGTCGTTTGCTCGGCCTCGCGTCGCATGATTTCGGCATATTGGCCGCGCAGCGCGCTGATGGTCGGCGACTGCAGCGCTTCCGGGAATGCGCCGTTCTCGTCTTTGGTCCGTTGCACAAGTTCGACTTGGTCGAGGCGGGACTTCGCTTCGGCGGTGCGGGTGCGGGCCGCGCTCAGTTGATTGTTCATTTCGGCAAGCTGCTGTTCGCTCACCAGCTGGCCGTTGGCGCCGACCATATTATGGCCGGCCTTGTAGGCCTCGACCTTTTCTTCCGCATCGCGCACGCGATCCTGCAGCTCTTTCAGTTGGCCGGACAGCGAATCCGATATGTGCCGCGCGGCGTCGGCGCGGACTGTGGTCTGTTCAGCGAGATAGGTCTGGGCGATCAGGTTGGCGAGACGCGCCGCCTTGACCGGGCTGTTGCTCGTGACATCGACTTCCACGACAAAGGTGCGGTCGGCGCGCTTGACCTTCACGTGGCGTCCCAACGCGTCGAGCGCGGCAACCGTGGGGTCGCCTATGATCGTTGCGCCGCCGAACAGCGTCGCCAGTGCGCTCGGCGGGTGGACAAACTCCGGATCCTCATCGAGGCGCTGCGAACTGATCACGCTGCGCAGTATCGCGTCGGACGTGAGGACGCGAACCTGACTTTCGACTTGCAGCAGCGCGGAGTCGCTCATCAGGCTGGCTTGATTGGCTTCGGCGCCTGCGCCGCGCAAGTCGCTGGGGTCGATCATGATCTGCGTGACGGCGGTATAGTCGTGCGGCGCAACGGCGATGAACACCAGCGCCGCGGCCAGCACTGCAAGCGTGGTGCAGAAAATGGTCGTGCGGCCGTGCCAAACCGCAGACAACAGTTTCGCGATGTCGATTTTTGAATAAGGCGGGAGCCCGACGGGAAAAGTTCCGCCGCCGACGGCGGTCGATCTGATTTGACGCGGCGCTTCGAACATTCGGCACTCGACTTTATTTCGGTCGCCCCGGCGCGTGCCGATTGTTCAAAGATCGGCGCGAAATATCTCAGCCAATCCGCCTGCAAGAACGCATGGCATCAGCAACGTCCAGCGTTCCAAGATAGTTAATTAATTCATAAGGGATCATGGTTAACGCGCGGTTTATGCCGGCTTCGGCCGGGCAGCGATCCCGCAAGGGCGCGCCTAGCGCCGCCGCCACAAACCCGAAAAGGCGGCAATCACGGCCATGACCGCGATCACCGGAATCCAGAGCAGCGCGGTGCCGATGAGGATCAGCAACATGACCGCGGCGAGGAGGCCGATGACCAGCATTAAGAGCGCGAAGCCGAACGGCCCGATGCGGCTGACATAGAACCGATGCGTGCCGCGGCTTTGCGTAAACCCATAGGGCGGCGGCGGCCAATCGGCGCCACGCTCGTTCGGTCCGCCGCCCCGTTCCGGCGGGATGATCTCCGGCTCGACGCGCGGACGTTCCGGGTGGTTTGGAACTTTTGCCATGGTTTTGCCGGTGGGTGACTCGCGAGCGCCGTTCTTGAGGCCTAGGCCTGATCCTCGCGCCAACAAACTATGTAAAGACGCGCGGACGCCATCACAAGCGGGCGGCCGTTAGCGGCCCGCGGCGCCGGCGAGCTTGTTGACCTGTTCGCGGGCAAAGCCGGCGGTCGCGGCATAGCCGCGCACGATCGCCTTGCGGTCTTCGTAAGACAGCACCTGATCGATATTGCTAAAGCCCTCTGGCGCGCGGTCTTCGACCGCGTCGATAACGCCTTCCGGTCCGCCGCCCCTATTCATGCGCACGATTTGCGCCGTCGGCGGCAGCCGTTCTTGCTCGTAAGCCCACAGCGCGTGTGCCGGGTGTTCGGCGCCGACCAGGCGATCGGCCAGTACACGGGCGTCGAGGATGGCCTGCGAGGCGCCGTTCGAGCCGACCGGATACATCGGATGCGCGGCGTCGCCCAGCAGCGTAACGCGGCCGTGCGACCAGCGCGGCAGCGGATCGCGATCGCACATCGGAAACTCCCAAAATTCCGGCGTCGCCTCGATCAACGCCTTGGCGTCGACATAGGGAATGCGAAAGCGCTGCACGTGCGGCATCAAATCCTCGAAGCGGCCCGGACGCGACCAATCTTCCTTATTGGGCGGGACCCCGGCCTCGGCGACCTTGACCAGAACCGCCCAATTGGTCAGCGGGCGGTCCTCCCGCGCGCCTTCGCCGATCGGATAGATCACCAGTTTGGCCGCCATGCCGCCGGCAATGACCATCGAGCGGCCGGTCAGGAATTTCGGCCAGTCGATGGCGCCGCGCCACAGGATCGATCCGTTCCAGCGCGCCGGGCCTTCGTTCGGATAGAGCGTTTCGCGCACCACCGAATGGATACCGTCGGCGCCGATCAGCACGTCGCCGCGGGCGGTGGCGCGGTGCGCGCCGTGGCGATCGAAGAAATAGGCGGTGACGCCGGCTTCGTCCTGGTGAAAGGCGCCAAGCCGGTGTCCGCTGTGGATGCGCGATTCACCAAGACGGGCGCGCACCGCCTGGTAGATCACGCCTTGCAAGCGGCCGCGATGGATCGAGAATTGCGGCACGTCGTAGCCGGCGTCCAAGCCGCGCGGCTCGCGCCAAATTTCCTGCCCGAAGCGATTGGTATAGAACAGCTCGTAGGTGCGGATGCCGACGCTGTCGAGCCGCTCCAACAGCCCGAGCCCGGCGAGTTCCTTGATGGCGTGCGGCAGCGTGTTGATGCCGACGCCAAGTTCGCGCACCTGCTCGGCCTGCTCGAACACCTCGCAATCGATGCCGCGCGCATGCAGCATCAGCGCGGTTGTGAGGCCGCCAATGCCGCTACCGGCGATGATGACTTTCATGGCGCCTATTGTGTCAGGACCGTTGCGCCGCGCAACCGCGACCGCTGATGTTGGTTGACGCCGGGAGCGCGGCCGTTCGGGGCGGTTAACGGCGCTTGAAATCAGGCCGCTAAAATCATTGCGGTTGGATGCCGGCGGAGCGGATCACGTCGCCCCATCGCCGGGTCTCCTCTTTGATGAGGTCGGCCAGCTCCCCCGGCGTGCCGCCGCCGGGCCCGATACTGAGTTCGTTAAATCGCGCGATCAGATCGGCCGAACGCAGGGCGGTGTTGGCGGCGGCATTGAGCTTAACGACGATGTCCCCGGGTGTCTTCGGCGGCGCGGTCAGCGCGTGCCAGGTATCGGAGATGCAGCCCGGCACGCCGGACTCGTCCAGCGTCGGGACGTCCGGCAGCGACGCGATGCGTTGTTTGGTCGTGACGGCGAGGATTCGCGCGCGTCCCGATTTGTGCAGTTCGAGCGACGTCGCGAGCTCGTTGAACATGAGATCGACATTGCCGGCGAGCAGGTCGGCGACCGCCGGGGCGGTGCCTTTATAGGGCACGTGAGTCAATTTGGTGTGCGTCAGCATCTGAAACAATTCCGCGGTCAAATGCGAGGTAGTGCCGATGCCCTGCGACGCATAATTGAGCCTGCCCGGATTGGCCTTGGCGTAAGTGATAAACTCCTGCACGTTTTTGGCCGGCAGATCGGCGCGCACCAAAAGCACATTCGGCACATGCGACATGAGCGCGATCGGCGTGAGCTGTGTCGGGTCGTAATTCAGCGATTTATAGAGGAACGGGTTGGTCGTGATCGGCGACGGCTGCGACGCCAAAAGCGTGTAGCCGTCGGGCGCCGAGCCGTAGGCGATTTCGGTGCCGACGCTGCCGCCGACTCCGGGCTTGTTCTCGATGATCAAGGGCTGGCCGAGCGTTTCACGCATCTTGCCGGTGACGAGCCGGGCGATGGTGTCGACGCCGCCGCCGGCCGGAACCGGGACGATGACCCGGATCGGGTGGTCGGGATAAACCGCGGCGCTGCCGTGCACCGCCGCCATGGCGGCCGCGCTCACAATGCCGAGAACGGCAAAAAGGCGCCCACGTCGCAACATGCAAGAACTCCCGGCACCAATCGAAAACGCTCTGCCATAGCGCAGATCGCCGCCCAAGTCCTGCGTCTAAGTCCCGCGCCCAGTCCCACGCAAAAGTCTCGCGCCGCCGCGCCTCCTTGCGAAGTTCGAAAGCGTCTCTAGGATCGCGCCCCAAACGCAGGGAGAGACGCCTTCATGAGCAAACTCGAATTTCTCGTCGAAGAGCTTGTCACCGCCAATCGCATTTTGGCGAACGAAGGCATCGTCGATTCTTTCGGGCATATCAGCGCCCGGCATCCGGACAAGCCCGATCATTATCTGCTGTCGCGCGCCCGCGCGCCCGAGCGCATCGAAGCCGCCGATATCGTCGCCTATAAACTCGACGGCACGGCGATCGACGAACGTGGCCGCGCGCCCTATCTCGAGCGCTTTATCCACGGCGCGATTTACGAGGCGCGGCCGGACGTTCAGGCGGTCGTGCACAATCACTCGCCCAGCGTGATCCCGTTCGGCGTCACCGCGAGCAAGCTGAAGCCGCTTTTGCATATGTGCGCATCGTGCGGCCATGAGGTGCCGGTGTGGGATTCGCAGGACAAATTCGGCGACACCACGCTGTTGGTGAGCGATATTGCAATGGGCCGCGATCTGGCGCGGCTCTTGGGCGCCCGGCCGGCGGCGCTGATGCGCGGCCACGGCGCCACCGTGGTCGGCCGGTCGGTGCGCCATGCGGTCTTCATCGCGGTTTATCTCGAAGTCGGCGCCAAGCTGCAAATGCAGGCGATGGCGATGGGCGAGATTAAATTTCTCAGCCCCGGCGAGGTCGACAAGATCGTGGCGCGGGTCAACGACTACACGCTTAACCGCGCCTGGGAAAACTGGGCGCGCCGGGCCGGGCGGGCGATGCAGGAGGCGGCTTCGTAACGGGCGTTCAAGCGGCGTGTTCGCTGTCCATATGCGCGAGCACGGCCGGCAAATACCGCGCGCCGGCGACGGCTGAGGCCGGCACCGCCTGTTCGATGCGGGCAAGGTCGGCGGGCGAGAGTTTTATGTCGCGCGCGCCGAGCGCCTCGGTAAGCTGATCGCGGCGGCGCGCGCCGATCAAGGGCACGACGTCGTCGCCGCGCGATTTAACCCAAGCGAAAGCCAGCTGCGCCGTCGACACGTCTTTTTCGCGGGCGATTTTGCCGAGCGCTTCGACCAGCGCCAGATTCTTGGGAAAATTCTCGGCGGAAAACCGCGGCTGGCGGGTGCGGATCTCGCCGGCGTTTTTCGAGGCCTCGGCGCGGTCGGCGATCAGCCCGCGCGACAGCACGCCATAGGCAACGAGCGCAATGCCGAGTTCGCGCAGCGTCGGCAGCGTGTCGTGCTCGATGCCGCGGGAAAACAGCGAATATTCGATTTGCAGCGCCGCGATCGGATGTACCGCTTGCGCACGCCGCACGGTCTTGGCGGAGGCTTCCGATAGGCCGATATATCTGACGTAGCCGGCCTTCACCATATCGGCCACGGCGCCGATGGTATCTTCGATCGGCACCGTGGGATCGACGCGCGCCGGCTGGTAGAGATCGACATAATCGGTGCCGAGCCGGCGCAGCGAATAGGCCAGGAAGTTCTTCGCCGATTGCGGCCGGCCGTCGTCGCCCAGAAATTTCAAATCGGGTCCGCGCAGCGCGCCGAATTTCACCGCGACAAAGGCGCGCTCGCGCTTGCCGCCCTTAAGCGCCTCGCGCAGCAGCATTTCGTTGTGGCCCATGCCATAAAAATCGCCGGTGTCGAGCATGGTGATGCCGGCTTCGAGCGCGGCATGGATGGTGGCGATGCTTTCCGTGTCGTCAGCCGGCCCGTAGCCGCCCGACATGCCCATGCAGCCGAGGCCGAAGGCGGAGACGACAGGGCCGTCGCGGCCGAGGCGGAGAGTTTGCAAGGATCGAACCCCCTCACTCCGCCGCCAGCCGCGCCTCCGGCGCCGCGGCGCGCACGTCGGCGTCGACGTGCTTTTCGTATTTGGCGAAGTTTTCCTGGAACATGCGCACTAGCTTCCGCGCCGTCTGGTCGAAGGCCGCTTTGTCCTTCCAGGTCTTCATCGGATAAAGCAGATGCGGCTCGACACCGGGCACCGAGGTCGGCACCGCGAAGCCGAAATAGGGGTCGGTGCGGAAACTGCCGTCTTTGAGCGAACCGTCGAGTGCGGCGGCGACCAGCGCGCGGGTCGCCCGGATCGGCATGCGGCGGCCTTCGCCATAGATGCCGCCGGTCCAGCCCGAATTGACCAGCCAGCAGTCGACCTTGTGCTTCTTGATCAGATCGCGCAGCAGATTGCCGTATTCGGCCGGCGGCCGCGGCAAAAACGGTGCCGCGAAGCAAGTCGAGAATTCCGGCTGCACCCCGACCAGGCCCTTTTCGGTGCCGGCGACTTTCGCGGTGTAGCCGGAAAGGAAGTGATACATCGCCTGCGCCGGCGTGAGTTTGGCGATCGGCGGCATGACGCCGAAAGCGTCAGCGGTGAGAAACACGATGTTGTTCGGCTGCCCGGCGCGGCCGGATCGTGACGCCAGCGGCATGAACTCGATCGGATACGCGGAGCGGGTATTTTCCGTTTTCTTATCGCTGTCGAAGTCGCAGATGCGGGTGTCGGGATCGAACACGACGTTTTCGAGCACGGCGCCGAAGCGGTTGGTCGCGGCGTAGATTTCCGGCTCCGCTTCGGCCGATAGCTTGATGCATTTGGCGTAGCAGCCGCCTTCGAAATTAAAGACGCCGTCTTCGCCCCAGCCGTGTTCGTCGTCGCCGATCAGCGTGCGGCTCGGATCGGCCGACAGCGTGGTCTTGCCAGTGCCGGACAGCCCGAAGAACAGCGCCACATCGCCGTCCTTGCCGACATTGGCCGAGCAATGCATCGGCATCACGCCCTGCGCCGGCAGATAGAAATTCAACGTCGTGAACACCGACTTTTTCATCTCGCCGGCATAGGACGAGTTGCCGATCAAAATGATCTTCTTGGTGAAATCGATGGCGATCACGGTGTCGCTGCGGGTGCCGTGGCGCGCCGGGTCGGCCTTGAAGGTCGGCAGATCGACGATGGTGAGGTCGGGAATGAAGCTTGCGAGATCGGCCAAGTCCGGACGGATCAAGAGCTGGCGGATGAACAGCGAATGCCACGCCAGTTCGGTGAACACCCGCGTCTTGATGCGATAGCGCGGATCGGCGCCGCCATAAAGGTCTTGCGCGTAGAGCATCTTGCCGCGCGCATGCGCGATCATGTCGTCATGGAGCAGCTTGAAGTTGGCTTGGCTCAGCTTGCGGTTGCCGTCCCACCAGACGGTGTTTTCGGTGAGCGCGTCGACGACGGTGTGCTTGTCTTTCGGACTGCGGCCGGTGTGAACGCCGGTTTCCGCGCAGAAGGCGCCGCCATGAACCAGCGCGCCCTCGCCGTTGTTAATAGCGTGCTCGACTAAAATCGAATCTGGCAGATTCCAGTGGACGCCGGCGAGGTCTTTAAAGCCGAATTGATCGGCGCCATGCGCGCCGTTCCTCACACCAGCTTCCTTCACCCTAGCCTCCGCTGCTTAACCCGACCGTCGAGCCGGTCCGCAACGGCTGCCCCGCCATTGCGATTGCGCCCCCGCCTGGCGGCAGGCCGGACCCTATAACGAGCATCTTAACATCTGCCAAGACCGCGACCCTCGCAAACCTTAACCGATCAATACCGCACGAGTTCCAGTTGGATTTTGTTGCAGTGCGGTCGAGCGAGGTTAGGCCTTGGCCTTGGCTTGGGCCGCGAATGCCACCACCACCCGGCGCAATTGCTCGGCGCTCGTGACCCGCTCCGGAAATGGCAGGCGCAGCGTCGCGCCGGCCCAAGCAAGATCGAGGCCCTCCGGATCGAGCCCGGTCAGCCGCCACGGCCCGTCCTGGGCGCCGAGCAGCTTTGTCGCGTAAAGCCTCATCGCCTCGGCGTGATCGTCGTTCATATGCGCCACCGCGCCGGTCTCGGCTTCGATCAAGTTCTCAGCGCCGGAGATATCGGTCAACACGGCGGCGGCCGGCAGATCTGCGGCGCGGGCAAATCCGCCATTGAGGTGCGCCGACACCGCGTCGAGCCGCCAGAACGAGAAATCGGCGAACCCGGCATAAAGCTCCGATTTCGGATGACGGGCGAGGAAGCGCCGGCGCAAGCGCTGTGCGTCGGCGGCGTCGCGCGCTATCGGGACGAAGCGGCCGATCAGCGTCAGGCGCGGATGCGCCAGCGGGTCGCCCTTGCCGCTGGAGGCCAGCAGCACCGAGGCGCGGCCATCGACTTCGAGATTGGCGGTATGGGTCGCGAGACGGGACACCAGAATCACCGGCGAGCCGTCGCTGTCGGTTGCGATATTAACGAGCGAGGCGAACGGATGCCCGGTATTGCGGTCGATGGTGGCGAGCGAGCCGGCTCGTGTCGTTCGTAATAGCCGCTTCGCTACCGCGATTGCGTCGAAGTCCGGCGCCGGCGCAGAGGCGGTTTCGGGCAGGCGATCCGGCATGACGCCTGGTAACGGGATCGAGTCGTCGGCGTGCGCCATGTCCGTCTTGGGTCCTTCCGGGGTCCAGCTCGCCGCGGCAGCGGCAATTGCCTCGATTTCGCCTTGTCTTGTCACACTTCCGCCCCCACATGGGGATTCAAAGGCTTATGGGCCGGGGCTGGTGAAGCTTGCGGCCGACTCATGTTAGAAGGCCGCCCATGCCAACAATCGCTCTGGTCGACGACGACCGCAATATCCTGACTTCGGTGTCGATCGCTCTCGAAGCCGAGGGTTACCGCATCACGACTTACACTGACGGCGCCTCGGCGCTGGACGGCTTTAAAACGGTACCGCCGGACCTTGCCATTCTCGACATCAAGATGCCGCGCATGGACGGCATGGAGACGTTGCGCCGGCTGCGCCAAAAAACCGACCTGCCGGTGATCTTCCTCACCTCGAAGGACGAGGAGATCGACGAATTATTCGGCCTGAAAATGGGCGCCGACGATTTCATCCGCAAACCATTTTCGCAGCGCCTCTTGGTCGAGCGCGTTAAGGCCGTGTTGCGCCGCGCCGCGCCCAAGGACGGCGCCGCGCCGAAGGAGGCCGACAGCAAAGTGTTGGAGCGCGGCCTGCTGCGCATGGCCCCGGAGCGCCACCCCTGCACCTGGAAGAACGAAGCGGTGACGCTCACCGTCACCGAGTTTCTGATCCTCCAAGCTTTGGCGAGCCGCCCCGGCGTGGTGAAGAGCCGCAATGCCCTGATGGATGCCGCCTATGACGATCAGGTGTATGTGGATGACCGCACCATCGACAGTCACATCAAGCGGTTGCGCAAAAAATTCAAGGCCAGCGACGTCGAATTCGATATGATCGAGACGCTGTATGGCGTCGGCTATCGCTTCAAGGAATAAGCGTTGGTTGCGCGCGTCAGGCCGCACAGCGAAAAGGCTATTTCCCGATCAGACGGGTAGTGGCGAGACTGGTCGGATATTGGAACCGTAAACCATGGCGCCTCGTGGCGCCATTTAGGGCCCCTGACGGGACGGCTGGCCTGCGGTAGTAATAGCGTCCGGCCACGCCCGATCCGCCACAGGCGGTGGCGGGAGAGAGCCGATCGAAACCCCGGCAGACGACGTGCTCGATCGAACAGCAGAGACCGCAGCGGCCAGCATCAAGGCCCAGGCTTCGCCTGAGGTTCAACCTCGGACCGAGGCTGCAATCGATACCCAGGCAGAGCCGCAAGTCGAGACTCCCATCGAATCCGGTGATCTCGACGAGGGCCGCAGGCGTCCTCACGGCTTGGCTCGGGTCAGCGACTGGTTGCGGCGCGCCGGACAATTTTTCATCAGCCAAGGCTTTTCGAGCCTTACCCGGCGCATCGTTTTGCTCAACGTGGCCGGGTTGCTCGCGCTTTCCATCGGCATCATCTTTCTCTCCCAATTCCGTGCCGGCCTGATCGACGCGCGAGTCCAGAGTCTATTGGTGCAGGGCGAGATCATTGCCGGCGCCATCGCCGCCCAAGCGACGGTCGAGACCGATTCCTCCATCACCATCGACCCCGATAAACTGCTCAAGCTGCAGCCCGGCGAAAGTTACGGCCCGAACGAAGAAGCGCTCTACGGCATCGATTTCCCGATCAATCCGGAGCGCGTCGCGCCGGTACTGCAGCGCCTGGTGTCGCCCACCAAAACCCGTGCCCGCATCTACGATCGCGACGGCGTGCTCTTGGTCGACAGCCGCAATCTATTCGGGCGCGGCGACGTATTGCGTTTCGATCTGCCGGCGCCCACTGCCGAGAAGCCGGGTTTTTTCAGGCGGGCGTTCACGGCCGTGCGCCTGTGGCTCGGCCGCGGCGACCTGCCGCGTTATCAGGAACTCGGCGCCGATAACGGCAAGGGCTATCCCGAAGTGGCGACGGCCTTGAACGGCCAGAATTCCAGCATGGTACGCATCAATGACCGCGGCGACGTCATTGTTTCTGTCGCGGTGCCGGTGCAGCGCTTCCGCGCGGTGCGCGGGGCGCTCATGCTCTCGACCCAGGGCGCCGACATCGACGACATGGTGGAGGCGGAACGGCTCGCCATCCTCAAAGTCTTTCTAGTCGCCGCCGCCGTCATGGTCGTGCTTTCGATCCTGTTGGCCGGCACTATCGCGGAGCCGGTGCGCCGGCTCGCCGATGCCGCCGAAAGCGTTCGCCGGCGCATCCGTTCGCGCGTCGAAATCCCCGATTTCACCCGCCGGCGCGATGAGATC